>Ga0182013_10003818_pt1 | contig 18538 bp, 17 predicted proteins | sample 612S2MmetaG_FD_120487 | JGI IMG/M metagenome (GOLD analysis project Ga0182013, IMG submission 120487) | Permafrost microbial communities from Stordalen Mire, Sweden - 612S2M metaG | ecosystem: Environmental > Terrestrial > Soil > Wetlands > Permafrost | place: Sweden: Stordalen | collected...
CTCAGCAATATCATGGATAACCTGGAAGGGGGTACCTCGCTTAGCTTTAATAAAAAGCGTACAGTAAAAAATGTTTTGATTGTTCTTATCACCTCTGACAAAGGCCTTGCAGGCGGTTTTAACTCAAACCTGATAAAAACTGCCAGAAAGCTGGTGAACGAAACCTATGCTCAACAAAGAAGCAAAGGCGGAGTAAGCATGCTGTTTGTTGGAAAGAAGGGATTCGATTTCTTTAAAAAAGAACAAGACCTGAATCTTATTGCCGATAACGTAAGTTTAATGGCAGGCGTTACTTTTGAGCGCTCGCAGAAAGTTTCTCAGTTTTTGATGGATAGCTTTGCTGAGGAGAAATACGATGTTATAGAAGTAGTGTATTCCAAATTTGTGAATGCGGCTACACAGCGTTTTATGGTAGAAAGATTCCTGCCGGTTGAAGCCAGCAGCGAAAAGAAGAAAAGCAAAGCCAAAGCCGATTACATCTTTGAACCTGAAAAAGAAAAATTGTTGGAAGAGTTAGTGCCTAAAATCCTGAATACCCAGTTTTTTAAGGCATTGTTGGATACCAATGCATCTGAACATGGCGCCCGTATGGTGGCCATGGATTCAGCTACCAACAACGCACAGGAACTAATAAAGACACTCAAAATTCAATATAACCGCGAACGCCAGGCCGCCATTACCAAAGAAATCCTTGAGATTGTTGGTGGTGCCGCAGCTTTGGAAGAAAAGTAGTCTTAATTTAGATTTTAGAACCAAGATTCAAGAACCAAGACTGAAATTGGTCGATGTATTAATCTTGGTTCTAAAATCTAATATCTTGATTCTGTTATGGAAAACCTTCACCAACATATCGAAGCCCTTGTCTTCAGCTCTGAAACTGCTGTTACTACGGCAGATTTAATTCAGGCCATGCACAAAGCTTTTCCTCAGGATTTGCTGGATGAACAGGTAGTGACCCAAATTCTGAAAGACCTGGAAGAAAAATTTAAAAGCGACATTTTTGCTTTTGAACTGCGTATAATTGGTGGTGGGTACCAGTTTTTTACCAAAGTAGCTTATCATCATACAGTATCCTCTTTCATTGGACTTAAAGAAAAAAGGCGTCTTTCAACGGCAGCCCTCGAAACGCTTTCCATTATCGCCTACCGCGGCCCCATTACCAAAAGCGAATGTGAAAAAATCCGCGGCGTTAACTGCGACTATTCAGTTGAAAAGCTGCTTGAAAAAGAACTCATAGAAGTAGCCGGCCGTATGGAAAACATGCCCGGAAAACCTGTTATTTATAAAGTAACCCAAACCTTCCTCGATTACTTCGGCATCAACTCCACTAAAGAGTTACCTAAACTAAAAGATGTAATCCCCGTTTACGACGAAAACGTTGTTGGCGAAGTCCCCGAAGTTATTTCAGACAGGCCAGCTGATACTGAACAGCCTACTGAAACTCAGTAATTATAGCATGAGTTATGTATTTAAACTATAATAACTATACTGGTAGTCAATATATCGTATTTTATTGCCGTCTGCTTTAGCTGACGGATGGTTCTGGATAAGAAAATGGCTTTAGCCGCAGTGCCTTTTGGCTAAAGCCATTTTGGGGCTAATCATTAACCGTCAGCTAAAGCAGACGGCAATAAAGATGAAAAACAGCACACATTTTTTATGAGGTTATTCGTACCTGCATTCCTCGGCTGTTTACTCTGTATTTTCTCCGTGCGATAAATGTATTTGCATTTTGCTTTTGCCCGAAAATTTCCCATGTTTAAAGTCTCAACCCAACGTTTATGAAAAATCAAATACTTCTCGCCCTTCTTTTTCTCGCCCTGTGCACCTCCGCGCAATCGCCTGATTACACCCAATACGCCGACCCATTTGTTGGCACCGGCGACCACGGCCATACATTCCCCGGCCCTACTATGCCTTTTGGTATGGTGCAACTAAGCCCCGACACCAGGCTAAAAGGATGGGATGGATGCAGTGGCTATCACTATTCCGACAAAGTTATTTACGGCTTCTCGCACACCCACCTCAGCGGCACAGGCTGCTCAGATTATGGCGATGTGCTGCTGATGCCAACTGTTGGCAAACCACAATTCAGCAATAAAAAATATTCATCCTCGTTTTCAAAAAGCAGCGAAAAAGCATCGCCCGGCTACTATTCGGTTTTCCTGGATAAACCTAAAGTGAAAGTGGAACTGACCGTTACCAAACGCACCGGCCTCCACAAATACACCTTCCCTAAATCGTCTTCTTCCAATATCATCTTAGACCTTACGCACCGCGACTATGCCAAACAAGGCGAAATAAATATTACAGGCAATAACGAAATAAGTGGCATGAGGTTAAGCACCGCCTGGGCCAAAAATCAATACGTGTATTTTGTCATTCAGTTTTCAAAGCCCTTTACTAAATCAGGTATTGTAAAAGCAAATGTATTAACACCCAATGCAAAACACGATACCGGCAGTTTCTTAAAAGCCTACGTAAGTTTCGAAACAACAGATGGCGAGGTGATATACGCCAAAGTGGGTATTTCAGCAGTAAGTATTGAAGGCGCGCGCAAAAATCTCGAAGCCGAACAACCGGGTTGGGAATTCGACAAAACCGTTGCCAGCGCAAAAGCTGAATGGAATAAAGAGTTGAGCAAAATTGAAATCGAAAGTAAAGATGCCTCGGTTATGCGCACTTTCTATTCAGCCATGTACCACTCTATGACCCCGCCCAATCTTTACCAGGATGTAGATGGCAAATACCGCGGCCGCGATTTGAAGATTCATGAAACCAAAGACTTTACATACTATACAGTATTCTCTTTATGGGATACTTACCGCGCCGAGCATCCTTTACTTACTTTAATTGACCGTAAACGCACCCTCGATTTTGTAAAAACATTTTTAACCCAATACGAGCAGGGCGGTTTACTGCCGGTGTGGGAACTATCAAGCTGCGAAACCAATTGTATGATTGCCTACCACTGTGTACCCGTAATTACAGAAGCTTATATGAAAGGCATTACAAACTTCGATACCAATGAAGCCCTGGCAGCCATGAAAAAGAGCGCCATGGATGACCGGGCCGGATTAGGCAGCTACATCAAAAACGGTTACATCAAAAAACTGGATGCCGGCGAAAGCGTGTCAAAAACATTGGAGTACAGTTACGACGATTGGTGTATTGCGCAGTTTGCCAAAAAGCTGGGTAAAATGGACGACTACAACTACTTTATAAAACGCGCCCAGAACTACAAAAATCTTTTCGACCCAAGTACCGGCTTTATGCGGCCTAAACAGGAAGGCTTCATCTCTCCGTTCGACCCATTTGCTGTTACACATGACTATACTGAAGCCAACGCATGGCAATATTCGTTTTATGAACCGCAGGATATGACCGGCGAAATAAAACTAATGGGCGGCAAAGAAAAAATGGCCCGCATGTTAGATTCGCTTTTTAATGTGCCATCAAAAATGCACGGCCATGCACAAAGCGACATATCAGGCATGATAGGCCAGTACGCGCACGGCAACGAACCCAGCCACCACCTCATTTACGAATACGACTACGTAGGTCAGCCATGGAAGGCCCAGTTTATGCTCCGCCGTGTTATGAACGAATTATACCACGACGCCCCAGCCGGCCTCTCCGGCAATGAAGACTGTGGACAAATGAGCGCATGGTATATCCTCAGCGCCCTTGGTTTCTACGAACTTTGTCCCGGTTCAGACCACTACGACATCGGCTCGCCTATAGTTGACAAGGCTGTGATACATTTTGAAAATGGAAAAACCTTTACCATCAAAGCCAACAATAATTCTAAAGGAAACGTCTACATCCAATCAGCAAAACTAAACGGCTCTAACTATACGAAAAGCTATTTCAATTACACTGATATTGCCAACGGTGGTGAGTTGGAGTTTAACATGAGTGCTGAACCCAACAAAGCCTGGGGTTCATCTGATAGTGATGTGCCAGTAACGAAGATTGACTAGAATGTGATGATGTGACAATTAGCCAATGTGATAATTGAAATACAAAATTATGAGGCAGGATAAGATTGAGGATAATGTTATATTGAAATTGTCATTTGAATTTGCATTAGAGATTATTGCCTACTCAGAGTTGCTTGATACCAATAGAAAATACATTATCTCAAAACAACTTCTGAAGTCAGGAACATCTATTGGAGCAAATGTTCGGGAAGCACAAAACTCTGAAAGCAAAGCCGATTTCATTCACAAGTTTAAAATAGCTGCTAAGGAAGCGGATGAGACCCAATACTGGCTGCAACTGTGTAAGTTTTCTAAAAACTACCCCGATTGTGAGCATCTGATAAAACGAGTGGAAGAATTAAATAGAATTATTACCAAAATAATTTCAACGTCAAAAAGGCAATAGAAAGCAACCATTTGCCAATTGGCATTGTCACATTGGCTAATTGTCACATTATCACATTTGTTAATCGTCAAATTAAAAAATGAACAACAACACCAAAACCTCCTCCCTCGTAACCCTTATATCGGTTTTCTTTTTTTGGGGATTTGTAGCGGCCAGCAATTCGGTGCTGATTCCTTTGTTTAAAAAACACTTCGAGCTGTTGCAATGGCAAAGCCAGCTGGTTGATTTTGCATTTTACATTTCATATACCGTTGGTTCACTCATATACTTCTTCATTTCATATAGCATCGGCGACCCGCTTAATAAAATAGGATACAAAAAGGGCCTCGTAATTGGTTTATGTATTTCGGCAGTAGGCGCCCTGGGCTTTGTTCCGGCTGCTGCTGCTAAATCATATCCCATGCTTCTCTCCTCGCTGTTTATTGTGGGGCTGGGTTTCGCTTTACAGCAAATTGTTGCCAATCCTTATGTCATCGCATTGGGCAATCCTGCCACCGGTAGCCACCGGGTTAGCCTTGCCGGTGGAGTCAACTCATTCGGCACAGCCATCGGGCCTTTATTGCTAAGTTTTGCCATTTACGGAAATGTGGTTCAAAAAGGCGATGTGCCCATCAGCGCAGTGCAAATGCCTTACCTCGTTCTGTTTGGTATGTTTTTGCTATTCGCCTTCATCCTCGGAATTTCTAAACTGCCCGCTGTTACCAATCCCGAAAAAATGGAGCGTGATTTTGGCGCCTTCAAACATCCGCAGATATTGTGGGGTATGCTTGCTATTTTTGTTTACGTGGGTGTTGAAGTAACTATACAAAGTAACATGCCCGCCCTGATGGAAAAGCCTGAGATTTTAGGTATGGACCACACCAAAACGGTCCACTTCATCTCGCTGTTCTGGGGCTGCCTGATGATAGGCCGTTGGACCGGTGCCATTACAGTTTTTAATCCATCAAAAATGATGCGCCGGTTATTAACCGTAATCGTTCCCCTGGTGGCATTTGCGGTAATTATCGGGGTCAACTACATCAAGATGAGTGCAGAAGGAAATCCACAACAGGTTTCAGACCTTTTCGGCTTTTCCCCAATGATACTGGTTATTATAGTTGCATTTCTTTTAGCCAACGAAAAACCAGCACGCACCATGATGCTGTTTGGCACCATGGCCGCCATTATGATGCTCATTGGCTTAGTCACTTCCGGAAAAATTGCCTTATATGCTTTTGTCAGCGGCGGATTATTCTGCTCAGTGATGTGGCCATGTATCTTCTCACTTTCAATCGCTGGCCTTGGTAAATACACTTCACAAGGCTCATCGCTGCTTATTATGATGATTGCCGGCGCAGCGGCCATACCACCACTGCAGGGTTTAATTTGCGATACCGACAAAATAAGCCCGGGAATCTTCGGAATCTCCTGGACCCACTTCTCATACATCGTACCCCTGCTAGGTTTTAGCTACCTGGCTTTTTACGGTTGGAAAGTAAAATCAGTATTAAAGGCACAGGGTATTGACTACGATGCGCAGACGGAGGTGCAAGGGCATTAGAACGTGGACTATCAGGAAGCGATAAACTGGTCTGGATGCGATGATGGCTTAGCCATTTTTATAACCTCCTTCGCCCTTTACATGCCATTTCTTTTAATTATTCGCTTTTATTTAATTAATATTACCTTTCACAATCACTAATGTAATTTAAAATATGAAAAGAATATTTCCCCTACTTACATTGTTTTTATTTTATATACCGGTCGCGCCAACACTTATATCGTAAACTCAACTGCCGATTCAGGGCCCGGAACTTTACGCTTTGCAATTGACAGTGCCAACAATACAGGCTCAAGCACCATTTTATTAATGCTTACCGCTGATGACACAATCTATCTCCAAAGCGATCTGGCAACAATAAATGTAGACCTCATTATCCAGGGCCAAACGTGCCAAAACCCTACCATTAGCGGAACCTCAACGGCATATTACTACCCGGTTTTTTACGGGCCATCGCGCAGCTTAACTTTTACTAATGTCAATATCATTAATTGTATAGATAATGGGTGGGGTGAGGGCGGAGCCATCAATGGCAACGATGTTACTTTAACGAACTGCTATTTTTATAATAACACGGTTACAGTCAGTACCTTGGGAGGCGCTTGTGACGGCGGGGCCGTTTTCAGCAATCAGTCCGTTACTGCGTACAACTGTACCTTCAATAATAACCAATCAACTTCCGGTTCAACTGAGGCCGACGGAGGTGCTATTGCTGCTGGTGGCTCAAGCTTTTACCTCACTAATTGTACCTTCGTAAACAATCAGGCAACCAGCTATGGCAGCGCTATTTGGGGGATTCCGCATACTGTCTACAACTGTACTTTTGTCAATAATATAACAGGCCAGGGCGGCATTATCTGGAGTAACGTTAATCTTCCTGTTTCTTTTGCCAATAACATTGTTTGGGGCAACACTGGCAGTAATAAACCTGCGCTTTATTTTCCTGCCAGCAGTTCATATGATGGAAGCAATATTCTTCAGCAAGCCGGTGAAGATACTTTGTATGTTGCTGCTCCTGGCGATACTTTTGGAGTTGACCCGCAACTAGGCACCCTGGGATACTATGGTGGTTGCGTACCCACCATGCCAATTAAATGTGGCAGCATTGCAGAAAATTACGGCACCACCTTTACAATTCCAATGGTTGATAGTTCAGCTAACGGAGATACAGCGTATGGCATACGTGACGCTGGGGCTTTTGAGGTAGTGCCTATGAGTATTGCTATCACAACTACTGGTTCCGCAGATAGTAATGGTACGGCAGCGGTAAGCAATACAGGCGGCGTTGCCCCATATCACTATTTATGGAGCAATAGTCAAACTACTGATACTATCAGGGGCCTTACTCCCGGTACCTACATGGTTACAGTTACTGACCTTGCAGGATGTCCTCTAGCTGACACCGTAACCGTAATTAGTACCGGTATAAATGATATTGCGGGTTTAAAAAGGTTTGAAGTCTTCCCTAACCCGGCTAATAATAATGTTAATATTCAGCTACAAAACAGTAGCGGGAATCCACTTCATCTTCGGATAACCGACATAGAAGGAAAAAGCTTTTACAACATGCCAATAGGCCACGCGGAAAACTGGAATAAAACACTTGACCTTAGCCTCTTTTCATCAGGCGTTTATTACATTGAAATTACAGGAGTTAATGGTTCAGAGAGTAAAACGTTGGTTATTGTACATTAATAACGGTTATGCATTATTTTGAGGCGGACCATATCGGTGTTCAGCACTCTTATATTGTGCCAGTTTTCTGCTTTGCTTATTTCGTGTTTTATGGGTGGAAGGTTGGGAGGTTGGAGGCTGATACTATTGCATCCTGAAAATTTGAAGACGCAATTTGCGTCCTCAAAAAGTTTGCTTAACTTCGGAATATGGAAGGCCTAAATCCATTACAATTAGAAATTCTCAAATTATTCAGGAATTATGAGAGTGAAAGCGACTTGCAGGAGTTAAAGCAGGTTTTGGTTGATTATTTAAGTACGCGGGTTGTAAAGGAGGCCGATAGAGCCTTTGCCGAAAAAGGATACGACGCTTCTACAATTGAACAATGGAGAAAGAAAGAGATTTGAAGGAATTGATTTGGGTGTTCAGCACTCTTACATCGTGCCGGTTTTCTGCTTTGCTTATTGGTGTTTTATGGGTGGAAGGTGTGGAGGTTGGAGACAGAAGGAAGCCCTATAATTTCTCAATAGAAATTGCAAAATGCATTTAAAATTCTGAATAATGAAAGTTTTAAGTACACAAGACCTCGTGGACACGGTAAGAGAATTAGCAGAGAAAGCCGAAAAGAGATTGTGGATTGCAGTTCCTTACATAGGTACTTACCAAACTGTTCAAGAAATATTAGGTTCATCTTGGCTGAAAAAGCATAAAATTTCTTTCAAATTACTTACCGATGTTAATGAGCTAAATAGAGTTAGTGCATCTTCTATTATGTCACTTAAAAAAAGAGGATTAATTCTTTCGCTTGCAGGGCTTCATGCCAAAATTTACGTTATTGATGACAACTGCATTATTGGTTCTGCAAACCTTACGAGAACATCTTTCACCAAGCGATACGAAGGGGCAATCCTTTTATCTCCTAATGAAAGTCATAAGGCAATAAGCCTTTTTGAATCATTTTGGGGAAAAGGGAAAAGCATTAGCGATGCCGAACTAATACAAATTCAAAAGGGAAAAGGAGGTCCGCAAGAGGATGAGGGAATTTATAATGGACTTGCAACACTTTCGAAACTACATCAAACATCGCTATTTAAAGAAGAGGATTTAGGCAAACAATATCTTTCTTATACATCGATTGTAGAACAGTTTAAAGACTTTGCAAAAAAATATCAAAATGCAATTGGTAAAAGATTATGGCAGAGCGTTCCAATTTACTATGAAGTTGATTGTTTTCTTGATTACCTATTTGCACATGCTGCCGGAAAACCCTCTCATCCATATAAGTATCTAAAAGGTAGAAATCTGACAGTAAAACAGCAGATAAACATCCTTCAAATCCAGATTAATTTATTTAAAGAATACATAGAAGAAAAAAATATTAAGCCCAAAAACTACAGAGATGCGACTGTAATATTTAAACGAAATTTATCGAAAAAGAATTACAACAAATTGAGTTGGGCCGAGATAAAGAGAATGCTATGGCATACCAATTCTGGCAGTTCTCAGCCTATAAACATTAGTAAGATAACTAACCCTAATAACAATAATCTAAGTACGGTACGAACTTTACTTTACCAATTGGTTAATAGTGACGAGCAACTGGAGTCACGAATGCATGAGTGTAGTAAAATCTTTGGAATTGGTAAATCCCTCATGAACGAAACGCTTCATTTCTATAATCCTACACTTTACCCTCTAATAAACCTTAGATCTTGTTCTGGTTTAAGGTATTTCGGATACCAAATAAACGAACATAGGGATAGCAAAAAATAGCTACTTTTTTGACCAAAACTATTTAGTATTCTTCATCCTCACATTCTTCTTAATAACCTCCCATGAAGTGCGCTTAGTGGAATTATTATAAGATTTCAAACGCTCATCCAAAAGTTCGCCTTGCATCACTGAAAGAGCAGTTTTATTCTCAGCCCTACTAAAGCTTTTATTGTTCAATAATTTCATGATAGGTAATTTACAGCATTGCTAATTTAATACATTTTGTATTCTCGGCTGTTAACTCCGTACCCCGGTGCGAAACTGCATTTGAGCCACAAAAACAAAAAGGCCCTCATTCTCACAAGGGCCTTTCAAAAAAATTAAAACCTAAGTATTAATGCGCAAAAGTCAAAGCCACATCAGCAGCTATGCCTTGTATTTGTTTTTCAACCTCGTCAGTCATTGGGTTTTTCAGGCCTTTCAGCAAATCAGGGAAACGGGTTTCTAACTGGGTAAAATAATCTTTTTCAAAATCCTTCATTTTGTTAAGCGGCACCTTGGCAGCAAGGTTCCTGGCGCCTACATACAAAATAGCAACCTGCTTCTCAACGCTATAAGGAGTGAACTGTGCTTGTTTCAAAATTTCAACATTACGGGCACCTTTATCCAATACTGATTTAGTAGCAGCATCCAAATCAGAACCGAACTTAGAGAAGGCTTCCAACTCGCGATATTGGGCCTGGTCAAGTTTCAAGGTACCAGCTACTTTTTTCATCGCTTTAATCTGAGCGTTACCACCCACACGCGATACCGAAATACCTACGTTGATAGCAGGACGGATACCTGCGTTGAATAAGTTTGATTCAAGGAATATCTGGCCGTCGGTAATGGAGATTACGTTAGTAGGGATATAAGCCGATACGTCACCCGCCTGTGTTTCGATTATCGGAAGAGCGGTTAACGAACCACCACCTTTTACCAGGTGACGGATAGAATCAGGTATATCATTCATTTGCGAAGCAACTTCCAGGTTGGCGTTAATCTTTGCAGCCCTTTCAAGCAAACGACTGTGCAAATAGAATACATCACCAGGGTAAGCCTCACGTCCCGGAGGGCGTTTTAATAGTAGAGATACTTCACGGTAAGCAACAGCTTGTTTAGACAAATCATCATAAACAATCAAAGCCGGGCGGCCGGTGTCACGGAAAAATTCGCCAATCGCAGCGCCCGCAAATGGAGCGTAGAACTGAAGAGGAGCCGGGTCAGCAGCAGAAGCACAAACAACTACGGTGTAAGCCATAGCGCCGTTATCTTCAAGTGTTTTTTGTATACGGGCAACGGTAGATGATTTCTGTCCGCAGGCAACATAAATACAGTAAACCGGTTCGCCTTTATCGTAAAATTCTTTTTGGTTCAGGATAGTATCAATAGCCACCGCAGTTTTACCAACCTGGCGGTCACCGATGATAAGTTCACGCTGTCCACGGCCGATAGGAATCATCGCATCAATAGCTTTGATACCGGTTTGAAGCGGCTCATTCACCGGTTGACGGTAAATAACGCCCGGAGCTTTTCTTTCCAAAGGCATATCATACAATTCGCCGGTTATAGGCCCTTTGCCATCTATAGGTTCGCCCAGTGTGTTCACTACGCGGCCAACAAGCCCTTCACCTACTTTTAACGAACCGATAACGCCTGTTCTTTTAACAGTATCACCTTCTTTAATTTTTTCCGAAGGTCCCATCAAAACCACACCAACGTTGTCTTCTTCCAGGTTCAAAACTATCGCTTTGATACCGTTCTGGAATTCAACCAACTCACCAGCGCGGGCATTGGTCAGGCCGTATACACGTGCAATACCATCACCCACCTGCAACACGGTACCTACTTCTTCTAATTCAGCGGCGCCTTTAAAGCCAGATAGCTGCTCGCGCAGTATCGCTGAAATTTCATCCGGTTTTACTTCTACCATATTTATTGATATTTGAATTATTTATGAATACTTTTTAACGAAAGAGTCATCTTCAATAACACCTTTCAGTGTGCTTAATCTTCTGCTCACACTACTATCAATCATTTTATCGCCCCACTGCAAAACAAACCCTCCTATAATATTGGCGTCTACTTCTTCGGTCAACTCTACTTCACCCAGCTTCTCGTTCTTTTTCAATGTGTCAATAATACCCTTCACTATATTTTCATCCAGTTTTATAGCCGAGCTGATTTTAACCGGGGTAATATTTTTCAGTTCATTGTATTGCAAAATAAACGAGTGCGTAATTTCATTCAGATAAGCTTCGCGGCCTTTTTTAATAACCAGGGTTATAAACTGGTATAGCACTGAATCTATCTTACCTTCAAAAAGCTGCTGAACAACATTCAACTTCCTGTCGGTATGAATGATAGGGCTTTTAAACATTAATTTCAGGTCGCGGTTACTTTCAAAAATCGCGTTCACATCTTTAATGTCTTTATATACCTGCTCCAGCCTGCCTTGTTCATTCACAAGCTGAATCAGTGATTTTGCGTATCGTGTTGCTAAACTAAATGCACTCATTTTTATTAGATATTAGAACCTAGAAGCAAGAACCAAGATTCAATTCGCCGGCCTTTTTCTTGGCTCTTGAATCTTGGTTCTTGTTTCTATTTTATTTAATTCAGGTTAGATTCCTTAGCCAGTTTATTTACATACTCTAATTGCTCGGCATTGCCTTTCAGGTCTTTGCGGATTACTTTTTCAGCAATATCCAAAGCCAGTAAACCAACTGAGTTCTTCACTTCAGTAATAGCGGCCCTTTTCTGAATTTCAATTTCGCGGAAAGCTGTTTGAATTTTTGCCTCAACTTCCTGTTGGGCCTTGGCCAGCATTTCATTCTTCAACTTATCTGCTGCTTCTTTTGCCTCGTGCAAAATCATGTTTCTTTCTTCTTTAGCCTGGTTTAACAAGTCCAGGTTTTTTGAAGTTAATGCTGCCATTTCGGCACGTGCTTTATTTGCCTGATCTAATGAATCAGCGATTGTTTTTTCGCGTTCATCGAGCATGCCAAGAATAGGTTTCCAGGCAAATTTTGCCAGGATGAAAAAAAGTGCCCCGAATGTTATTACCATCCAGAAAACTAAGCCTATCGCGGGTTTTACGAGTTCCATATTTTTTTGTTTAGATATTAGATACTAGAACCAAGAATCAAGAACAAGAGGGTTAAAGTCTTGGCTCTTATATCTTGTTTCTTGCATCTTTTCTTTACTTTTAGACATTTAGAATCAAGAACCAAGATTCAAGAACAAGACCATTTACAGTCTTGGTTCTTGATTCTGGCTTCTTTTAATCTTTTCAGGCAACGCAGCCAACCGCTTTTGTTGCCCGAAGATTTTTGCTATTAGCTTTTGAATACAACCAATAGACCCACAACCATTGCAAAGAAGGCGGCACCTTCTACAAGCGCTGCGGTAAGGATCATGTTAGCACGGATGTCATTCAGTGATTCTGGCTGGCGGGCAATAGCCTCAACCGCACCTTTACCGATTTGTCCGATACCAACACCTGCTCCAAGTGCAGCCATTCCTGCACCTAAAGCTGCAATACCGTAACCTATTCCAAGGCCGTCTGCTGCTAATAATACTGTGTTAAGCATGATGTTTGATTTTTAAAAGTGAATAAATAACAGAGTTTAAATAATTGATTCTTTATGATTATGCGGCTCTTCTAAAGCTGCACCAAAATATATAGCCGATAACAAGGTAAATACATACGCTTGTATTAAGCCCACCAATAATTCCAGTAATCCCATAAACACATTAAAGGCCACTGCAAAAACACCAACACCTAATCCCACCCCTTTGTGCATTTCGCCAAAAATAAAAATGAGGCAGAAAAATGATAACGCAATAATGTGGCCTGCCGTAATGTTGGCAAACAATCGTATCGTTAATACAAACGGGCGAAGGAAGACGCCCATAATTTCGATAGGTGTAAGAATGATAAGAATGGGTTTAGGTACCCCCGGCATTGCAAATACGTGGTGCCAGTAGTTCTTGTTAGCATTGATGGTGGTAATAATGAAAGTAAACACAGCCAATGTACCCGTAATGGCAATGTTACCAGTAAGGTTAGCCCCACCCGGTAACAGCGGTATCATACCTAACAAATTACCAAACCATATAAAGAAGAAGATAGTAAGCAGGTAAGGCATAAACCTTTCGTACTTAGGGCCAATAGATTGCTTTGCAATATCATCGCGGATGAAAATAATGATAGGCTCGAAAAACGACTGTATCCCTTTAGGTGCGTGGCCGGCATTCTTTTTATATGAACCGGCAACCGAAAGAAAAATAATTAATAACAATGCAGCGCTAAAGAAAAGAGATGCCACATCTTTAGTAATAGAGAAATCCCAGATTTTAGCAGTGGCAGCGGCATCAACTTCATTGTTAGCGCCAACAACCTCTACCTGGTTCTTCTCGTTTAGCTTATAATTATAGTTGCCTGCACAAGTAGCTTTGCCATGCTTAAAATTGCCTGACGAGAAAAACTCCAACCCCTTATCGGTATAAAGAATAACCGGTAATGGAAGCGCAACAACACTTTCACCTTCGCCCATAACATGCCACTCGTGCGAATCGCTGATGTGTTCGATGATTAATTTTCCGGCATCAAACTTTGCAGTTGGAGTTTCCTCTTGCGGGTTGGCGGAAGCCGTAAAAACTGCAAAAACAGCGAAAAAAATGACTGTAAAGCAGTATTTGAGATTGGTTTTTATGGCTGTGATCATTTCTTATCTTTTCAAAAGCGGCGCAAACATAAAATAATCCTAGGTTTAGGAAAAGGTTTTAATGAAAAAGACCACTCAATTTTTCATATTTTTTTCCGCACGGGGGTAATTGCTGGTCTTAGTCCAGATTATGCCAAATAAAACAACAACCTTTAATCCAGGCGGCCTACCTGCGCATTTCTTTATATAAAACGCTCACTTCCAATGCACTGAAAACAAAATAATAGAACAGAAAATGCAAGGCCAGCGTTTGGCGGTTATCTTTTGAGTACAGGATGAAACCAACCAACACCGCCAGATAAAAAAAGAACTTTAAAGTTGTTGATAACATAAAAGCCCGTATAAAAGCGTTGCCCGGGCTGCTTTTAGCATTTAATAAAAGTAAATGAACCGCAGTTACCGTAACCGCAAAAATGCCCAAAAGCCAAAACCCATCATATAGCCTCATCTTTTCCGGCATCTGGTTATTCCACACCCATTGCAACCCCGCACAAACAAGGGTTATTATAAAAACCAATGACAAAAATTTTGTAGTTGACGATTTCATTTTTTCTAAGAAGCTGTTTTAAATTACATTAATAATACATTTTAAATGCAAAAATCAAATCAATTCTTGCCACAAAGGCACTAAGGACACTAAGCTAATTTTAAAAAACGGTTGCTTTTTAGCGCTTTTAATCCCAAAAGTCAAAAAAACTTAAAGTATTTCCTTTGTGTTCTTAGTGCCTTTGTGGCTATAAGTATTTGTTTTCTGTAATTTTAAACAGATTCTAAGATTATAGACACCCGGTTAGTTGCCGCGTGCAAAAATAAAATCTAATGGCCCACATAAAAGAAATAGGTCTTCAATTTATAAAACCATATTTTTGAAACAACTATCCCAGCCTAAAACGTGCTTATGATTAAACGTATACACCTACTGACATTACTAACCCTACTCTTCAGCTTTTCGCGGGCCCAGTATTATACAGGTTTTAATACAAGCTCGTATGCCGGGGTCACCGGCGTAGGTTTTAATCCCGCAATAGCCGATAACCCCTTTATAGTAGATATCAATTTAATCAGCATGGGGCTGGCTGTCAATAACAATTATATAGGTGTTGACCGCTCAACCTTTATGAATGCCCTTAAAGGTTCTATTGTAAGTGACAGCGCCTTTCAGAAAGACCACCTGCTTGAACGTGTTAACGGCAAGGACAAAGACATTTTTATGGGGGCCCAGGTGCAGGGGCCCTTGTCTTTCATGTTCACTTTCGGAAAAGGAAAGAACAAGAATAAGAACGCGCTGGCTTTCAGTTACAATGCCAACATGGTCTTTAATGTCAACAACCTCAGCGAAACACTTGCCCGCTCAGCCTACTACGGCATGGGTTATAAAGCCGATTCTGTTACCAACTTTGTTGGGCAAAATCTGAGCAACTCCAACCTGGCAGTTAAAACCATGGCCTGGATGGACTATGGTGTTACCTACTCGCGCGTTATATACGATCAGGGCGACCACTTTATTAAACTGGGCGGCACGCTTAAATTAATTGATGGCATTACAGGCGGATATTTATATGGCAATAACCTGAATTACAAATGGCCTAATTACGATTCTGTTTCAATTAATAATGCCTCTGTTAAATATGCTTTGTCTGGCAGCGCTACGCAGGTGGCCCAGCAAATCAGCAACGGAAACTTCCAGGCAGGTACATTTCTTAAAAATGCGATGTCGTTTACTTATGCAAAACCATCTGCCGCGGTTGACCTTGGCTTTGTTTACGAATGGCGCCCCGATAAAGACAAATACAAATACCGCATGGATTGCGACGACCAGTGGGATTATTCCAAGCAGCGCTACAAACTCTCCGTTGGTTTTTCCATCATAGATTTTGGCGCGGTTAAATTTAAACAGGATGTAACCACTGGCAGCTTTTACGCCAACGTACAAAACTGGAACGTTCAACACCTTAAATTTCCTAATGGTTTGCAAAGCTTCAACGATACCATCTCATCCCGCTTCGGATATACCACTACATCTACCGCATTTACCATGTGGCTGCCAACCCGCTTTAACCTGTATGTTGATTACAACATCGCCTATGGCTTTGGCGTAAACCTGGCAGGTGTACTATCTCCTGATATGGCTAAAGACCGTAACATGGTACAGGACGTATCTACCTTTACCCTTACCCCAAAATTCGACCACTCATATGTCGGCGTATACCTGCCTTTATCGTATGATGTATACGGTAACTTCAACTTCGGCGCCACCCTCCGCTTAGGCCCTTTGTTTGTAGGGACCCAGGATATATTGGCCTTCTTCGCCAAAAAACATATTTACAATGAGGAGTTCCATGCCGGTATAAAAATCACTATCCCATACCACAAATTGCGCGATAAGGATAAAGACGGAGTCTCCAACAAAAAAGATAAATGCCCTAACGAGCCCGGCCCTTGCATCACACACGGATGCCCCGACCGCGATAGCGACGGCGTACTGGATAAAGACGACTGGTGCCCTGATACTCCCGGCCCGGTTGAATTACACGGCTGCCCTGATAGCGATGGCGATGGTATTATTGATATCATGGATTCATGTCCGTTCGAGAAAGGCCTGGCCATTAACCACGGCTGCCCCGACCGCGATAGCGATGGCATTATAGATAAGTATGACGAATGCCCCGACCAGCCAGGACTTGCCCAATTTAACGGCTGCCCTGACCGTGATAGCGATGGGGTACCGGACAAGCTCGATTGGTGCCCCGACCTGCCCGGCCCTAAAGAACACCACGGATGCCCTGATACCGATAAAGACGGCGTTTACGACGACGTAGACCAGTGCGTACTTACACCCGGCCCTGCCGAAAACCACGGCTGCCCATGGCCTGATAGAGATGGCGACGGCATACCTGATAAGGACGACGAGTGCCCGGATGTATTCGGCGTGCCTGAAAACCACGGCTGTCCTAAGTTAGAGAAGAAAGAAATTGAAACCGTTAAATACGCATTCGAAAACCTCGAGTTTGCAACCGGTAAGGATGAAATTAAATCCAAATCATTCTTCTCCCTCAACGCCCTCGCCGACTTGCTGAAGAAAAAAGCAAACTACGGCCTCCGCATCGAAGGCCATACCGATAACGTGGGTAAAGACGAATCAAACCTTATCCTATCGCAAAAACGTGCTACGGCCGTTAAAAACTACCTGGTTAAACGCGGTGTCGATGGCTCCAAACTCGATGCCTTCGGCTATGGCGCCAGCAAACCAATTGCTGATAACGATACGCCGGAAGGCCGCCAGAAAAACAGGCGTGTTGAAATGAAGATTACATTCCATTAAACACTAATTAATCTATTTGCAAAAAGCCGCTGAAACAACTCAGCGGCTTTTTTATTTATAGTCCCGCGCATAATGTATAGAGTGTCCCGGCTGCTCTGTATTAACTCTCCTCCTGATTCAGGAGGAGCTGCCCTGGAGGTGGTTAGGCTGTTTGCATTAAGGTACATTGGCGGATCTGAAACCATCCCCGGACGGTTTCCACTTTTTTTACCTACTTCACTCATTATCAACCACTTTACCCCTTTCCATACGGTTACAGTGATAACCGTTTTTTTTCAATTTTAAGCCACCAAAAATGCCCTTTCCCCTCAAGCCCTTATCTCCCTTTTGGCAAAGTGTATTAACCTTAAAATGACGTGCAAATTGCCCGTAGAGACGCGATGCATCGCGTCCCCCTAGCCCGTAACGACAACCCCAATGCAAAGACGCGATGCATCGCGTCTAACAACCTGCCTCACCTCATCAACCACCAAATGCGCGCAGGTTGAATTTAAAATAAAATATATGTCATTGCGAAACCTTTTCCCGTAAAAAAATAAAAGAGAAAAGGCTGTGGCAATCGCTGTGTCTTTTGAGAATGTGGGTAGAACCCTCTCCTCATGAGAGGGCAGGGTGAGGATTGCATTCCTTCCCAACCGTGTCTCCCTTCCGAAGTTGGGGACGCGGCGCCGGGTCGGGTCGCACACATGACACTTTGCCGATACGAGCAGTTGATTGAGTCGGGAGATCCTTTCTTACCTGGTTCCAAGGTCTGAGAAACACTGGAACAACTGATTTTTTTCTATACTGTCCGGGATAAAAATCAGGGGAGGCTAAAAAGCGGAAAGTTCTTTATGAACTTATCACAAACGACTTCATTTTAGAGGCTATGATTATTGTTCAACTCTACCGTTACAGATGGCAGATTGAGCTTTTTTTTAAAAAACTAAAGCAAAACTTTCCGCTCCAATATTTTGTGGGCGATAACCAAAATGCCATTGAGATTCAAATCTGGTCTGCCCTGATTGGGCTATTGTTATTATCCGTACTGCATCAGCAGCACAAAGCTACCATAGCCTTTACCGTCTTTGTTTCAATTGTCCGCCTGCACCTCTTTAATTATATTGATCTAAAGCATCTCCTTCATGAATA
>Ga0182013_10003821_pt1 | contig 18526 bp, 16 predicted proteins | sample 612S2MmetaG_FD_120487 | JGI IMG/M metagenome (GOLD analysis project Ga0182013, IMG submission 120487) | Permafrost microbial communities from Stordalen Mire, Sweden - 612S2M metaG | ecosystem: Environmental > Terrestrial > Soil > Wetlands > Permafrost | place: Sweden: Stordalen | collected...
CTCGGTGATTTCCTTGAGAGTGCCGCAGAAGCTCATGCGCAGGTGTCCTTCCATGCCGAACTCGCGGCCCGGTACGGTGACCACGCGGACGCGCTCCAGCAGCAGCCGCGAGAGCGTCTGCGAATCCTTTTCGTAAGCGCTGAAATCGGGGAAGCAGTAGAATGTGCCGCCTGGCTTCACCACGCGCACCCCCGGAAATGCCGCCAGCCGCTTGATCATCACGTTGCGATTGTTTTCCAGCGTGAGGCGCAGGCTTTCGATGGACGATTGTACGCCGTTGAGCGCGCCCACGGCGGCCCATTGCGAGGGCGCCGCCGGTCCCGACGTCTCCTGCGACTGAATGTTGGCCATGGCGCGGATCAGTTCGCGATTGCCCACCGCCCAGCCGATGCGGAAGCCCGTCATGGCGTACATCTTCGATACGCAATTGACAACCACCAATTTGGAACTGTCGAGGTTGTGGACCTGGGTGAAGCGATAGCAGTTGCTGGGCACCCGGCCGTCGAAAATCAGGCGATTGTAGGTGTCGTCCATCACCAGGTAGAGATTGCGTTTCTCGCACAACTCCACCACGCCGGCAACGAACTCGTCGGAGTAGACCACGCCCGAAGGGTTGTTGGGGCTGTTGAGGATGACGGCCTTGGTGTAGGGTCCCACGGCCTCGGCCATTTCGTCTACGGTGGGCTGGAAACCGCCATCGCGCGCCGTCACGGCCACCGGGACTCCGCCGGCGATTTTCACCATTTCGGGATAGCTGACCCAGTACGGCGCCGGGAAGATGACCTCTTCCTTGGGGTCGAGGACGGCGTGCAGAAACACCATGAGGGACTGCTTGGCGCCGCTCGACGCGATGACGTTTTCGGGCGCCACCAAGCGGCCGTAGTGCTCCTCGGTGTAATGGATGATGGCCTTTTTGAGCGCGGGAATGCCGTCGGCCGGGGTGTATTTCACCTCGCCGGTGGAGAGCAGCGAGGAGCAGTTGATGATGGCGTCGATGGGGGTTTTGCTTTTCGGCTCGCCGCCTCCCAGGTGGATGACGGGTTCGCCCTTTTCGCGCAGCAGCGCTGCGGTTTCATTCAGTTTGAGTGTCGGCGACTCGCAAATGGATCTGGCAAGTTGGCTCAAGCTCATGGCGTCGGTCCTTGGGTGCAGCAGTCCCCGCAAAATGTCACGGGGAAATAATAGTATACAGGATCTTCAAATACTATTTTCCGGTGTGTTGTACGCCGGCGTGCGAGTTGCTCCGCATGGCCAAAGATTCGGACGGGCGATGCCGCCCCGGCCGCGAAACTCGCCTCAAGTGGCAAGAGCCGCTTGCTAACGGCCTGCCCTCCGGGCCCGGCTCAGAAAACGCCGTGATGATTCCACGGGACTTGTTACTGAGGCGGGGCCACAGGGCACCCCGTAGCGGCGTTACATGCGGAACCACCGCGATACACCGCATTAAGGTTCAGCGCCATCTGCCGTCCAAACAGCACCCCTAACTCATTGAAAAAACGGACCAACGTGGAACGTGCTGTTAACCGGCGGGTGTATTTGCGCAGGACCGGCGCCGCGCCCCCGGCCACACCATCCGATCCTGCCCAACCTCTTCAGGTGCCGGAGATCGTCCGGAAGGCGCGGACGCCACCGTGGGGCCAGCCAATGTCCGCAGTTCGCCAATGGTGATGTCCTGCCTGGCAGCCAACGCCTGCCAGATCCGGCGTTGACGCGTTGTCAGGTCGTGGCCAATCCGGTGCGACGCGAGGTACGCGCTGCGCGCCGGTCCCGAAGGCCCCAGCGACAGATCCTGCCGAAACCCCTCTTCAGCGGGCGCATACGAACGGCCAACTCGCTTCTTGGAAGAGAGGCGTCCACTGAGGGACAATGGGGAGGAAGCCATGGTGACGCTGAACACGTTGCGGCACGAGAAAAGGGCCGAGATCCTCCGCCTTGCAAACATTCACGGCTGTCGCAATATCCGTGTGTTCGGCTCGGTGGCTATGCAGGAGAACCGGCCAGATAGCGACGTGGATTTCCTGGTGGACATGGAAGCAGGGCGCACGATCTTCGACCTCGCGGGTTTCATGGGCGATGTCAGGGATCTGCTGGGGACCGAGGTCGACGTAGTCGAAAGCCGCTCGATTCATCCTTACATCCGCGACCGCGTCCTCGCCGAAGCCATAGGACTCTGAGGTATGCCGGCAAAAGATTCGCGCCTGTACCTGATCCACATTCGCGAGTGCTGCGAACGGATTCTCGAATACACCGCCGGCATTGAAGCAACATGGCCGGGCGTTTCACTCGTCCATGACGCGGTGTGCCGTAACCTGGAAATCATCGGTGAGGCCGCGCGCCGGTTCGATGACGCGTTCCGCGCAGCCCATCCGGAGATCCCGTGGCGCGCAATGATGGACGTGAGGAACATCCTCATCCAGGCGTACGACCGCGTTTCCGCCGGGATCCTGGTTGATGTCGTACGGCAGGACATCCCACCGTTATTGGCGTCGGTGAAGCACCTCCTCGGCGAAGACCTTGGCTGATGACGCACCAGCTTTCCTGAAGATGGGCACACGAGCAATGGGAATGCGGTCAGCCTGGACCCGGTGTGGGGCACGTCCGGCAAGGTCATTTGCGGAACTTATGGACGCATTCGGAGTTCGAAGGTGAGTTTTGGTGTCTCCTCAGCCCCGCTTGACAGCCAGACGTCGGGGAGGATGCCGGATCTGGTTGAAAGTCGGTGACTTGTATTGACTGAATTCTCCGGTTCGAACGGGGCTGTTTTCTGTGTCTGGCAACGGGTGTTTCCGGCACTTATGGAGAATCCGTTCGAAAGCCGCCATCCTGCCGAAGCACCGGGGGTTGCCCACCCTTTCCCACCCTTTGGGTCAAATCAGCCAATTAAGACCTGATACACTGTTGTAGGAATCGACAACGTATTGATTTTCAACGTATTCGCTCCTGGCACCGCGATTGCTTGTTGAATTTCCTTCGATGAATCTACAGCCTATAAGGATGGGCAGTGTATGACCCTCGCCGCCACTGAGAAACAAACCGACTACCTTCGAGCGCTTCCGGGAGATGACGCCCGCCAGATCCTGTGGCGCTTCTCCGACCGCTTCGACCTCCAAATGCTGGTGCAATCCGTACGTGCGGTGGCGCGCGGACCGGTGGCCCGCCTGGTAGCCCAGGGCGCCCGCAATACCCACGAATGGACCGCCGAAAAGAACGCCTTGCTACAGGCCTTCGACGAATCGGGCATCACCGGCGTCTTCATGGAGCCCTCGCAGGGCGGGTTCATCGAAGGGCCCAAGAACCTGGCGCTGGCCCTGGTGGCCTTCGAACTGGCCTGGGTGGATGCCGGCGCGGCTACCGGCAGCCTGGCCGGTTGCCTGGCGCTTTCGCCCATCCACGAGCGCGGCACGCCCGAACAGCGCGACTACTACATGGCCCGTTGCGCGCCTCCGCAGCCGGGCGAAGACCGCATACCCTGGCGCGGCGCCTTCTGCCTCACCGAGCCCATCCCGTATGTGGGAGTCGACACCGGCCTGCTGGGCGGCAAGGTGCGGGTGGCCGAATGGAAAGAGGGCGAAGAGCCGATGCTGCAAGTGGAGAAGCGCGGCCGCTTCATCACCAATATGGGGTTCGCCAACTTCGTCACCGCGGCGGTGGAGTCCGACGACCCGCGGCTCAAGGGCACCTGCATGGTCATCCTGGAAGAGACCGACCCCGGCACCTTCGACCGCGGCACGCCGACGCGTAAACTGGTGCACCAGCTTTCCTCCACGCGCGACCCCATCTTCAGCCTCAAAGTGCCGGCCAGCCGCATCATCGGCGGATACAGCGTGAAGGACGGCGTGATTGTCCCGCGCTATAGCCACGGCGAGATCATCGAAGCGGTCTTCCGCCGTACCCGCGTGACGGTGGCCATTATGACCTCGGCCAAGCTCCTCTCGGCTGTGGAACCGGTGATCCGCTACGGCCGCGGGCGGTTCCGCGGTAGTGCCGTGGCCACGCCCGGGTCGCCGCGCTATGACTTGGGCTTGCAGATGAAGGCGGACGTGGTGCATCGCCTGGTGGACGTGTGGGCTACCGGGGAAGCCAGCGCCGCCCTGGGCTTCGAAGCGGCGCGCGTGTTCGACCGGCTGGACCCGCTGGAGCGCCGGAAGGACGAGATTTTCGCCGCGCGCGGCATCGGCGGCGGGTCGGCCCGGATGAAGGCCATGCGGCCCATTCAGGCCAGCGCCATCGAATACCTCCATGGGACGCGGCCCGAGTTGAAAGACGACGTGCTGGTGCAATACGCGCTGCTCGATTCGGTGGCCAACGTTTTCTGCCCCGCCTGCAAGTTGTGGAACACCGGCCACGGCGCGCGCATGATGCGCGAGGCCGTCAGCCTGATGGGCGGCTACGGCATCACCGAGGATTGTCCCGGATTCCTGGGCCATAAGTGGATGGATGCGCAACTGGAAGCCACTTATGAAGGGCCTGAGGCGGTACAGCGCCGCCAGCTCAGCGTCACTATGACCGACGAGGTCTTCCTGGCGCAATTCAAAGAGTGGATCCGCGAAATGCGGCTCATCGCCAACGAGCGGCCGGGCACCGGCGCCTGCGCCCTGGCCACGGCTATGCAGATGTGGCTGTGGAGCCTGCACCATCTGCTCAAGGCCAGGGACGCCGCCGGCGCCAAGCTGTACCAGAGCTCGCGCCAGGGCGTGACCTTCCCGCTGGCCGACGCCTTGTGCTGGCTGCTGGCCTCGCGCTGCCAGATTCTGGACGTGCTGGAACTCGAAAAGCACGGCCCCGAGAACCCCACCGTGGCCGAGGGACTGCCCGGGCTGCTGGCCTTCCTCACCGACCTGTGCCACGTGCAGGCGGCCCACGCGGCGGGCGAAGTGGGACGCGTTTGCGCCGAGTTGGTGTTCGGCTACAACCGCCATCCGGCGTGGGAAACCGAGGGCTGCGCCACCTGCTACCGCACCGAAGATCTGGACGCCATGGAGTGCCTGATTCCCGGCATTTCGAGTCTGGCGGCAGGCTACAGCGACGTGATCGAAAACGATGGACGGCACGAAGCCAAGGCCGGTCCGTGCGTGCGCTTCGACGGGCTGGACCAGTTCTCCCGCCTGCGGGTGCGCATGGATGGCTGCCTCACCGGTTCGCAACTGGCCAAGGACCGTGCGGCCGACGCCCTCACCAAAGTCATGATTCCGGAAGCGCTGGATTACCCGCAATGAGCGACGGGGGCATCGACCGTCAACAGATGGATGTGGACGTGGTGTGCGTGGGCTTCGGACCGGCCACGGCCGGTTTCCTGACGACGCTTTCGCGCCAGTTGGTAAACCCCGACGGCTCACCGGCGGTGGAGAGCCCCTCGAATCCCGGGCTGCCCCTTCAGGTGGTGTGCTACGAGCGCGCCGACGACATCAGTTTCGGCGTTTCCGGAGTGGTGACGCGGGCGCGCGGCATCCGCGCCACTCTGCCGGATCTCGACCCCAGCCAGATTCCCATGGCCGCGCGGGTCACACACGAGAAGGTGATCTATCTGCTGGACCCGGTGGGCGCCAGCCGCCGCTCACGCACGGTGCGAATGGCAGACCGTCTGATTCGCACTCTGGGACTCGACCGGGAGTACGGCGTGGAACTGCCCTACGTGCCCACGTTCCTGCATAAGCAGGGCGGATTAGTGATGTCGCTGGGTCAGTTTTTGCAGCACGTCGGAAGCGAACTGATGGCTTCCGGCACGGTGCAGATCTGGCCCGGAATGCCCGTGGAAGAAGCCATCTTCGACCCCGACAGCGATCGCGTGCTGGGCGTCCGGCTGTGCGACCAGGGAGTGGATCGCGGCGGAAATCCGGAAGCCGGTTTCATGCCCGGAATGGATATCTACGCGGCATTGACGGTGGTGGCGGACGGACCGGTGGGCGCCGTGGGACGGCAGTTGGACGAAGAACTCGGGATGCCGGACGGCCATCATCAACGCGAGTGGGCCGTGGGCATGAAGATGGTGGTGGACCTGCCGGAAACCTGCACGCTGGAGCCCGGCACGGTGTTCCATACTTTGGGCTATCCGGAGCCGGAGATTTTCGGCTTCCTGTACGTGCATCCCGGCCATGTGGCCACGGTGGGGATTTTCGTCCCCTCGTGGTTCCGCAGCCCCATGCGGTCGTCATACCGGTACCTGCAGCATTTCCTGCTGCATCCGTATTTGTGGCAGTATCTGCGGGGCGGGAAATTACGATCGTGGGGAGCGAAATCGTTACAGGAATCGGGCCGGCGCGGGGAACCGATACTGGCGGGCAATGGTTTCGCGCGCATCGGCGAGGGTTCCGGCAGCACCAACGTGCTGACCGGGTCGGGCGTGGATGAGGCTTGGACTACCGGGTCGCAACTGGCCGAGGCGGTGTTGGAACTGCTGCGCGCGGGCAAGCCTCTGGACCGCGAAAACCTGGAGCGGACGTATGTGGCGCGGCGGCGCGCCAGTTGGGTGGAACAGGAAGGGCGAGTGGCCGAAAAGGCTCGCGACGGCTTCCACCGCGGGGTGGTCACCGGACTGATCGGCATGGCGCTGGCCGGATTCACCAAGGGAAAGCACTCGCTGGCCGGCGAGCCCGGGCTGATGCCGCAGTTGGCGGACTATTACCGCGGCAAAATCTCCCCGGCGGAACTGGAGCAGATGGTCGCCGACTGCCGGCGCCGCGGAGTCTCGTGTCACGATGCGCTGATGGAGCGTTGCGGCTGGCCCGCGATTCCCTTCGACGGCCAGCTTCTGATCACGCACCAGGACGCGCTGCTGATCGGCGGCAAAGTGCAGGCGCCGGGGGGATTCGCCGACCACGTGAGCTTCATTTACCCCGATTTCTGTGAACGCTGTGCGACCAAGCTGTGCATCGAGATGTGCTCGGGGCAGGCCATCACGGCCGGTCCGATGGGCGTCCCGATGTTCGACCGCGAGAAGTGCGTGCATTGCGGCGCGTGTCTGTGGAACTGCACCACTTCGTTGCAGGACGATCCGCAGCGCGGCAACATCGCCTTCCGGCCAGGCGCCGGCGGGTTGCATTCCCCGGAGAATTAGGCGGGGCGCGCAAGGTTCTTCCTACAGCCAACCGACGGCGCCGGGTTCCAATTAGGTTCTTATGGAAAAAGACGAAAAAAGAATTGTCGATCCTGGGCGGCAATCCCCAGAGCCGTGAAGAGATCGCGCGTTCCAACCCGGAGATGTTCGTCATGCTGATCCACGGGTGTGGGATGGTTCGCTTTGGTTTGTGTCGCGGGCCGTTGGCTGGCGGCAAATAACGGCCGGATGACCTTTTCGCGGATGACCACGAGCGCGGCGATGGCCCGCAGACCAGTCGGTTCCGGCTCATAGCGGCGTGAGGTCCCGATCTTGCGCACCATTCCTTTGCCGCGCAGTTTCTTCAGATTGTAGGTGGCCCGTCGCGGCCCATAGGCGGATTCCGCTTCGCCGCTCATGGCGCGCACCTTTCGGGCCAGTTCAAAAGCCGTGAACCCGGTGGGTGCCGTCGATAACGCCATCACCGCCTCTGCTACCCGCCGCATTCCGGGCTGGGTGAAATCGATCCCGCCCACTTTGGTCTTCCCCACCTGGGTGGGCAGCGGCAGGTTTTCCAGAGTCTCGTCAGACACCAGGCAAGCGTCCAGGCGTCCGACCGCGTTCAAGAATCTTTCTAGAATCCCGCGCAGGCGAGTCACGATTTCCCCGAAGCACGGCAGCGACCCGCCCCAGCGGTACGCGCTGGTATGGTGCACGATGACTTCGGCGCGGAGGGGTGCCCTCAGGGCCCGTTCGCCATTGGTATGGATCTTCAGGATCATCTTGCCGGAATCCGACTTCCTCGTCTTGAACGCCTTCGACGTCCTTTGTGATCGACTTCGCCGGCCCTTTTATTGCCCAACGCGCTCGAAAGCCGCGCCCTGAATTACAACTCTATGCCGAACGTTTTTTCGATTTCGTCCAATGTTCGGCCGGTAAAGACACCTAGCCAAGCCTTCTGTATGACTCCTTCTGGCGAGACAATAATCGTCTCAGGTGTCGCGCCTAGCCTGAAGTTCCTGATCGTCTCTTCGCTGGGGCTGGCATACACAGGAAACGTGAATTTATTAGATAAGACATAATCGGTCAGCCCGGCGGTCCTCAGTGAAATTCCCATGATACGATAGCCAGCTACTCGCTCACTAAGCTTGACGAACGATTGAAGATTGCGGCTGCACCACGCACAGTCAGGCGCAAAAACATAAAGGATCGTGGGCCTCGAATCGCCGCCCCAGGTCACCACAACACGTCCACCGCGCAGGTCACTGGCCACTAGCGGCTGGGCGTGCTCACCAACGATCCCAGCCGACGGCAAGGCTGGTCCGGCATTAGGCGTGTGATTAATGCGCCAACCGAGGTATAGATTGAGCCCAAGGGAAGCCGCCAACAGGCCGACTGGCAGCCACGAATCGACATTACAGAACCTACGGATGAGGGCAACGCCCACAATTCCCTCCATTGTTTTAACTTAGAGAACGGCTAATGTAAGGCGTCATGCAGAACCGCAATAATGTTAACAGTTGCAGGGCGGGTATCCTGCGAGTCGCCGCCTTCCGAGCCGCACCATGCGAAGCCAAGATTCCGCGCACTCGCAGGCGTACTCCACGCAAGATCGACCGCCCATAAAGCGTTTTCACGGAAAATGTCGATACATCGGCCGCGCTTACGGTGGCAAGCCCGCGGCCCTACTCCTCTATTTGGCGGACACAGCCACAGCGAATGTCATTGCCATCGTTGCCGACGTAACAATAGGAAACGCCAGCGTTGTTAAAACCACAAAGATCAACACATCCCTGATATTGGTCGTCCGTGCACGGCCCCTGTGCCCGCAGTATTGCGGACGACCCGGCTACGGCTATAGCAAGAAGGACAAGGGAGACTACCGTTTTTCGCGTATTCTTAAGAGTCACTAGCTTATAAAACCTCCTGCGCACGAATGTAGCCGGGGGGTGAATAAGTCAATAGGGAACTTTCCTTTAATATGCCCGATACACCGGGGTCGGCAAGGGGCGGCGTGATGTACCGAAGAAACGTTAAAGCGAAGCTAAGGTGCAATGCGAAAGGAACAACTGTGGCCAAATTGGAGTACTAATATCTTCTTAGGCGTGGGACCAGAGCCGGACAGAAGATCGGCGAGAAGAATACGCCACCGTTCCTTTTCCGCACACCGCCGCGGGATCGCTCGGCCCATGGTGGCGCACCCCTAATGAGAATCTTCCCCCATGGGCCGGGCTTGTCGGCCTTAGGCGTCGAACATCTCTATTTACGGGGTCATCTTCGCCGCGGAACCGCGGCATCCGCTCCCTATGAACGTGCTGGATTATTCTCGGTTGGATCTGGGGAGCCACTATCTCCCCGACATTCATTCCATCGCGCCGATTTCTGTCTCGCGGTAACTTCGCGGCTGCTGCGGGATAGAAAGTAGTACCGTTGCATCGCATGATCGCGCTAAGATATGAAACGTCATTAATATGGTGGGCACTAATGTCGGGCAGCATCCGAAATGTTGTGTCTCGCAACGTCCACTTCGGACGGAGAGTGTCCGCTTAGCGGGCGCTGGCCTAAGCTGACGTGGCGCGGATAGGCCACCTTGCTCTTTGCGGGAGGAAGACAACCAAACGCGGGCACCCGCACCTGGGAGTGACAGGAGCACGCGCAGATGTGTTGATCGCGTCGATTGCATTTATTGGGAGGCGAAGTGAAGTCGTTTACCATACTTTTTGTGTCTGGGGTTGGAGCGAGCATTCTCGCGAACCAAACTTCCCCACCCGTGCCGGCTTTCGAGGTCGCGTCCGTGAGGCGCTGCCAACCAGGAGGCCGCCCTTACAGGAAGGAGGACCCGGCGATGATCAGGTATTTCAATTATCCGCTAGTGCCGATTATGATGCGGGCCTATGGCCTCCCGCACTACCAGATTGTCGGGCCGTCCTGGCTGGAAACCGAGCGATACGACATTGTCGCTACAGTGCCAAAGGGTAGCAACAAGGCAGAAGTTCCTGCAATGCTTCGAGGCTTACTTATGGATCGATTTCACATGAGAGTTCACGAGGAAATGAGACAGACAAATGTGTATGCGTTGGTGGTTGGGAAGGGTGGCCCAAAACTGCGCAGACCCGAGAGTGTGGACGGCCCCGAGGTGATCGAATTTTCCAACACCGGGACACTGAAAGCAAGGACGTTAGCATCGCTGGCGTCGATGCTGTCGAGTGTGGTGGACCGGCCCGTCGTCAACATGACCGGGCTTGAGGGGAATTTTGACATAAGTCTCAGTGCGGCGCCGGAGGATTTTCCCGGACTTCAGCGGATCGCATCTCAACGAGGCGACGCCGACGGCCATCCGCCCGGCGATTCGGAGACCCTACCTTTGCCGTCCGTCTTTACGGCCGTTCGAGAACTGGGCTTGAGGTTGGAGCCAAGGAAGTTGCCCTTACGATGCCTCATTGTGGATTTTGCGGAAAAGCTTCCCCGTGAGGATTAATGGGGCCGGTGCTCATGGCCACATCCCGGGCGCATCGAGCGAAGCGGGCGTCGGCGGGCTGCATTCCCCGGAGAATTAGGCGGGGCGCCACGCGAAACCCGCTCCCGAGAATGGCGCTCCGCCCCAATCGGTTCATAAGCACTGGCTGCGTGAACGTTTTCGGGATTCCGGGCGGTTCCCGCTCCGTTGCCGTCGCGGCTCGGAATCGGTCGCATTGGAGTTACCGAGCCCGGCTCAGAGGGCGTTCCGTAAGCCAGCGGGGCGTTCCCGAAACCGTGTAAGCGCCCATAAGCGCTCGGCGAATAGTCGGGCGGCGCGCCAGACGTTATAATCGAGTTGCCCCAATCCCCATTTAGGAGTTAGCAGCTTGCGAAAGAAAGTTACCGTTGTAGGCGCCGGAAACGTCGGCGCGAATTGTGCGTTGCGAATTGCCGATAAGGAACTCGCCGATGTGGTCCTGGTGGACGTCGTGGAAGGCGTCCCGCAGGGCAAAGCGTTGGATATCCTGCAGTCCGGTCCGGTGCAGGGATACGACGTGTCACTGGCGGGCGCAAACGATTACGAACTGACGGCCGATTCCGATATCGCCATCATCACCGCGGGTTTCCCCCGCAAGCCGGGGATGAGCCGTGACGACCTGCTGGCGGCTAATTACGATGTGATCCGCATTGCCACCGAACAGGTTGCCAAGCACTCGCCCAACTGCATCATTATCGTGGTGACGAATCCGCTCGACGCCATGGCGCAGGCGGCCTACTGGGTGTCGAAGTTCCCCAGGAACCGCGTGGTGGGCATGGCGGGCGTACTGGACAGCGCGCGCTTCCGTACGTTCATTGCCGCCGAACTGAAGGTGTCGGTGGAGAACGTCACCGGCGTGGTGATGGGCGGCCACGGCGATACCATGGTGCCGCTGGTGCGCTTGAGCGGCGTCTCGGGAATCCCGCTGACCGAGCTGATGGACCAGGCGGCTATCGACAAGATTGTCGAGCGCACTCGCAATGGCGGCGCGGAGATCGTGAAGTACCTGAAGACCGGGAGCGCCTACTATGCGCCGTCGGCGGCCGCGGTGGAGATGGCCGAGTCGATCCTGAAGGATAAAAAGAAAGTGCTGCCCTGCGCGGCTTATCTGGAGGGCGAATACGGCATCAACGGGCTGTTCGTCGGAGTCCCGGTGAAATTGGGCGCAGGCGGCATCGAGAAGATTTACGAGATCAAGCTCACGGCGGAAGAACAGGCCATGCTGAAGAAGAGTGCGGACTCGGTGCAGGAACTGGTGGACATTCTGAAGAAGCGGTAAACTCGCCTAACGCTCCCTTAGCGGCCGCGAAACAATACGCTGACCAAATGTCTCGAATGTGCGCAATCGCTCCCTAACGGGGTGCCCTCTGGGCCCGGCTCCGTCAAATGCGCATGCCGAGCCGCGCGCGGGAGCAAGCCGTTGGGTCTGAGTGCACAGGATATTTCTTCGCGGCTCCTTACGGTCGCGGCTCGGAACTGAGCCGCGACCGTGAGGGAGCGTTCGCCTACTGAACTTTGCGCGTGCGCTCGGCCAGGTAGGCCGCCATCACTTCGCGCAGGGGCGGCATAGGCGCTAGACCCAGCCGCTCGATTTTGGCGTTGGAGAGCGCCGAATACCGCGGACGTTGGGCCGGTGTACGGTACTCGCGTTCGTTGGTGGCCAGCAGCAGCGGTTTGAAGTCCGCCAACTCGAAAATGGTCCGCGCAAACTGAAACCAGGAGATGGGGATGCCGCCGGCGATGTGGAAGACGCCCGCAAGGCCGCGGTCCACCAGGTCGACCGTGCGCTCGGCCAGCAGGGGCGCGTAGGTGGGTGAGGCTACGTGATCTTCCACCACGCGGATGGGCTGGCCGGCGGCTGCCAGGCGCAGCATGAGCTCCACGAAATTGCCACGCGCGGTGGCCAATCCGCCGGGTCCGAAGACGCCGGAAGTGCGCACCACGATGGCCCTGTCCAGGTAAGCCTGGGCGTACAGTTCGCCGGCCAGTTTGGAGACCGCGTAGGCGCCCAGCGGGTGGGTCGCGTCGTCTTCGACGTAAGGATGCCGGGCGCGTCCGTCGAAGACGTAGTCGGTGGAGAAATGCACCAGCCGCGCGTCAATCTGGCGGCAGGCGACGGCCAGGTTTCGCACTGCCAGCCCGTTCACCAGGAATGCGGCCAGCGGCTCTTTCTCGGCCACGTCCACCTGGTTGTAGGCGGCGGCGTTGAAGACTACATCGGCATCGGAGCTTGCCAGGGCGCGTTCCACGGCGGCGGAGTCGGTGATGTCCACCTGGCGCCGCCCCCAACCGGTGACCGCATATTGCCGGCTCCTGAGTTCGCGGACTAACTCGACGCCTAACTGGCCGGAGGCTCCAAACACAACCGCGGTTCGGTTCATAGCAAGCAATCAGGATAACGTGTTTTTGGAGATGCCGCCGGCTGGACTACTTCGAGCGATAGAGAAACGCGGCGACCGCGACGAGTACGGCCACCAGCGCGACGGCCGCGGCGATCCACTTTCGCAATGCGGGCGTCAGCCAGGCCAGTGGGTCCACGGATGGCCCGCCGCTCAGAATGGAATGGCCCAGCCGCCGCTGCGAGGTGGCGGGCAGCTTCCGCATGGCCTTGTCGATTTCTTTGCGCCCTTTGCGGTCGGCAATCAGGATGGTGGCCGAATTGGCGCCATTGGTGGTCTTCAGGAGCCGGTTGCGCAGGCGGATGGGGACCTCTTCCACGGAGCGGTACACGCGGTCCGCGCGTTCTGTGGAAATCAAGACCGTGGACGTCTGAAACACCCCGGAGACGCCGCGATTCCGCGTCCCGCAGTGCGGGCAGAGCGGCGCGCCGGCGGCAAATTTCTTGTGGCATCGGGGACAGGTCATCAGGCCATCACCCGCGGAACCAGTGGCTTCTCCACGCTGTCTTCCTCATTCCCCACGTGCTCCATCACGATCTGGATGAACGCCAGCGCGGCCTTGGAGAGGGCCTTGTCCTTGCGATAGATCAAACCCAGACGGCGCCACATGGGCTCGGGAGCCAGCGGCAGCGCGTGCAGTTTGCCGGCGGCGATTTCTTCGCGGCAGTTGGAGACCGCCAGGAAAGTTACACCCATGCCGGCCAGCACAAACCGCTTCATCATCTCCGTGGAGTCCAGTTCCATGGAGACGCTGAGGTCGTCCTCCACCGCTTCCAGCCAGGTGTTCAACCGGGTGCGCGTTTTTCCCTGGCGGGGCAGCAGCAGAACGCAGTGGGTGACGTCCTCGGGCTTCACGCTTTTGTAACTCGCCAGCACATGGCCGGCCGGAACGATCAGACGGATTTCGTCGCGATAGAAAGCCACAACCTGGAGCCGCTTTTCGTCGGCCGGCAACTGGGTCATTCCGAAGTCGGCGGTATTGTCCATAACGGCATCCACCACGCGCGAACCGTAGGAGCGGTCCAACTGCAATTGCACCGCAGGAAAGAGCTTTTTGTAAACCGAAAAGACCTTGGGCAGCAGGTAAATGCAAGTAGCTTCGTTGGCCGCAATCACCAGTTCGCCGCGCGGATTGGTCTCCAGTTCGGCGATGGAATCCTGCGCCCGGCGCCGCAGTTCCAAAATCTGCTCGGCATAGTCCGCGAAAATCCGGCCGGCCGTGGTCAGCGAAATACGGCTGCCGAAACGCTCGAACAATTCCGCGCGGAGTTCCTGTTCCAATTGCCGGACTTGCGCGCTGATCGCCGGCTGCGTGCGGTAGCACGTCTGCGCGGCCTTGGAAAAGCTCTTGAGCCGAACAATTTCGAGAAACGTATGAAGCTGGTCGAAATCCATAAAAGCCCGGCGGGCGCGCCCGTGTGGGCGAGCCAGTCAAAAATATGAATCGGCGGGATAGAAATAATGTATTTCCCCCGCACCATCCGCGGATGGTAAGTATTGTACCAGAGGCCCCCCGGGTGGTGCGGTTGAACTAAGGGATTGTCGCAGATCGCAGCTTCCGCACCCTTCACCCGGGACTTCTCCGCTACTTATTATTATCGGTCTTCTTCCGAGGCCCGTTCCGCTTCCAGCGCAGCCGATGGCCCGGCCGCTCTGGCTTCTTCGATTAACCGTTCCGCGTCCTGAAACCTTTCCCGTTGTACGAGCACTTCGAAGCCCAGCGACGGAATTCCCATGGCGCGCGACTTCAGCGAAGGGATCCCGTTAGAGTCCAAAATGCCACGGATGATGTCCGCCTCGACTCCCGCATCCACCGTGGAAGAACTGTACAGCGCAACCATATCGAGTTCATGGGAAGTGTTGACCGAGCCCTCGTTCGGCTGCTCGTCCTCTTCGGGATCTTGCGCCATAGCTTCAGGATATCGCAGAATGTGGAGGGAGCACTCGCACGGCACGGCTCCCCGGAGGCGTCAAAATGTCCCAGGAAGAAGAACAAATGAAGCAGGAATCGGAGTTCAATCTCGGCGGCAACGTGGCTTGGTTTTTGACCGGCGCTTGTATCGGCGCCGCGATCGCCATCCTGTATGCCCCGAAAAGCGGCAAGGATACCCGCCGGTACCTTTCGGACAAAGTGCAGCAGAGCAAGGACGCGGTGGCCGACACCAGCGCCAATATCGTAGAAGCCGGCAAAGACATGTTCGACCGCGGACGCCAGTTGGTGGACGATGCCGCCGACCTGTTCGAACGCGGCCGCAAGCTGGTAAAGGGTTAACCCGCCGCGCATGCAGTCCGCCAATCCGGACACCATCGCGGTGGGTGATTTCGAAGTCGCGCGGGTCAACGATGCCATCCACTGGTGGGATGGCGGAGCCTTTTTCGGCGTCGTCCCCAAGAGCCTGTGGAGCCGCCAGATCCAAGCCGACGAGTTGAACCGCATCGCTGTGGCTTTCAATTGCTATCTGGTCCGCACCGGCAGCCATAACATCCTGATCGAGACCGGCCTGGGAGATAAGCGCGACGCACGTGCGCGCGCTCACATGAATGTCCCCGCGGTCACCGAATCGTTGCCCGAGGCGCTGGCGCGGCGCGGGGTGGACCCGGAATCGATCGACATCGTCATCAACAGCCACCTGCATTGGGACCACGTGGGCGGCAACACCATCCTGCACGGGGACAGCGTGTCGCCGGCCTTTCCGCGCGCACGCTACGTGGCATCGCGCGGCGAGTGGGAGCACGCGCACGAGCGGCACGCGCGCGACGCCGGGAGCTACCTCGACGCCAATTACGATCCGCTGGTGGAGTCGGGACAGATGACCCTGGTGGATGGCGACCATGAAGTAGTGCCGGGCGTGTGGATGCGGCGCGCTCCGGGACACAATCGCGACATGATGGCGGTCACGGCGGAAAGTGGCGGGCAAACTTTCTGCTTTCTTTCCGACCTGGTGCCGACCGCCGCGCACGTGCAGCCCACCTGGGTGGCGGCCTTCGACCTGAGTCCGATGGAGACCATCGACAGTAAGGTGCGATGGCTGACGGCCGCGGCGGAGGGCCGGTGGTGGTGCGCGTTCTCTCACGATGCCAGGTTGGCCTTCGCCCGCATTGTGCGCGATCCGAAGGCGCAGTTTCGAGTGGAATAAAACGGTCGCCAGAACGGCATCGAGTTACGTGTCGTGGAATTTGCAGTGAGCTTCGCAGGTGGGGCAGGCAGTTCCCGGAGGAGAGCGCGAATCCGATCAGGTGTATCGTGCATCGGGGAGATTTAGACCACCGCAAGAGTGCTACCGTAAAACACCAGGGAGATTGACAACGGGCCTCTTCGCTATCTGGTGAGCGGATCGAATTTTTCGCCCTTCGAGTCAACCCAATCGCACGCCTCCATTGGTTTGGAACCGGCCCGAAAAGTTAGCTTTACACACCGTTGATGATTGCGAAGGAAAGCCCCCATCATTGTGTCGGCTAGGCGGGTATGATCGCGGAGCCAGGATGTCAGGTAGTCCACTAGCGCGCGTCCCGCCTTTGCATCTCCCTGTTCGATTCGGAGGACGAATTGCCCGACCCGCCTGCTCGCATTGTCATGCTGCTGCTTATGCCAACGCATTGAGCCGTATCGGGATGCACGCATGAGCCGCTCCTCGTGAGCAAAGTGCCCTACAATGCAAGCGATCAGGCGCTGCGTCACCTTCTGAATCTCTGGAGCCGGACCCTGGCTCGACAGGACCTTTTGGAGGTCGGAGACGGCCTCAAAGATCTCCTTGTGTTCGTCATCGATTTCCGTGACGAACACTGCATGCGATGTGCTCCATTTTAGGGAACGCATCGCTAGATTCTACCGCATATCAGAGTTACAGGCCTGTAATATTGTTTAGCTGTCGATGGCGTCCTAATAGAAGCCTCACGACGAATGAGCCTCGCCATGCCTGCCGCTTGACACGGGACTTTTCGGAATGATTCCCTGGGAACGGGACGCGGCGGTCCCGACCGGCGCTTGACCCCGCAAACCCCATATTTGTCGGCTATGTTTTTTTCAGAGAGTGTTTTCGATGTCGATTACCAGATCGTTGGCGATCAACTACTCTGCCGTTACCAGGAGTGTGACGAGCAGATTGTCCCGTGGGGGCGAGGGGCTGGTGCATGGCGCACGGGTGGCTCGGACTGGCTCCCATGCTGTCCCGAGATTGACATCGCATTCATGGAGGAGATCGCATCCACGTCGCGGTCGGCACGACCTTTAGGACCACGGCAGAAAAGCCGGATCGCCGCCTGTCAATTCCTGTTAAACGCATGGCCCTTGCACGTGCGGGACTTGGTGCGGCGATTTCCGACAGCGCAATGGCAATTGTTGATGTTCCTGAACGACGGTGGTGATGCTGCGCTTGATCTGCTCGAATCCAATCCCGCTCTTGGGTTTCTGATGGCGACCGGAACATTCGCGGAGAGGGGCGGCACCGCGAGCCTTCTGGTCGCGCTCTCCCAAAAGAGACGCCATCTGGCCGGCCAATTTGGCTTTCCACCGACCGAGGCGAGCTTGAAAATCCTCCAGAAAGTGCCGCCGAATGCGGTGACGCTTCCACTACTCGACTCCATTAGAGATGCCCTTCTCGATCACCGGTGCGAGCGGGTGCTGGCCCATATGTCCCGCGTAACGCCAGCGGTGCTGAAGGTTGTCATGCGCCCCGAATTGTTCGAGCGGTTCACGCCAGCGGCCATTCGGCAACTGGAACGGATCAGCCCCGAGAGACCCCAATTCGACATCTTGGGCCGTCTGGAGAATCTCGCCGACTCAGCCAACAGAAAGGGCGTTGTCGTGCCGATGATCCGATCACTGCGGGACATCGACGCCGCCTTTCGGCCACCTCCGCCGCTAGCCGGCAAACCGGCGCGTGCGCCGAAGGTCCGGTTCCCTGAGCCTCCGGTGGTGGAGACGGACACCATTAGAGCAATTCGTTCGCGGAGCGCGCTCAGACAGGAAGGCCATGTAATGCGGCATTGCATCGGTTCCAACCGCTATTATTTGCGCGAAATTCTGGGCGGCAACCTGTATGCCTATCGCGTGTCAGCGCCAATGCGGCTCACCTTGGCAATCCGCAGGGTGGCCGGTGAATGGCATATTGGCGAAGTGAAGAGTTTTGAAAATGCGCTGCCGACGAAAGCGGCGGTGGCAGCCATCGAAACCTGGTTGCGCGGACAGCCCACGCCGGATCTGCAGGCCGGTACGCTATCGACGGCGGAATTGGCGGCCAGTCTGGGCCGGAGAGGTACTTCTCTTCGCCTCTGAGTTCTTCCGGCCCCCGAAGTACCTGCACGGTGCCTGGCGAACCCTCAAACCCGGCGGCAGGACAGGAGCGGCGGGTTTCCGCCAAACGGCGACGGACGCAATAAACGCAACGGCCGGTGATGTGTGCTCGCCTTGGGTAGTTCTCTTTTGGATCGGTTGAGAATGGCAGACTGCTCGATTATTCGGCTCGTTTCCCAATCGTGCAATTAGCGTTCGACGGCCAGCGGCACCGACAGCCGGCGTTAACTGCCGCCACATCTTCGGCCACGCGGCCATTGCCCTCCCAACAGTCCCACCGAGAAAGGCCTTCCAGTTGGACGACA
>Ga0182013_10003822_pt1 | contig 18519 bp, 19 predicted proteins | sample 612S2MmetaG_FD_120487 | JGI IMG/M metagenome (GOLD analysis project Ga0182013, IMG submission 120487) | Permafrost microbial communities from Stordalen Mire, Sweden - 612S2M metaG | ecosystem: Environmental > Terrestrial > Soil > Wetlands > Permafrost | place: Sweden: Stordalen | collected...
ATTGATTAGGCGGTTGCTTAGCACCTTGCGAATTCAGATGCACCATCTGCCTCGACAAATGGCCTGCAAAGCACCGGCCGCCTGCCACGTTAGGAAGTAGATGGGATAAAGAGGGTTCCGGGCGTCCCCGTGTAGTTCTGAGCCCAGCATTTGGCCCGACGACCGGACACCCCGGGGACACTCTGGCGTGGTCAGCCTTGGCCAGGCGAGGCTGCTGTCGCGGCTACTCGAGCGAATTGAGCAAGACTGTCAACTGCCCGAATCAAGGCGGAGTAGGTGGAGGGAACCTCGCGTCGTGCTCCCGCGTTACACGAGAGTGAGAGCGCGGCTGACCACCGTGGCCGTCATCAGCCGGTGGGGCCATCGCAGGTGTTCCCGGCCGCCGAGCGCGGTTGTCATCGGCAGGGCTCCCAACACGCCGGCATTGGTTCTGAGATACAGTCCTCGCGCCATCCGCGCCCGCGGGATTGCCTGAGGGAGACCGATGCGCCGGCTCATCCTGGATCAGATCCGACACCGCCCGGGGCGGGCGGCGGCACTGGCGGCCGGGATCCTCGTGGCGGCGGTGAGCTTCTCCCTGCTGACCGCGGCGACTGCCACCCAGACGGCCCAGGTGACCGGGACGGTCCAGCGGAACCTCCGGCCCGCCTACGACATCCTGGTGCGCCCCACGGGCTCCGAGACGGCCTTGGAGCAGAGCCAAGGGCTGGTCCGGGACAACTACCTCTCGGGGATCTTCGGTGGCATCACCGTGGCTCAGTACCAGGCGATCAAGAAGATCCCCGGGGTGGAGATCGCGGCCCCCATCGCCATGATCGGGTACGTCCTGGAGACGGTGGACATCCCGATCGACGTCACTGCCGCTCTGACCAACGCACCTGCTCAGGTGCTGACCCTCACCGACACGCGGGTCGCCGAGGGCGGGCTCACGCGCTTTCCCATCCAAGCAGAGGGCTACATCTACGTGACGCCTGACAAGCTGGTGAGCCAGGAACAGATGGGTGTGCCGATCACCGTGACCCCCGGAGCCACCGTCGGCGACAACGAGACCCTGCCCGACGGCAGCACAGTGACCGTCTGCCCCGAGTACACCGAGGCGCCGAGTCAGACATCGCCCTTCGCCGACTACCAGGACACGCAAGCGTGGTGCGCCTCGCGGGCCAACGGATACGGCGGTCTGTCCGCCCTACCAACGGGCCACGTGGGAGCCTACCTCGAGGTCACCTTCCCCTTCCTGCTGGCCGCCATCGATCCTACCGCCGAGCAGGACCTCGTCGGGCTGGCTGGAGCAGTGGTGAAGGGCCGCTACCTCAGTGAAAGCGACCAGCCCGTGCCGACCAGCGGTCTTGGTCCGGAAGTGAACGTGCTGGCGACGACCGATCCCTACGACGACGACCAGGACGTCATCACCGTGGACACGCTGCCCGCTTCAGCGGTGAGCCTGGCGCGGGAAGGCCTCTCACCGGACCAGCTGGCGGCCGCCCTCGCCAAGGAGCCGGCAACCCCGGTGCTGCAGACCACCATCACCTCCACTGCCGCCTACGACCAACTCCTCACTTCCCTCAGCAGAGGGTCGGCGCCCTTGGATGCGTACTGGACGTCGAGCGGCGTCTCCTACACGACGGGGCCCGGCGGTGTCCTCGCGCCCACCGTGGTGAGCAACCCCGATGCCGTGTGGCAGTCCTCCCTGTACGTGAACGCCGCAGGCAGCAACTTCGAGGCCGTGCCACTCGACGATTCCGACACGGCGTTTCGGAGCCTTACCGAGCAGATCGGAATCAACGGAGGGAGCAGCGGTCCCACGAATGACTTTCCGTCGCTGAAGTCCGTGGGGGAGTTCAATCCGTCGAAGCTGCCCGGCTTCAGCTCGCTCTCCCAGGTGCCGATGGAGACGTACTACCCGCCGACCGCGACCGGGGCCAACGCGGCCAGCCGGAAGGCTCTCGGTGACCAGCCGCTCCTGCCCGACGCCAACATCGCGGGGTACCTGCAGGAGCCGCCGCTCCTGCTCACCACCCTGAGCTCCCTCTCCGCCTTCGCCTCCGAGTTCCCCACCGGAGACTGGAGCGCCCCGATCAGCAGCGTCCGAGTGCGGGTGGGTGGGGTACATGGCACCGTGCAGCAGCAACTGGACCAGATCGCCTCCGTCGCTGCCGCCATCCAGAAGGCCACCGGGCTCCAGGTCGACATCACCGCCGGTTCCTCCCCGACCAGCGAGACGATCTCGCTGCCCGCCGGCAAGTACGGGCAGCCTGCCTTGCTGCTCGACGAATCCTGGGTCAAGAAGGCGGTGGCGCTGGTGATTGTGGCCGCTCTGGACCGCAAGTCCGTCGCCCTCTTCGGCCTCATCCTGGTGGTTACTGCCCTGTTCCTGGCTAACGCGAGCATGGCTGCGGTGGGGGCGCGGCGGGATGAGATCGGGGTGCTGCGATGTCTGGGCTGGCCCCGGGCCGCCGTCTTCCGTCTGATCCTCGGCGAGCTGCTGTTACTCGGCGTCCTCGCCGGCCTGGCGGGGACAGGGCTTTCCGCCGCGCTCATCGCTGGCCTGCGCCTCCAGCTCCCCCTGTGGCGGGTGTTGCTGATCACCCCCGTCGCTCTGGCTCTGGCCGGCCTGGCAGGGCTGCCGCCGGCCTGGCTCGCCACCCGCGGCCAGCCCCTGGACGCTGTCCAGCCGGCGGTGATCCGTCCCCGGCGACGCGCCCGCCCAGTGCGCCGCATCTCGGGGCTGGCCTGGTCCAACCTGCGCCGCCGGCCGCGCCGGGCCGTACTGGCCGGGCTCGCCCTCGGCCTCGGCATCGCCGCCCTCACCGTGCTCTTGGCCATCAACCTGGCCTTCAGCCAGCAGGTCACCGGCAGCGTGCTGGGCACCTTCGTGAGCGGCGAGGTCCGCGGCGTCGACTACCTCTCCGCAGCCCTTGCCATCGGCCTGGGAGTCGCCTCGGTGGCCGATGTCCTCTACCTCAACCTCCACGAGCGCGCCCCCGAGGTGGCCGCCCTGGCTGCCACCGGCTGGCGGCGGCGCGACCTCACCCGGGTGGCCGTCTACGAGGGGGCGGGCATCGGTCTCCTCGGCAGCCTGGCGGGCGGCGCTGTCGGCTTCGGCCTCGCCGTTGCTTTGGGGGGATCGCCGCTCGCGATCCTGGCCGTCGCACTCGCCGCCATCGGCGGCGGCATCGTGCTGACGCTCGCCGCCTCGTGGGTCGTGATCACCGGGGTCTCCCGACAGCCGATCGCCTCAACCTTGGCCGAGGAGTGAGATGAACGCAGCCAGGGCCGACGGCTCCGGCCTTCCCGTGAGCCTCAGCGAGGTCAGCAAGGTCTACCGGACCGGCCTGGGAACCCCGGTGTGTGCCCTGGACGACATCACCCTGGAGGTCGCGGCCGGGCAGATCGTCGCGGTGAGCGGTCCTTCCGGATCCGGCAAATCCACGCTGCTCCACGTGGTTGGCGGCATGGACAGACCGGACCGCGGCAGCATCCGGGTTGGCGAGCAGGAGATCACCAGCCTTGGCGACACCCAGCGAGCCGCCTACCGGCGCCGGGTCGGCTTCGTCTTTCAGCGCTTCCATCTGCTGCCTGCACTCACCAGCCTTGACAACGTGCTGGCCCCGGTGATGCCCTACCGGGTCGACTTCGACAAGGCGGGGCGGGCCCGCGAGCTGCTGGCCGCAGTGGGTCTGGCCGAGCGTGGCAACGACCTCCCCTCGCATCTCTCCGGCGGTGAGCAGCAGAGGGTGGCCATCGCCCGCGCCCTGGTCAATCGGCCCGGCATCGTCCTCGCCGACGAGCCCACCGGAAACCTCGACACGGCAAACGGCGCCATGGTCATGGACTTGCTGCTCCGGCTGCGTGCCGAACACGGTTTCACCCTGATGATCGCCACCCACGATCCCAACCTGAGCAGCCGCTGTGACCGCAGCATCCACCTGATAGACGGCCATCTGGACGGCGAGTGACGATCGGCCTCGTCGGTCCGCATCCGCTGCCGGACTACTACCCCCGTTGCTGGTGCAATTGAGGTCCAGTACTATGGGATTTGCGGACCAGTCGCGCCCCTCCGGCAGGTGATCGGATAAGACGATGCTGTCGCCCGACGCGGTCATCGAGACGGTCCACAAGACCCTGGAGCGCTTACCCAGACTCCAAGCCAGGATAGATGAGAAGACGGTCAAGCGCTCGATCACCTCTGCCTGGCCAGACCCTCCCGCACCTCTCATCCTCTACCTGTTCATCGCCGGCAGCGATCTCGCCGCCGCAGCAGCCGCCGAGCAGGTTCTCGGCTCCGTAGATGCAGTTATTGCGGTCTTGGAACAGACGGATGTGGTCTGGGGTGCGTGGAGGAGTACGTTGAAGCGGGTGCTGCCGCCATCAACGGGCGGGGCCTATTCCGATCACTACGTCAACTTCCAGTCGGCTCTGTATGAACTGATGTTGGCTTTTCGCCTCCTCGTGCCGAAGGCTAGGGTGAAGATGAATGGCGAACTGGCTGCGACAATCTGCGATTTGGAAGTGGAGCGATCCGAGACTCGCCTCGCCAGCGCGTCGAGGCGTTTGCCCCGCGGAAGTGGGCTGACCAAGACGCAGGCCAGGTCACCGCTCTTTGGAAGGCACGGGTCTTTCGCGAACCGCCTGCCGGCGCCCTTCATCAGAGCCGAGCGCGCGATATCGGCATTGATCCCGAGGCCGTGGCGCGAGCAATCTCGGAGGTGTTGACCACGTCGAACTTCGACCAGAAGAGGCGGCAGCTCGATTCTGGAGACCTTCCCACTCTCCTGGCCATCCGCGCTTACGGTCTGACCAGACGGCCCGAGGAGCTGGCCGCGGTCGGGCCGCCGCTGACGATCGCTGGGCGGATCAGCAGGGAGGCCTGGGATCGGCTGCCTGAGCGCTGTCTGGGCATCCTTCTGAGCTTTGTTCCCGACGTGATCAAAGTGAACGGGCGTCCGTCTCCAGTCGCTCTGATTCCCGCGCCCGGCCGCCTTCTCACACCAGAGCTTTGGAGCTATCTCGACCTCCTCGAGATGTTAGCCAATGACGTACTTGCCGCACGCGACCGGCTGGTCAGTCACCGATGAAGACGACTCGGCCTTCCTCCATCCCGAATCACGGCGATCTCATGGTTGAGCTTCTCCGGCTGCTCAAGGCCGCACGGGCTCCACTTGCAAATGAAGAAGAGCAGCGAATCGGATTGACCTTGGTGGGTTGGCGTTGCCTTGGCCGCTTGGCGGTGAAGCTCAGGGCAAACCTCTATTTCGAACATATCGACTTCAAGACGTTGCAGGATGAATTGTGGGAGCTAGTTAGTAACTACAAGGCGACCGCGACGCCAGTGCGCCCCAAGGACAGGAAACTTGCCGAAGACTTCGTCACTCGGCTGGCACGAGCGCCTACGCGACAGACCGCGTATCTCGGCATTCATCACCTGGACCTTCCCAACGGCACCGTGGTGGGAGGGGTCCATTTCCTACACCCCGGCGATGAAGAGGGGCTCGCCGAGGCCTTCAGTGGCTTGCGGGGGGCGCCACCAAAGCTGGTTTGCGCAGTCCAGGTTGAAGCGGGCACGGACGAACTTGCCTTGGCACGTGCCCGACGCCTGGCCACCACCGCTCTAGGCTTAATCCGACAGAAGATTCTGTTCGGCTTCAATGCCAAGATCTACCCGGGCCAAGTCGCCTTTGATTTGGATCGGACCTACACGTGGAAACATGACGGAATACTCCTTGGCGCTGGATGGTGGGGTGGTACGGAGCGGCCCATGGACACTGACCTCTCCTCTCAGACGCTGTGGGCGGATGGACTTCGGCAGCTGTCAGAGCAACGCGACGCTCTTGACCCGCGCCTCCGCGAACGGGTCGATACCTGCCTTGACTGGCTGGATGTTGCCGCTCGGTCGACTGACTGGCGAGTGATCATCCCAGCGGTCTTCAGTGCGATGGAGGCCATCCTAGTGCCGGAAAGCAGTGGCCTCAAGGCGGGCGCGGTCACTGTGCGAAGTGTCGCCGTCCACGTGGCTCTTGAGCACGCGTTCTTCCATCCCGGTGAAACGGTTGCAGGCTACGAATGGCGAAGTAGCCTTGTTCATGGAGAGCCAACCTACGATGTGAGGGAGGCCCAGGGTTTGGAGTTCGCCGAGGATCGGCAGCACTGGGCCTTCTTGGTCTTCAGCGATTACCTTACACTCGTCACACAGCGACCCCTCAGGAGCATAAGAGAGGTGGTTGCCTTCCTCGACGCCGACCCGGCGAAGGAAGTATGCCGGTGGCTCAACGAGAATGGGGGTCAAGCGGTGGTCGAGGAGTATCGGAAGATGGTGAGCGGTAGCGAGCGGAGCTCCGAGGTGCTGGCGGAGAAGGAGCAGGCTTGAGCTAACCGGGACGACCCTCCGCCCGATCAGGCATCGATTGGCCATGTTTGGACTGATCGGGAGGATGATGCCGAGGGGGCGTCGTCGTGACGGGCCACTCCCGCTAAGCCCGGAATGCTGCGAGGTGCTTATTTGCTCGGATGATCTTGTAGCGCCAGGTTTTCTTGGGCTCGACGGTGCGGACGGGATTGCGTTCTATCGGCATCCTGGGCTGTCCTCCTTCTCCGGCACCCAGGCTGGCGAACTAGACGGGCCGAGGCCATACGGTCTGAGCTTCGTCGAAGCTTGCGAGCCGCGCCTCGAATTCCTGTTCGGAGAGCAGTCGAACTGGAGGCCAAACCCCGATGCGGGTGAAGTCCACGGGCCAGAGTCGCACGAAGGCACGGCTGTCCTGGTGGATGGCGGGAAAGGTCTGACCGTCGTTCCGAGCGGCGAGTTCGAGGACGAGGTGACCGATCCGGAGGATGCCGCGATACGCATTCGCCCAGTCCGGAAGTCTCTCGCCTGGCCTCGCTAGCCGTTGCGTGCCCGCCTGTAGATGGATTGCACCCCGCAGATCACCGATCTCACAGCAGAATGCCCAGACCTCCATTCGTTGCGGGGGGGAGAGGTTCAACATCAAGTGTTCGCGATGGTTCCGCGGGACGGGGCGCAGTTGCGGATGCGTGTACTGCCCAACGGCGATCATCCGGAGGGCAAAAGCCGCTACTTTGCGCTGGGCGTCGAGTTGCAGGCCGCCAGGTGCCGGGACGCCGCGGGCCATGGGCACGATGTAAGGAACTGCCTGCCTTTCGATCTTCTCCAGCCGGTCATGGTTACATGCATGGCAGTCGATCTTCACCCTGGTGGTGAACGCTGGAGCGTGCCATGTGGTGCCGGGAATCGCGCTCGCCTGGCCGGTACTCCCGGTCTCATGAACGGCTCGGGTGTGCTCCGGGAAATGGCGCCTCAGCGCCCATGGCCAGACATGCTCGCGGGTCAACGTGCCGCGATAGGAGCAGAACTGGCACCGGTGGGCTTCATCCTCCTCTGGGTGCCGGGTGGGGTCCACGATGTCGGGCATGGCTCAGGAGCAGCCGGAGACCCAGTACACCCGCATGGGGTCAGGGATTCCCATCCCGAGCCGGGGGGCGTTCGAACGAGGTGCCGCCGACACCCGGAACGAGTAGCCCACGCAAGCCAGCTTGTCAGCCACCGGGCACGAAGCGGTGAAGATCTCCTCATTCCTATCAGTCATTGATTGCCCTTGACGAGCGCCCAAGCAACAAGAGAGATGCCGGCCATGAGCACGGCGCCCTTCCCGACACGCGCCCGGGAGTCGACCTGCTGGCGGCTCGCAGCAAGCTGGAGCGCCGCAACGATGAGGCCGAACTCGGGCTCCAGCCAGTCGGGGATCACAAGCTTGACGGCCTCCGCCAGGAACTCCCCGGTCGGTGTGTTGAAGAAGTCCCCGAGTTGAAGGGCTCGGAACTCGGTATCCGAAAGGAACTGGTCAGCAAGTTGTTCTGCCGACGGCAGCGAGGCGTTGTAGATGGGCGTGAGGTATACGGCCTCAAAAGCGAGGTTCTTACCCGGCCAAACGCGCCCCACTGTGGCGTGACCTTGTACGAAGTTGGCGATTTGCCGATGCCTAGACGTTACATTGTGCATATCAAAGTCCCCCTGTTCCCCGGCGGACGCTGACATCCGCTGCCGGGAACGTCCGTTCGTATTTTAGCCGAAACCATTTGTTCACCATCCCGCCTCCGCGTGTGGCACCTCCAACTCGCCAGCGAGCCGGTGTTTCCTAGGTTGCCCCGGATCAGGACCCGGCGCTACAGCGGGAAAATGTAGGCTGAAGCCCATGACGCCTCACGGCATCACCCCCGCTGAGGTGGCCCGCCGCCTTGCCGGCTGCGGCTACCCGGTGACTGACCGCCGCCTAACGGATTGGCGGGCTCGGGGCTGGCTCCCGAAACTCTCCCGGGCCCGCCCAACCAAGGGAGAGGGTCCGCGCGCCTGCTACGTGTGGTCTGATCCCGAAGTTGTCGAGCAGACGCTGACGTTAATTCTCGCCCTGGGTCTGCGGGGGCGCATGGAGACGGCCCGCACACTGACCTGGTTCTCTGGTTTCGCTTATCCCGTTACAGCCATGAGGAACGACTGGGCGGCTTTCGAGGAACAGCCGTGGCGGGCCGAACGGCGCCGTGCTTTGGCGGGGCTCGGCGGTAGCGACGAGGACGCCGTCGACGCCCTGAAGCTGGAAGCGCGCGCGACTCGCCCCCTCCAGAAGCTAGGTCTGTCCCCGCTTTTCACCGATACCTACGTTCGGCTGTTGTTCGACGTCAACTACCGACCCGAGGCAGAGCTCGGAACGGACCAAGCACAGCGACTTCTTCGCGACCTGCCACGCGTCTTCAAGATCGAAGCCTTGGACAGGCTCTTTCCGAACCTTCGGCCTGAGCCTGTTCCCAAGATCGTGGAGTTCCTGCAGGAACTTCACAATCGTCCGCGGCTCGTTTCTCTCATCCGCGGTCTCTCTGACGTCGAGATCGAGACGATCCATCGGGACATCCAGTTTCTGTTGGGACCTTATCGCCTGTGGCTGCATGATGCCATCGCCAGAGCGAATGCAGGTGAGGCACGGGACACGGCCGGCCTCTGGATGGTGCCTCGACTCGGCTGGCGCATCGGGCGCTACCTGATGCTTCTCGACATTGCCCTAAGACGCCGTGGCCTCGGTCCGCAGATTGATGCCACCTTTGATCGCCTACGCCAGGTTGCCGTCGATCCGGAGAATCGGGCGCTGGTTGCCAGGCTGTGGCAGACGGGCCGGCCGCTCATGTTCAGCGTCGAAGGCGACGCTCGCCAGCGGCAAGTCGAATTCGGTCGGCTCGTGGCGGGTGCCCCTGGTCACGAGCACCTTCAGGAAAGTGTCTCCGATTTCGCGGAAGACCTCCGAACCATCTGGAGTCCAGCCGTCGCCCAACTCAAGACGTTTTTCATGTTCTCGCCCGAGAGCGGCGGCTGATCAGGCAATTGCGACGCCCGGGCACCTCCCGGTGAGGATTGGTCGTTGGGTCCGACTTGCCCGTTCTGATCTGCGTCGCGGCTGGATAGAGAGTTACCCTGACCGTCCCATAAGACTCTCGGACGTTCGATGGGATTGCGAGTACAGGCGCGATTACAAGAAGCGTCTGATGGCAGCGCCCCTCAGCTGAGGCACTTCTGGCGGCACGCGACTGACGTGTTCCAAGTCGATAACGCAGCCGTCGCGCTTCGTGCGGTAGAGGCAGAGTCACGGCGTGAGCGATCGAATTGGGCGGCTCCGCCCGGCGGCGGCCGGTTGGGCCGAGGCCTGGGCTGCTTGGCTGGAGTCGAGGTCGACCAGGTGGCTGCTGCTCATACCCAGTCTCGGCGCCCTGGTCGGCGCGGCGATCGCCGCCGGTGGCGGTGCCAGCTGGCACGAGGCGCTCGCCTGGGCACTCGTCGGCATGCTCGTGTTCATGGTGCCATCCGGTTACGCGGCTTTGAACGCGGCCCGGGCCCACAGTCTGATCACGGACGCCCACTCCCTGGAGGATCTCCGGGCACTCTCCTACCAGGAATTCGAGGAACAGGTGGCCGAGGTCTTCCGGCGCAAAGGGTGCGTCGCGACGCTGACGCAGCCAGAGGGCGACGGGGGAGCAGACATCATTCTTCGTCGGAGTGGCGAGCGGCAGCTCGTCCAGTGCAAGCAGGCCCGTTGGAGTATCCCGGTCAAGGAGGTGCGGTCGTTCTATGGTGTCCTTGCCGCCGAGAAGGTCCGACACGGCTACTTCGTAACCACGAGCGACTTCACCCCCGAGGCCGTGCGTTTCGGGGGCTCGGTAGGCATGGAGCTGATCCGGGGTCGACGGCTTCTCCGCTCGCTGGAGGCGCTACAGGAGACCGACGAAGTCTGAACACGCCGCGAGCGGCTTCGTTCGGTGGCCCAGTCACGCCGTCTCCATCGCCCTCGCGGTGAGCGGAACTCTCGTGATGCTGCTTCAGATCCCAGTCAGGCGCTGACCACGTCTTTAGGGACGCCTCCGTGGCCGGCCAGGGTTTCTGTGCCTCAGCCCCGGATCCGACTCCAGCCGCTCCAGGCGCTCGAAGACCTCGCGGCGTCCATCTCGAACACCCTGCTGGTAGACCGCATCGATCACTTGGCCGAGCTTCACTCCGTGGTAGAGGGTCATCTCAGCGGTCAGTTGTTCCAGAGCGTCGGCGACCCTCGCATTGGCGTATATCTTGATAGTTCCCTTCGGGACAACGGTCGTGATCGCCCTCGGGCCGCGCCGCGATTTGCCTGTTGGAGCCATTGAAGTCCCTCAATGTCGGGTCGCTGGAGCCGATAGGAGCGAGGCTTGCTGCCTCGATCAAGGCGACAAGGACGTTAGCGCTTGGACGCTAACACTCGTAAAGCGCGGTCCTTCCCCCGGACCGAGCCGGGCTAAACACTCGGAAAACGATTATCATGCGAACAGGCGTTCTAACCGGCGACTTGTGAGGGTCGCCACGCGCCGCACGGGAGCGTGAAGTGGCTCAGTTGGCCGAAGGAGACATCAAGGCCGGGGCTTCCCGGAGCGTGGGGCGCATCCGAGCCGATCCAGGTCTGATCTGGGCAGAAGGTGGCCCGCTTGAATCCCGGCTTGTGATCACGCTCGCCATCGAGATGTTCAGCCGGCCTGCCTCGCAAATGCTAGCTTTGCTGAGCCTAGCTGGCACTCTGCACCTCGGCGATCCCAACAATCCAACAACACAGGTGGGCGCGTCGGCGACTGCGAACCTTCTCCCGGATTTTCGCGTGAGGTCACTGCCCGATGGAGCGAGCACACAAACGGTGCAGCTTCGATTTCAGCTATCTCCGCTCACCGTTCATCGGCTAGAGACGGCACGCCACTCAGCGGCGGGAGACAGCTTCGAGCTTCACATGAAGCTCGAAGGACCTCTTGCATGGCTGCGCACGACGAGAGGCGAACTCCTGCCGACGCTCGGCAGGGCGGGAAGCACTAGCCCCGACGATCCGTTCGACCGCCAGCTTGGGCTGCATTCGGAGCTGTCGGTACTGTGGACAACAGGGATAGACACTCTGAGAATCCAGATCGATCCGTCTGTTTGGATTCGCAGGGTTCTACCTGGACTCGGCATTGATAATTATCGGCTCGTCGAGATCAAGTTCCCACCCGGATTGCCCGATGTGGGGAATGCCGCTCTCGTTTTCGACGAGGCGCAGCGCAGCTACGATGGAAGACGCTACACGGAGTGTGTTGCAAAGTGCCGCGCAATCATCCGGGCATGGAATAGGCAACTCGGAGCCACCACGAAGATCCACCTCGCCCAACTCGTGGGCGAGGCACAAGGTTGGTCGAGCGACGATCCACGGCGCGCCCTCGTCGACGCTATTTGGCAGGCTTTGCTGGACTCCACCAACGCGGCGAACCATCCTGAGAGCCAGAACGACTTGTATCAGGCGACACCGCAGGATGCTCGACTGCACCTGATGCTAACCGCCGTGATCTCGGATTACCTGTATCGGACGCTGGGATAAGGCATATGGATGTCCTTCATCGGTGGCTCTTGCTCGGACGAAGGTCCTTCTTCTACGACAGGAAGGCCACCCGGTGGGACCGTGGGTGGCCCGTATGTGTGCGGGTACCGGAGGTGGGGGAGAGGGTCCGCTTCCTTCGGGTGCGGTAGCCTGCCGCTCGCCTACGTCAGCGTCAGGTTGGGGTCGTTTCCAAATCCGCTTCTATCGCCGAGAGCACGACGCCGGTCATCTCGTCGGTGCTGGTGGTCGGTCCGGGACTTGTGACCGAGTCGACGAAGTGTCCGGGCAGTCCGAGGGTGCTGCCGCCCTCTGTTGCAACCGAATCAGCAAGAGCGATGACTTGCTCGATCACGGCACGCCCTCGCTTACTCGAGCCCAAGTGACTTGCGAGGGCGGCGAAGAGTATATGGGCGATCTCCGTGGGCGTGGGTGTCGGCATGGGCGGTGCGAACCACGATGTTGGGCGTCGCGCCCTCAGCTGCACTGCCCCGGACCAGGCCACAAGATCCTTCAGCGCATTTCGCAGCAGTGCGAGGTACGGCCCGTTTACCACAGGAACTCCGGCGTCTGCGCCGATGCGAGCGAAGTCCTCAGGATCGACAATCGGCATCCAAGTACCGGCTGCCCCGACAGCAGACAAACCAATGGGCAGAACCTTCCCCTCGTGACTAGCGACAACCACGAGGCGTCCGGATACTTCGCCCCAATCCCCTGCGGGTGAGGCCCAGAGAGCCTCTGCGCATGACGCCCACATGACGGAATCGACGAGCGCGGCCGTCCGACTAGAGTTGAGACGGGAAGCTAGAGGTTGTGGGTCGGGAAGCGTCACCACCTTTGCGCCTTCAACACCATGGCGCTGGAGCCATCCAGCGAGCAGTCTCCCATCCGACCGTTCCTGCTCGGCTGCGACCGCCGCCACGCGGTCCGAGACCTCCGCGTCCGAGGAGGCGCCTCGTATCAGGCGCAGAGAGTCATCGCTAGTCGCACAGGCGCGCAACAGTTGCTCAGCCTGTTTCACGAGTTGGTCAAGTTCGAGGGGTAGCGGGTCGTCGACCGCCGCGAACGTCGGCACGCCAGCAGCTCTGGATTCTTGGAGCTTGGTGAGCGCTTGCCCGAGCATATATGCTCCGCTGTGGAACTGCGTTCTTTCGCCCGACGCAAGTGCGCGGCTAGCCGAAGCCAGCCCCTGAGCGAGGTCACCGAAGGCCGCTTGCTCGGGGTCAGGTGCTCTCGACGCCTCATCGGACTCGAGGACGCCCGTAGCGGTTGTTGGCTCACTCTCGGCCGGAGGGCGCCTGGGCAGCGCCGCTGCACTGGCTCCGGCCGCGGAGACCCGTTCGGACCACTCGCGAGCTCGTCGCGGGTTGTCGTATGGCCGGAGCCGGCGAGGCAGTTGGCGAAGTAGCTCGAGGACTTCTTTGGCGAGGACCGATTGCTGGCGAAGGCGAGCGGACCATGACTTCGCCATACGCATTCGCGCTACCGCGGCCTGGTAGGCGATGTTCCTCCGGATGGAAGGTCGGACCCGCAGCACCCCCGAACGGATCGACTTCTTGCCGAACACCATGTCGCCATACCCGATCGGTTTCCAGTTATGACCAACCCCCGCGACATCGGCCCGGTCGACCTCGGGGCAGGCATCGAGCAAGCGCCGACAGACGCCTACGACCCGCCTATTTACCCCCTGCCCCTCGCCAGGCAGAGGGAGGTAGCCGGAAACGGGCTCGATCTCCTCTCTGTAGAGGAAGGATGCCTCCGCCACGAGTATCTCGGTGGGCGACCACGTGTCGCGCCGGGCGGTGCGTGGCAAGTTGGTGTCATCCGTCTCGTTCCGTGGCTGCAAGCGCAGCGAGACGGTAGCGGCATCCGGATCGCAAGCGACGGCGTGTTCAGCCCGCCGTTGGACCGGGCCGAGCGCCTCGGCAACCTCCGGGCCGGTGAGTCGGGCGAGCGACGCGAGGGCGCAGGCGATCCGTGCCGTGAGATCTGCAGACTCAGGATCGAAACCTTCACCGGGCGGATCGGGGAGGGCAGGGATGAGCTGCTGCCAGGCCTGTCGAGCTTGTGTGGAATCCAAGACCACGAAGCCTTCGGCCGCCTCTAGAAGATCGACAGCGGACACCAAATCCGCGTCGCCCGCAACCTTGACAAGTCGGGCACCATCCAGTCCCTGGCCAATTATCAGGGACAGTTGGCTGTCGAATGGCGGCAGAGTTCCTGCCAAAGCATTGATCGGCTGCGCCGCGGCCATGTCTGGGAGCTGCATGCCGTCAACCCGCACGGTATAGAGCTGGCACGCGAGCTCTGCTGCGTCGAGCATGCGAGGGCAGCTGGCTTCGACCAGAGGCAGCGTGGCGTTGGCGTACGCGATGACGTCGAGGCGAACTGCCACTTGGAGGAGTCTGCTGCAGTATGTCGCCGCATCCTCGCTCGGCACACTAGGGTCGGCGAGGAGATCCCTCACGAGCTCCGCTAGGGGGCGCAAAGCGGCTACGAAGCGATCGAGACTTGGAGGGCCGTCGAGACTGGCGATCGCGCAGCGACGTGCGAGCAGCTCGGCTGCTCGCACGAGAGCGGAGGGGCGCGAGAGTGGCGCCAGCAAGGAGATGGCCTCGCAGAGCGTGGTCGCCAGAGTGGGCGGCGGCGATTCGTGGAGTATCTCTTGGATGATCTCGGCTCGGAGGTCGTGGAGGCCCCTCCACTCCCCGAGCGCGAGATCCTGTATGACGAGGTGCTCGCCTTCAAGTCGCGAAAGAGCATCTCCGACGAGTGCGGGATCAGCGGGGGACAGGACGGCAGCGAGACGGCCGGCATCCATTGACCAACCCAGCGTGTGCCCCGCGCAGACCAACCGGAGTACGTTGCGCTCCAGGCTCCGCTCGACAGTCCGGAGTGCATGGACCTGGGTCCGTAGGACTTCTCGGAGCCGTCGACCGGTCGTGGCCAACGCGATAAACTCCATGAGGAGCCCGTCAGCTCGTTCGACAGCCTCCTCGATTTCGAGGGTGGTGGGTAATCCGGCCTCGAGCAAGGCAGTAAAGATTGCCGCGGCACTCTCCTGCTCCAGTTTGGAGTCGACAACGACCCCGTCCAAGGCCAGGGTTGGCATGTAGTCCTCTCGCCTTACAGTGGATATCACGAATACCCCGGGGATCTCGAGGACTCTCTTGAGTGCGTGGGTCCACATCGTCATGTCCGCGCTACCGACATTGTCAGCACATAGAAGTACCGGCGCGGACTGGGAGGGCTTCGTCCGCTGGACGTGGCGTACAAGGACGACCACGTCCTCGTCCGAGGAGACGCGAAATACCCGGACCACGCGGGCGCCCAGGGTCAGGATCTTGGCTGCCCGCCAGAGCAGGGCGGATTTGCCTGAGCCGGAGGGCCCCACGAGGAGCACGTGGTGCCGCTTTGCCAAGCCGTCGAGAATAGCCGCAAGCTCCTTCTCCCTGACGACGTCGAGGCCCGCTGCGATGTGTGAGGGGGCGGCGTCTACACCCTGGAGGAAGTCACTCGGTGAGCGGTCCGACGGTTCCAGGAAGTCGATCGACGCGCAGACGCCTGCGGTGACCGCCTCGTTGAGAGAGCGCAGGTCCACCGCAGCCGCAACGCTGTCCACGACCGCGCCAACGTCGGTTGCCGTGAGCGCTACAGGCGCGTCGACTTGGGTGGACCGCTGCTCTGCGGCGAGGCGCGCAACCCGCTCGATCAGGACGGTGAAGGCCAACCAGGCCACAGCCGGCTCGACGGAGTACGCGCGGGCGAGGTCATTCCGCGTCTCGTCCGAGTGGTTCCAGGGCCGATACACGATCGACGTACGACGCAGCAGGTCCCTGCTCAAGGTGGGGTCGACTCCAGCGGTCGTTAGCCGTTCCTTCACCGCCTCTTCGAGGCTCACCAGAGCCGCTGGGGCAGTCGTATCAAGCACGGTGGCCGCCCATCCGGTCGGCACCAGGCCGGCGGCGAGAGTGCAGTCGGTGACGAGCCCTATGCGTGCGCTGCCGCCGAGTTCGCCTGCGGCGAGCATGTTGAGGGCCGCATGCACGACTACCTCTGCGACGGCGCTCGCTCCGAGATTCTGAGAGCCGGGAGCGCGCTCCTTGGCCTGGACGAAGAGCTTCCCGCCCCCGAACAGGTTGAGGTCGATGTCCTCCAAACCTTCCGGGAGGACCGAGATTACGGATGGATGACCTGGCCGGGCGGCGACGCCAGCCACGAGCACGTCAACGGTGACCGCGAGCTGGTAGGTCACGCCAGCCACATTGCGCGCGCCTTGTCTGAGTCTCTGCCAGGCCTCTGAGCGCATCGGCGAACGAGCAGCGGCAGAAAGGAGCGGGGTCGCTGGTTGTGACCGACCCCCGTGGGGCGAGCGGCGCTTCCTACCCTTCTGCTGTTTCACGCCCTTCCGCACTTCTTTCGTGTCTCGTGATCCTCGTGGGCGATTCCTTGGTTTCCCATTGCCTTGGCGATCCGCCGACCGTTAAGTGCCGAGCTGAGGCCATTGGACGAGTACCCAACCTTCGATACGGTCGAGCGCTTCAGCTGGAGCGTTCACGCTGTTGCGATTCAACCTCGGCCGGCGCGCCCAGCCAGGTAGATGAAGATCCGTGTCACGCCACCATTCTGCTGGCGTCCGGCCCGCCAGGATAGCCGTACGTACGCGGTGGAAGGTGGGGCCCTCTCCTATGGCCACAGCCCTACGCCACCTGCGGCTTGTCGAGCAGCACGTCTGCCATCCTGAGCGTCGGGTAGGAGAGGAGCGTCCGGGAGAGCTCTCTGAGCGTGCGCTGGCTGACGGATCTTCCACATAGGGCCCGAGTGACGGTGTTCTTGTTCACGGAGGCGAGCCGGGCAAGCTCGGCGGCTGTCATGGCTCTCAGCGCCATCTCGTAGCGTAGCCTCTCGGCGTTGATGATCACCTCGGAGCCACTCTGGTAACGGGCGAACGCTGTCTTGGCTCCTGCCGGGAAGGACGGTGCCGTGGGTGAGGGTGACGGTCGGGCGCTGATGGCGCGTGCGGGCGGACGGTGGTCGGCCGCACCCAGATGAGGCGCTCCCTCGCCGTCCCAATCGCCACGCGCCTTGCATGCCCCGCCCGCAGGTGCTTCCGGGGCGAGGCGTGGCTCCCAGTGACCGGAGCCTCCTCCGGAGGGGGAGGGGCGGGCAGGGTTGCGAAGGCGCGTTCCGCGACCACGGCGACTCGGCCGCGCTCGCCGTGGCGGGCGAGGTGGCCCTCGACGTAGACGGTGGCGCCGGGTGTGAACTCGGCGAGGTCGGGGACCTGGAGGGGAGTGAGGATGATCCGGTGGCGGTCAACCCTCTCGCCGGCGGGGTCGCGCTGGGTGAGAAGGAGGAAGCCGAGGTCACCGTCGGTGCCGACAGGGCGGGGGAAGCAGGCCACCAGGCCGACGAGGCACGCCCTGTTCACTGCAGGTCTCCAAGTTCCGCCTCGCCGTCGGGGAAGAGGCGGCTGACGGCGATCCTGCTCGCCTCGGCGAAGGCGTGGGCGTCGTCATGGTGCGCCTCGTCGTCGACGTGCTCTCCCTTGGCGACGCAGTCGGCGTACCCGGAGGCCTCGCGGAGCGGTCCGTTGGTCCAGCGCCATCTCGCCTCGTGCCAGTCCTGGTAGGCGCGGGCGGGCGTCGCCGGATCCTCCGCCTCCGGGGGGCCGGCCACCGGGTCCGGCTGGACCAGTGGGACGAGCGGGCTGGTGACCTCCTCGTGGTAGTGACGCAGGGCGATCAGTTCGTCGACCAGGCCGAGGTGCCGATGCCAGCAGCGGGGAACCTCTTGGGCGAGGTGGTAGCGGGTGACGAACCAGCTGACCCACTCCGCGAGGTCGCGCCAGCGCTCCTCGAGCTCCTTCGCGTCGAGGCCCTCCCAGTACCACGGGAGCCGGAAGCGCACGAAGTCGGTCATGGTGTCTTCTCCTCCGCCCAGAACTGGGCGGGGTCGGGGATCAGGTCCGCCGCATCGACGTGAAGCCCGGTGGCGAGCGCGGTGACGGTGTGCACACGCGGTCGGACCTCTCCCGCCTCCAGCCGCCGGATGGTGGTGCGGCTGAGACGGCAGCGGTCGGCCAGGTCCTCCTGGGTGAGGAAGCACTGCCGGCGGAGCGTGCGCAGCCGGGTCCCGAAAGCCACGGCCAGGGCGCGGTCTCGGGTGGGGGAGAGGAGCAGAAGAGACGCGCGGCTCATGCTCCGGCTCCCGCGGCCTGGTGCTCAGCCGCCCAGGCGCGCCAGGCTGCCTCCGAGCTGTCCGCGGCGGTCCGCACCTCTGAGGCGCGGTCCTGGACGTGGGGGAGGGTCACCCGCATCGGCCGGGGGCCGTAGAAGACGACGGCGGTGTGGTGGGGGATGGCGCGGATCTCGTCGGTGGTGAGGGAGCGCTCCCAGCGCACCACCGGATCGAGGCGCTCGCCCCGCTGGTTGTGGGAGTCGCGGGCCTCCTCGACCTTGACAGTAGGCGAGAGGTCGGACAGCGCCCGGAGGGTGCGGTCGCCGCTCACCATGCCCATCACCACCTGGCAGTTGGTGGCGGACCACATCCCTTGGAAGCGGCTGTGTCCCCACGCCTCCTCGCCATCCTCCAGGGACTGGAGGGC
>Ga0182013_10003823_pt1 | contig 18516 bp, 13 predicted proteins | sample 612S2MmetaG_FD_120487 | JGI IMG/M metagenome (GOLD analysis project Ga0182013, IMG submission 120487) | Permafrost microbial communities from Stordalen Mire, Sweden - 612S2M metaG | ecosystem: Environmental > Terrestrial > Soil > Wetlands > Permafrost | place: Sweden: Stordalen | collected...
AGCGTCTCTTCGCACAGTTGCAATTGCAAGTCAACTTTCTCGGAGGAACTGAAAAGATGGAAATCAAGCCGCAGAGCGTGTTGCAAGGTATGGCCGGAGCAATCCTGTTCCTCGCCATTGTCGCAGGAGCTCAGACCCCAGCTCCAGCCCCATCCTCAACGACTGCCCCAGATTCCACCACCGCGGCCCCGGCTGCTCCCGCCGCGGCTGCGCCTGCCGCTGCACCGGTGTGGAGCGTTGGCACGGTCGATTTTAGCGGCTACGTCGACGCCTACTACAGCTACAACGAGAACCGTCCCGGCAACTTCGGATACTTTGGCCAGGTCAACGATCTGTACAACTTCGACGATGCGACCGACCAGTTCAATCTGGAGGCTGCGAAGCTGACGCTGAATCACGACCCCGATCCAGTCGGCGCGCATCTGGACCTCATCTTCGGCCGGACCAATTCTCTGATTCACTGCGGAGCCTGCGATACAACGCTCAACTACATCGAGCAGGCCTACATCAGCGTCAAGCCGCCCAAAGCCAAGGGCTTTGAGTTGGACGCTGGCCAGTTCGTCACCTCGGCCGGCGACGAAGTGATCGAGACCATGAGCAACTGGAGCTACTCGCACGGCCTGCTGTTCTCCTACGCAATTCCCTACTACCACTTTGGCGTGCGGACTTCGATCCCGGTCAGCAAGGTCTGGACGCTCGGCGCGCAGGTGGTGAACGGCTGGAACGACGTGGCCAACAACAACGGCGGCGTCACGGGCGGTTTTACCAGCGCACTGGTAAAGCCCAAGTACACCTGGAACGTCAACTACTACGTCGGCCCGGAACCGGAATCCGCGGGCAAAGGCATGACCCCTTACGGGGCCACCGGCGACCCGACCAACCAGAAGGTGGTGCGCAATCTGTTCGATACCACCTTCCTGCTGACTCCGAACGCCAAATTCAACGCCTACGTCAACTACGATTATGGCCAGAACAAGAACTCGGCGTACTCCTACTACAATGGCGGCGGCACAACCAAGGTGCCTGAGATGTCGCAGCACTGGCAAGGCATCGCGGTATCAGGGCGTGGGCAGGTTACGCCCAACGCGGCGCTGGTGGTCCGGTACGAGTATTTCTACGACCAGGGGACTCAGACCCAGTACGTGAATCCCAAGACCGGGTTGATTGCTCCGCAAACCCTCGATGAGATCACTGCCACCTATGAGTACAAGTGGGTGGAGGGTCTGCTGATGCGGGTTGAATACCGGCGCGACTGGTCGGACAAAGCCTACTTCCAAAAGGGCACTTACGAGACCAACACGTCGCAGGACACCGCGACCGTGGGCTTGATCGCCTTCTTCGGACCGAAACGCTAAACCCCTGTTCCGGCTGCGCCTCAAAGATTTGGGAGGTGCGGCCGGAACATAAGGAAAAAGTTAAAAATCTCCACGAGATCTTCACGCCGGTCAGTCAACAATTAACCCATCCCATCTTTGAACCACAGGAGACCGTTATGGCAGAAGCGAATACCGCCCCACAAATGCAGAAGACGCTCGGTCTGACCGGCTTGACCAGCAACGCTATGGCTCTGATTGCGCCAGGCGCCTTCCTTTGGCTCACGTTCTTCATCCAGGCGACGACCGGCGCAACGTCTCCTTCCATGTGGATCGGGATCTTTGCGGCTCTGATGCTGTGTCTGGCGACCGCCGTATCCTACGCTGAGATCTCCAAGCTCTATCCCGGCACCGGCTCCAGCTACTACTATGCCGAGCAGGCGATGCTCTCGAAGGACGCGTCGTTCAAGTACGCCCGCATTGCTAAGTTCATTGTCGGCTGGGGCTCCCATCTCTATTACTGGGTATATCCGGGCGTGATGGTCGGCGTGACCGGAGTGTTTGTCGGCTACATTGTTGGCTTCCTCTATCCCAACTTCATGAGCGGCTCCAACCCAGGCCCGATCTTTATGGCGCTGGTCGCGGTGGTCTTCACCTTCCTGGTTGCTGCGATCGCACAGCGCGGCGCCAATGCCTCGACCGCAGTCAACCTGGCCATCAACGTCATTCAGATCTCGGCGCTGGTGCTGTTCAGCTTTCTCGCCATCTCCTATCGCGCCCAGCATCCGCAGGGCGCCAAGGCGCTGAACTACGATTCGACCAGTCTGGCGACCTATACCTACAACTTCGCCACCAAGGCTGACGGCACGGTCATCCGCGATGCCAGCGGCAACCCCACTCCGCAACTGGGCAGCGACGGCAAGCCGGTCCCATTCACCATCGACTACTCCCCGTACGACTCGACCGGCAAGCTGTTCCAGGCCCACCCCAATGCAAAGTCGGTCGTGTCCATGCACAGCTTCAATTGGATGATGATCCAGGCCACGGTCGCGATTCTGATCCTGGTCGGCTTCGAATCGGTAACTTCGATGGGCGGCGAAGCAAAGAACGCGAAGCGGGACATTCCGCTGGCGGTCATCTTCTCGCTTCTCATTCAGGGACTGGTGTGTTATCTCTTCGAGTATTTTGCCGCCAATTACTTCCTCAATTCGGGGTACACCATGCAGAGCGCGGCGGGGTCTGCTGCGCCGATCGGCGACATGATGATCATTGTCGGCGATGCGCTGTTCGGACAGGGCAACGGCAAGTACTTCATGCTGGCTGAGGCGGTCACCGTGTTCCTGGCGCTGATCGGCACCACCCTGGCCTGCATGAACACCGGAGCTCGCGTGACCTACGCGATGGGCAAGGACGACGAGGCGCCGGAGCACTTCGGGATGCTTCACGCGAAGACCCTGACTCCGCACCGCGCCGTACGCACGCTGTCGTTCATCACGGCGGTCATCGGCGTCATCTCCATTTCGCTTCTCTTTGGAGATGCGTCCGCACCCACCGATGCGACGATCGCTGCGCTGCCCCACGGCATTTTCTCCAGCGTGGGTTATCTCTCGCACGATACGCTGGCCGCTCTTCCCAACTCGCTGCTGATGATCACCCTGGTCTCCAACTTCGGGACGTTCATCCTGTATGCGCTGAGCTGCATTCTGTGCATGGTGGCCTACCACAAGCGTCCCGATCACAGCTTCCTGAAGCACACGCTGATTCCGCTGTTTGGCGTTCTGGCCAACGTCGGCTGCATGGCGTTCTACCTGATCGGACCCTTCCTGGGTATCGGCACAGCGAAGGAGCCGCTTGGGGCGCTGATCATCGCGGCTCTGTGGGGCGCTTATGGTGCGTTCTACTTCCTGAAGTCTTCCAAGGCCAAGGGCAAGACTGTACTGCTGGAATCCAAAGCAGCGTAGGCATAACCCGTCTGCGCAAACTGACACGCTGTGCCTTGCAGGTAAATCGCCTGGAAATTCCGCCCCTCCATATCGTGCTGGAGGGGCGGTTCTCCTTCGCCTGCCAGGACACGCAACCACCCGGAACGACAACGGCCAAGCTGGTCAGGGCGGTGAATCCCCATGTTGGATGTGGTCTTTGGACAGGCAACCGACTCGGGCAGAGTGCGGCCGCATAATGAAGACGCCACCGTAGCGTTCATCCCGAGGTCGCCGCAAGAAGCACGTTCCCGCGGCTGGATGTTCGCAGTTGCCGACGGCGTGGGCGGACGCGACCTGGGGGAGGTGGCGTCGGCCAAAGCGGTGGAGACCGTGGCCGAAGGCTTTGGCCAGGCCGCCGAGGGCTTGTCGCTGGGCAGACTTCTGCCGCGGCTGATCCAGCAGGCAAACGAGGCGGTTCACGACGAGGGCCAGCAGGCGGAACGGCGAGGGCACCACATGGCCACGACCATTGTCTGCTGCGCGCTGCGCTACGACCAGGCCATCATCGCCCACGTGGGCGACTCGCGCTGCTACCAGGTGCGGGACGGCAATGCGACCCTGCTGACCCGCGATCATACATGGGTCAGCGAGCAACGCAAGCTCGGCCTGATCACCGCCGCCGAGGCAGAACGCTCGGAGAGCCGCCATGTGCTGACCCGGTCGCTCGGCCCTGAACTGCTGGTCACGGTCGAGACGGCCAGCGTTTCGCTGAAGCCGGACGACACGCTTGTGCTGTGCACCAACGGTCTCTATGGAGGCATGTACAGCGAAGACATCGCGCGCATCGCTTCCCAAAGCAAGGAGGCGGAGGCAATCGCCCGGGACCTGGTGCGCTATGCGGTGGAGGTGGATGGTTCAGACAATGCGACCGCCCTGGTGGTCCAGGTCCGCTCGATTGAGCCCATGTGAATCTGTCGCGGCCGCATGCACCCGCTGCCCAAGGGATGATCGCAAGGGTTGTATGTGGAGGAAGCCGCAGTGGTCTTTCGATCCGGTTCGGCACCGGGCAATTACACGAAGGGGGCACCTCTTGATGACGAAGAAAGAAGTCTGCACCCGAATTGGAACGACCGGCATGTTGCCGAGTATCCGTGTAGACACGGCGGAATTGGCGCTGTTTGCGGCAGAGACAGTGTACGAGGCAGGAATTCCGGTGGTGGAGATTACCCATACCGTGCCCAGGGCGGCCGAGGTGATCCTTGAGCTCACCCGCAATTACCCCGACTTGATCGTGGGCGCCGGCACCGTGCTCGATACGGACACAGCGCGGCGTTGCCTGGATGCAGGAGCCCGGTTTATATCCAGCCCTGGCCTGGTTCCCGACGTGCTGGAATTCTCCCTCAAGAATGGCGCTGTCGCCATTCCGGGCGCACTTACGCCCAGTGAGGTGGCCGCCGCGTGGAAGAGCGGCGCAGATTTTGTGAAGATATTCCCATGTGCGCCTTTGGGCGGAGACCAATACATCCGGGCGCTAAAAGCTTCGCTTTCTCATATCCCGCTGATTGCGTCCGGCGGCGTCAACCAGATGACTGCGGCTAACTTCATCCTTGCCGGCGCCGCAGCCTTGGGAATCGGGTCCGAACTCACACCGCGCAAGGCCCTGATCACTCGGCACGAGAAGTGGATTCATGAACTGGCGCGACGCTTCACCAAATTGATCTGCGACGCGCGCATCCGCATGTGTGTCGAGAATGCGGACCAACCGCAACCCGCCCGCAGTCCGGGACGAGTGCAGCTATAATGAACAGCGAAGCGGGAGTAGTTCAGTGGCAGAACGTCAGCTTCCCAAGCTGAATGTCGCCGGTTCGATCCCGGTCTCCCGCTCCAGTTCTTCGACCTACCCGATTGCCTTCCACGCCTCCAGAAAGCGCAGCAGTGTGCGCGGGCAACATGTGCCCGAAGAATTCCCTGCTCGCAAGAATTGCAATGTGGGTGAAGATTGCCGGCCTTCGCTGGGCCGAGCTGCGATCGCAACCGTTAGGTGCAGCCTTAGTGGGCGGTGCCGATGCTGGCAGTCTGCTGCGGCTTGCCGCGGTCTTCCAGCGCCATCGCCTCCGGCAGGAAGGTGACGGCCTTGGCGATCTCGGGGTCAGCCAGATCGCGAACCTTCTGACCCTCAAGCTGGCCGAACTGCGAGGTGAAGAGCTCGGCTCTGATGTTGGTCTTGATCCAATCCGAAACGCCGGCGAGGTCGGCATCGGTCGCATCCACCTGATTGGCCTTCAGAAAGTCCTTGAACTGCTGCAGGATCGCATCGTCGACGACGAAGTCCCTGGTGACGGTGTGGGTCGCCAGATAGTGCTTGGAGAAGGTGCCGACGCCGGTGGGGACAAACACATAGTGCTCGAGCAAAGCGATCTGGAAGCGATTCAGGTCGGGGACCGCGATCTTCTCGTCGGGAGTAATGCCGCCGCCGCCATACACGGTGCGCCCTGAGTCGGTCAGCTTGACCTCGGTGTTGGAGTTGTCGGCCTTCTTGGCATCGTCGCGGACGTAGTAGTAGTCGTAGAGCGATACGCCGTCGTAGGAGCGCTGAATGAGCCGTCCCGATGGCGTGAAGTAGTGATAGGTGGTCAGCGCCAGGCCGGTGTTCTCGGAGATCTGGAAGACGGTCTGCACCAGACCCTTACCGAAGGTAGTCTCGCCGACGATCAGCGCGCGGTCGTGGTCCTGCAGCGCACCGGAGACGATCTCGGCGGCCGATGCGGTATTGCGATTGACGACCACGACGATGGGATACTTTTCCTTTCCATCCTCTCCGTGGGGCGCTTTATAGACCTGGTCGGGGAAGGCGCGGCCACGCTGCGAGACCACAATCTGGCCTTTCTGCAGCATCTTGTCGCAGATGTTCACCGCCTCGTTCAGCAGCCCTCCCGGGTTGTTACGCAGGTCGATGATCAGTCCGTGGAGATTGCCGTTGGCTGCCTGGAACTTGTCCAGTGCATCGCCAAACTCGCGGCTGGTGGTCTCGGAGCTGAAGTTGAGGATATGGATGTAGCCGATGCCCGGCTTGAGCATGAAGGAGAAGTCGACGGAAGGATGGGCGATCGCGTCGCGCACCAGATCGAAGGTCAGCGTGCCCTTGCCCTCGCGCGCCATCACCACCGACACGTGGGTGCCTTTGGGCCCTTTGAGCAGACCGGCTACGGCTGCGGAGTCGAGGCCATCGGCGGACTTGCCGTCGATCGACATAATCTCGTCGCCCGGTTTGATGCCTGCCTTGAAGGCGGGCGTGCCTTCAAACGGAGCCAGCACCACCACATGCATGGTGCCGCTCTTGTCCGGCTGCGGCTGGATCGACATGCCCACGCCGTAGTAGTTCCCGTGCTGGTCTTCGCGCATCTGGGCGAAGGCTTTGGGATCGTAGAAGTTGGAATGCGGGTCGAGCACATGCAACATGCCGGGGATGGCACCGTCGTAGATGGCCTTGTCGACCTTGTCCTGGTCCAGCGGCTCGGCGTAGTTCTGCTCGACGAGGGAGTAGACGTTGGTGAACTCGTGCAGCGAATCGCGCAGGGTGGACTCGTCCGATGAGGACTGGGCCGCGACCTTCTCGCTGATGAATGAGCCGATTACGGCGCAGGTGGCCAGGAAGAGGGTAACGGTGAAGAGCGCGCGGCGTGTGCGGGAAGCCATCAGCGTGGGGTACCTCAGAGAAAGTGCGGAGGGGATCTGCTGGTCCGCGTCAGGAAGCCGGGTTTGCCCAGTTGAAGCTCCAGTCCACCATTGGACGAGTATAGCATCCGTTGTGTGAGCAGCCTATGGCTTTCGTGCTGGGATATCCGCTGATGCTCACGGGATGGATTGCGACGGGGCGGGCGGTTTCTGGGCCTTGATTTGGGCCATGATTTGGGAGTTGATCCAGGCGGCGATGTCGTCGATGACGGGCGCGACGACGTGGCCGGGCTTCTGGTAGTCGGCCGGAGTCCCCAGCCCGGAACCCGGCGAGCTGCTGGGCATGAACAGGTGGAAGAGGCCGGGATAGAGCTTGAAGGTAACGTCGGGGCGGCTCGCCAGAGACTTCTTCCAGCCGTCGAAGTCCTCTTGGGTGACCTGGTAGTCGCGGTCCCCGCGCAGGACGAGCATGGGGATCCCGAGTTTGGCCGCGACTTCAGCGGGGTGGTAGTCGCGCAGATCGAGGAAGTAGGAGCCGGGGATGGTGGAGCCCATCACGTCCAGCCTTTCGTCTGGGGTGAGACGAGGGCTCTCGACCTGTTTGGCAAAAGCCTGGGCGTCGTCGATCTGCTTCTTTTGGGCCGGAGTGATCTTGCCCTGCAGGCTGTCGATGTACTTGATCTGCTCCACCATTACCCGCTCCAGCGGGCGGGTGGTCCCGGCCAGGATGACCAAGCCGGCCACCTGCGGGTCGCCTTGCGCGATCCGGGGCGCGAGCGCGCCTCCCAGGCTGTGACCGAGCACGAAGATGCGGCGGGAATCGACCTCCAGCCGCGCGGAGAGAAGAGCGACAGCGGCGCGCGCATCGTCCACCGCCTCCTGGTTGACGGTAAAGCCGGCGTCGTTGAGCTTGATCTGCTCGGCATACTGCAGGGTGCGCTTGCTGTAGCGCAGGACGGCGATGCCCTGGCTGGCGAGCCCCCACGCGATGTCCTTGAACGGCTTATTGCCGGAGATGGATTCATCCTGGTCCTCCGGACCGGAACCGGCGACCAGCGCAACCGCGGGGAATGGGCCGTCGCCGTTGGGCAGGGTCAGGGTCCCGGGCAATTGCCAGGGGGAATCGCCGACAGTGACCGGCAGTTCGTGGAAGCTGGTGGGATGGGCATAATCGGGGGGCGTCCACTTGGTCGCAGCTTCCGGCGTGACGATCGGCATGATGAACAATCCGCCGATGCGGTCCTTCGAATCGAAGACCCACCTGAGGTTGAGGGTCGCCTTCTCGAACCTCGTGGTCACCACGGCCACCTGGTAGCCCTGGACATTCTGGGGCGGGGCGATGGCAGTAATCGTCTGGAAGGCCCCGTCCTGGGCGATGGTCGCGTCCCAGATCTCGGCCAGTTTGGCGGCCGGCATTGCGGCGACCATCGCGTCATCGAAATAAGAGACAACGGCATCGATCTTGTGCGCGGCCAATAACTGGGTCAACTCCCTGGCCTTGTCCTGAAGGTCGGCTGCATCGGGCGGCTGCGCGTGGGCCATGGAGGCGAGCGCGACAGCACAAAGGAGAGAAATGAACGGAGACTTGATGGACATTTTCTGTTGCTCGGGGCCTTCTCTTCAGGATCGGTTTGCTCGAATTGTACGCCCCTGAGGGTGCCGGGAAGGCTCCCGCTCCCGCTCGGAATTGGTGCGAGCGGCGCGGGGCGGATAGAATAGGACGACTGGATACCGGGCGGACGCCGAGCGAGTCCAACCGAGTGAGACCGGCGGCAGTTCGATGGCTGGCTTGAGAATGGTATTGGCTTTGGGCAATGGAAGCGAGAGAGACCTTTTGAGATTTGTGGATTTGAACTCTGTGGACACGATGCAAACGAGGTCGGGAAATGCCGCGCCGCGGCGGGGATTGGCCGGGGCGGCCATGGCAGTGCTGGCGATCGCCGGGATGCTGGGCAGCCCCGCTCGGGCCCAGGTAACAGTGCCCAAGTACCGCAGCCCGATCGAGGCGCCCGCTCCGCAGCCGACGCTGCCCGCTCCGCTAGCCATCACCACCAGTGCGACGGTGGTGGAGTACCCGGTCGCACGGGTCAATGACGCCATCATCGACAACAGCGACTATCAGCGCGCACTGAAGCAGCTGGAGACGGATGCGCCACAGATGAATATGAGCGCTGCCCAGTTGGCGGAGGAGCGAAGGAACGTGCTGCGCGACCTGATCGACACCCAGCTTCTGCTCTCGCGCGGCAAGGAGCTCGAGATCAACGCCGACGCAGAGGTGATCCGGCGCATGGACGCGGTGCGCAAGCAGTACCACTTCGACACCATGGAGGACCTGCAGAAGGCGGTGCGCGAGTCCGGCACCTCATTTGAGGATTTCCAGGCGAACATCAAGAACCAGGTGATTACCCAGGAGGTAATTGGCCAGGAGGTGGGCCGGAAACTGACGCTGTCGCCCAAGGAGGAGCAAGCCTACTACGACCAGCACAAGCAGGATTTTGCCCTGCCGGAGCAGGTGCGGCTGAGCGAGATCCTGATTCCCACGCCGGACGACGCGACCGACGAACAAATTGCCCAGGCCCAGACCAAGGCGGACCAGGTGGCCGCAAAGTTGAAGGCGGGCGTGAAGTTTGAGGACCTGGCAAAGCAATATTCAGGTGGCCAAACAGCCAGTCAGGGTGGAGACCTTGGCGAGTTCAAGCGGGGCGCGCTGGCCAAGGTGCTGGAGGACCAGACCTTCTCGCTGAAGCCGGGCGAGTTCACCGCGCCCATCCGCACCCGGCAGGGGTTCGTCGTGTTGCAGGTGACCGAGCATACGCAGGCGGGGATTCCAGCGATGGCGGACATCGATGAGCAACTGAAACAAGCCATCTATGAACAAGCGATGGGACCCGCGCTACGGACGTACCTGACCGACCTACGGGAGAAGGCGTACATCAACATTGAACAGGGCTTTGTGGATTCCGGCGCAAGCCCGAAGCAGACCAAAGCGGTGTTTGCCGAGGCAACGCCTCCCCCTGTTAAGAAGAAGGCAGAAGAGAAGGAGCGGATGCGCGCCGAGTTGACGAAGCCGGACGTGGTGGGGGCAACGACGAGCGCTGCAAAGCCGGTGGTTGCGGCCGGGACGACGGCTCCGGCGGATTCGACTCCAAGTGCATCTGGCTCCGCTGCGACGACGCCGACGCCGGTTGCCACGGGCAAGAAGCGCAAAAAGATCCGCCGCGAGAAGATCCGCTATGGGCAGGCGCCGAGGATGTCGCTTCCGGCTGCGCCCGAGGAGACGCTGGCTCCGGGCGCCGACCAAGGGGCAGGTGCGACTGCAAGTGCGCTGCCGGCGCCGGGAGCCCAGATGGACCTGGCCAGCTCAAACACGGGTGACGCGAATGCCGACCCGCTTGGCGCTACAGCAGCCGAGCGCGGGAAGACCCGCTTCAGCGATCGCGCGGCGACCGAAGCCAAGACCAAGGCCGAGGCCAAGGCAGCCAAGGTGCAGCAGAAGGCGGCGTTGACTCCGGCTGCGCTGACCCCAGAGGAGCAGGCTACGCAGAAGGTGCAGAGTGCCGCGCTGGGCCTGAACGGAGACACGACTCCCAAGAAGAAGACAAAGGTGAAGGGCGCGCCCAAGGAGCGGATCCAGGAGCAGCCGCCCCCACCGCCAAAGCCCGCGCCCGAGGCAACACCAATCCCGCCGAAGAGCGTGCGCGACAACGGCGAGCCGGTGGTATCGCCGCCGCCAAGCAATCTTCCGCCCGTGACGGTGCCCGGTGCCAGCGCGCCTGCGACCACGACGCCCGCACCTCCAACGCAGTAGAGCATTTTCCCTATTGGTGTAAGCCGAAACCTCCACACTCTGCGCCGTTTTTTCCCAAGAAAAACGGCATCCGCTTACTTTGTCCGATTCACAGTAATAGGGAAGATGCTCTAGATGGACGTATGCTTGGCAGCATGAAAGATTTCTTTGTAGCGGACGCGGCGAAGTTCGATGGCCAGACGGTGAAGACCTTCTTCGCCGTGTCGTCGTTCTCGGTGCGCGAGAAGAAGGGCGCCGGCGGGCAGTATCTGGCGCTGACCCTGAGTGACAAGACCGGCAGCATGGAGGCGCGCATGTGGGAGGACTTTGCCTCCGCGATGGCCACCTGCGCCGAGGGCTGCTACGTCAAGGTGCAGGGGCAGATCGCCAAGTACCCCAGTAATTCCACAGGCAAATTCCAGATCACCCTGACCAAGATGCGGCTGGCCGCTGCCTCCGAGGTGGATGCGAAGGACTATGTCCCGGCGACCAAGCACGAGATCGCCGAGATGTGGGCGGAGTTGCGCGGGTATGTCGATGCGTTCCAAAATGCGGAGCTGCGGCGGCTGGTGTTCGCCTTCCTCGACGATGAGGCGATCGGCACAGCCTACCGCGAGGCGCCGGCCGCCAAGATGCTCCACCATGCGTGGATCGGCGGCCTGCTGGAACATGTGCTGACCCTGGTGCGGGTATGCCGGGCGGTCGCGCCGTTCTACCCCGAGGTGGACGCGGACCTGCTGGTGACAGGGGCGATCCTGCACGACATCGGCAAGGTGCGCGAGCTGAGCTGGGGCACGACCTTCAGCTACACGCTGGAGGGGCAGATGATCGGGCACATCTCCATCGCGCAGGGGATGCTGGCGGCAAAGGTGCGTGAGATCGCGCCGTTTCCGGAGAAGTTGCGGGTGCTGGTGGAGCACATGATCCTGAGCCACCACGGCAGGTATGAGTTCGGCTCGCCCAAGCTGCCGATGACGCCGGAGGCGATCCTGCTGAGCGCGCTGGACGACCTGGAGGCGAAGATGCAGGCGATGCGCAACGAGTTTGGACGCGACGCCGCGGCCGGCAAGAGCGGCGCGGAGATGACCGATTGGGTGCGCAGCATGGAACGGCCTCTGCTCAATTCGAAGGCATTTCTCGACGAGGAATAGGGCCGCGCCCACCAAGCGATAAGGCGGGACCGAAGTCCCGCCCTTTGTCGATCGCGATTGGTTCAAGTTTTAGGCGAAGCTGAAGCCGCTGCGCGCCAGCGGGAGGGTGCGGATGCGCTTCCCGGTTGCGTCGAAGACAGCATTGGCGATCGCGGGCAGAACCGGCGGCAGGGCTGGTTCGCCCAGGCCCGTGGGTCCGGACTCCGACAGACGCCAGAAGAGCTCGATCATGGGCGCTTGCTTGAAGCGGACCAACGGATGCTGATGGTAGTTGGTCTGCATCACCCGTCCCTCGTTCAGGGTGATCTCCTGAATCATCTGGCTCATGCCTTCGATGATGGAGCCGTGGACCTGGGCTTCGGCGCCGGATGGATTGACGATCTGGTTGCCCACGTCACCGGCGGCCCAGATGTGGTTAACGGTGATGCGGTTGGATGCGTCGACGGTGACCTCAGCCACTTCGGCGAAGTAGCCGGCATGACACCAGTGGCACGCGAGGCCCAGGCCCTTGCCTGCGGTCTTCTTGCGGCTCTTCCAGTTGGACTTCTCGGCCACCAGCTGGAGGACACCCTTCATGCGGTCCGGGTTCAGTCCGCCGCCGCCGCCACCTCCTCGTCCGCCTCCGGCCGCGGCAACCGGCACGGGGGTCGCGTCGAGGACCTCCATGTAGAGGTCGAGGGGATCGCGTCCCGCAGCGGTTGCAACCTCATCAAAGAAGCCCTTGATGGCCCAGGCGTAGGCGTTGTGGCCGGGAGCGCGCAGTGCTCCAGTGCGCAGCAGCAGCGGCTGGGTGGAGGTGTAGAGCGCGTAGTTGGGCACGCGGCCGGAGGGAAACTCGGTTGCGTCGAGGGTGCCCGAGGAGACGATGCGCGGGCCGTCGCCAAAGGTGGCAAGATGCTGCCGCCAGGCAACCAGCTTGCCCTGGGCATCGATACCGGCCTTGAAGTTGTGGTAGCCGCCGGGGCGATAGTCGTCGTGGGCTATGTCGTCTTCGCGCGCCCAGAGGAGCTTGACCGGAACGCCGACCTGCCTGGTGAGCCACGCGGCTTCCATAAAGTAGTCGTTGTTCAGGCGCCGGCCGAACCCGCCACCGGAGCGGCACAGGTGTACGGTAATGTCGCTCTCGGGAATGTTGAGGGCCCGCGCTACCTGGCTGCGGCCTCCGCCGGGCGACTGGCTGGTGGTCCAGACCTCCATCTTGCCATCTTTATAGGAGGCGGTGGTGCCTTGCGGCTCCAGCGTTCCGTGCGCGATGAAGGGATACGCATAGGTGGCTTCAATGACCTTGGCGGCGCCGGCGATGGTTGCGTCCACATCGCCATAGGCGCGCAGCGTCTGGCCGGGAGGACCCTTGAGCAGTTCGGCGGCGCGAGCGTCAAACTTCTCGCTGCTCTGGTCGGCCCCAGCGCCGAGGTCCCAATCGATCTTCAGGCTCTTGCGGGCGGACTGGGCCTGCCACCAGGTGTCGGCGATAATGGCGACGCCGGGCTCCATGCCCGCGGCCGCAATTACCACGCCGGGCTCGATGTTGGCGTCCGTGGTGCCGCCATTGTTGGCCGGCAGCTTAATGATAAGTACATGGCGGACGCCGGGCAGCTTCTTGATGTCGTCGATGTTCGCCGACTTGACCGTGCCCGCGTAGACCGGGGACTTGGCAATGACGGCGTGCAGCATCCCGGGTACTTTGACGTCGATGCCGAAGAGCGGCTTACCGGTGACCAGTGCATGATTATCGACGTTGCGCTGCGGCTTGCCGATGATGCGGAAGTCCTTGGGGTCCTTCAGCTTGATGGAATCCATGCTGGGCGGAGCGCAGTTGGCGGTGTCGGCGGCCAGCTCACCATAGGTCAGGGATCGGTTAGAGAGGGCGTGCAGGACTTTACCTGGAGAGGTCGTGCACTCCGATTCGGAGACTCCCCAGCGCGTAGCGGCGACCGAGATCAGCATCTGGCGGCAGGCAGCGCCAATGCGGCGCAGCGGCAGATAGTTGCTCTGCGTCGAGGTGCTGCCACCGGCGGACTGGCCACCGAAGCGAGAGTCGTCGAGGTCGGCCTGCTTCACGCGCACCTGGCTCCAGTCGACGTCGAGCTCTTCGGCGATCATCATGGGCAGCATGGTGCGGAGGCCCTGACCGATCTCCGGCGACTTGGCCATGATCGTGACGGTGCCATCGGTCGCGATCTGGACGAACGCGTGCGGCGAGGGGTCGGAGCGGGCCGGGCCCTGCGCGGAGGCGAATGGAGAATCGAAGAGACCGAGCGCGAGGCCGCCGCTGGTGAGCGCGCTGATTTGCAGAAAAGACCGCCGGCTGAGAGGCTTGGTTGCGAGAGTCATCGTGGCCTCCATTAGCTCTTGTGGGCAGCAACGCCCGGTGCACCGGCCTTGGCGGCCTGATGGATTGCTTCGCGGATGCGCAGATAGGTTCCGCAGCGGCAGAGGTTGCCATTCATTGCGGCGTCGATCTGGGCGTCGGTGGGATGCGGCGTCTTCGCCAGCAGCGCCGAGGCGGTTAGAACCTGGCCCGCCTGGCAGTAGCCGCACTGCGCCACGTCCACCTGGTCCCACGCCACCTGCACCGGGTGGGTGCCGTCGGGCGAGAGGCCCTCAATGGTGGTGATGGAGGCAGAGGCGCCGATGGAGCCGACCTCGGTCACGCAGGAGCGTGTCGGCTGGCCGTCGAGCAGGACCGTGCATGCGCCGCAGATCCCCATTCCGCAGCCGTATTTGGAACCCTTGAGGTCAAGGACATCGCGCAGGACCCAGAGCAGCGGGGTGTCCGGCGGCACGTCCACAGTAGCGACTGCGTTGTTGATCTTCAGCTTCAGAGCCATGTCACTTCCCTGTCCAAACGGATCGATCCTAGACCCCATGATCTTATGGGAAAGTGTCCACCCGCCGCAAGGGGCCTGTGATGCCGATCACGCCGGCGCAGTTGGACGCGGGGAAGTCGCGGAAAAGAGGAGTTGTTACAATCTCAATTTGGGCTGAGAGAAATAGATGCTGCGATTTTCGACTGCGGGGGAGAGCCACGGCGAGAGCCTGGTGGCGTTGGTCAGCGGACTGCCGGCGGGCGTGCCGGTGGACCAGGCGCTGCTGGACCGTGAGTTATGGCGGCGGCAGAAGGGCTATGGGCGCGGCGGCCGGATGCGCATCGAGCGCGATACCGCGCACATCCTGAGCGGCGTGCGCCATGGCAAGACCATCGGCTCGCCGGTGGCGATGACCATCGCCAACAACGACTGGAAGAACTGGGAAGAGATTCTGCCGGTGGAGACGGGCGATCCGGCGAAGCATAAGGCAGTCGCCAGCCCCAGGCCGGGCCACGCAGACCTGGCGGGCAGCCTGAAGTACGACTTCCCCGATGCGCGGTATGTGCTGGAGCGGGCGAGCGCGCGGGAGAGCGCGGCGCGGGTGGCATGCGGGGCGATGGCGAAGATGCTGCTGCGCGCGCTGGGCGTGGAGGTGACCAGCCATGTGATTCGGGTGGGGAGGGCAGAGCTTTCGCGACCGGCATCGTGGGAGGAGATTGTCGCCCTCCAGGCGAAGGATGAGGTGCTGCTGAACTGCGCCGATGCCGGCGACGAGCAGAAGATGAAAGCCGAGGTGGACGCGGCGCTACGCACCGGCGATACGGTGGGCGGGGTCTTCGAAGTGGTAGTGCATGGGCTTCCACCTGGAGTGGGCACGCACGCGACCTGGGATGAGCGGCTGGATGGACTGCTGGCGCAGGCGGTGATGAGCCTGCAGGCGGTGAAGGCGGTGGAGATTGGCCGCGGCGTGACGGCGGCGGAGTCGATGGGATCGGTGGTTCACGACGAGATTGGCTACGCGGGCGCGGGCGATGGCAAGGACGGCGACTTTACCCGATTCTCTCGCGAGCAGAATAATGCCGGAGGGATCGAGGGCGGCATCTCCAATGGCAAGGATGTTGTGGTGCGCGGCTATCTGAAGCCGATTTCGACCCTGCGCAGGCCGCTGGGGTCGGTGAGCTTTGCCACCCGCGAGCCGGTGAAGGCCGCCTACGAGCGCAGCGATGTGTGCGTGGTCCCGGCTGCTGGAGTGGCCGCAGAGGCGATGGTCGCACTGACCATTGCGCGGCTGGCGATTGAGAAGTTTGGCGGCGATTCGCTGCGCGAGATGGAGCGAAACTACCAGGGTTATTGCGAACAGATACGGACATTCTGATGGCGACCAAAGAGCTGCTGAAGATCCACGAGATTGTGAAGTATCCCGACCCGGTGTTGGCCAAGCCGGGCGTGCCGGTCACGGTCTTCGACGACGCGCTGCGGCAGTTGGTGGCGGAGATGTTCGAGAGCATGTACGTGGCGCAGGGGATCGGGCTGGCCGCGCCGCAGATTGCCCTGTCGAAGCGGCTTACGGTGATCGACATCAGCTTCAAGAAGAATCCCAAGGACAAGCTGGTGCTGATCAATCCCGAGGTCGTCGAGCGCACGGGCAAGCAGATGGAAGAAGAGGGCTGCCTGAGCCTGCCGGAGATTCGCGAGAAGGTGAAGCGCGACGCCTGGGTTAAGGTGCGGGCACAGAACGAGCACGGTGAGTGGTTCGAGGTGGAGGGTGAAGAGCTGCTGGCGCGCGCGATGCTGCACGAGATCGACCACCTGGATGGCGTACTGTTCATCGACCGAATCAGCCGGCTGAAGCGCGAGCTGGTGCTGCGCAAGATCAGGAAGATGCAGAAGAACGGCGAGTGGTAGCGTGCAGCCACTCGCTGTCAGCTTTTAGCTCTTGGCCTTTAGCTAACGGCTCAGAGCTAACAGCTCAAGGCTGCTGCTTCGGGGTGAATATTTGAAGCTGGTATTTTGCGGGACGCCTGAGTTCGCCGTGCCCACGCTGGACGCGGTGATCGGCTGCCACGACGTCGCGCTGGTGGTCACGCAGCCGGACCGTGCGGCAGGCCGCGGGATGGAGACGCATGCGCCACCGGTAAAGAGGGCCGCGCTCGCCCACGGCATTCCCGTCATCCAGCCGGAGAGGATCAAGGCCAATGCGGAGTTCCGCGAACGGCTGGAGGCGGTGCAGCCGGACGCAATCCTGGTGGTCGCGTATGGGCGGATCATTCCGCGATGGATGCTCGACCTGCCCAGGCTCGGATGCATCAATCTGCATGGTTCGCTGCTGCCGAAGTATCGCGGCGCCGCGCCCATCCAGTGGGCAGTGGCGAACGGCGAGACGGTGACCGGCGTGACCACGATGCGCATCGATGAGGGCCTGGACACCGGGCCGATGCTGCTCGCCGAGAAGCTGCGGATTGCGCCCGAGGAGACGGCGGCCGATCTGTACCAGAGCCTGGCCGGCATCGGCGCGCGGCTAATGGTGAAGACGCTGCACGATCTGGAGTCCGGGACGCTGACACCGGTGGAGCAGGACCACGCGCAGGCGACGCTGGCGCCGATTCTGACGCGCGAAGATGGGCTGATCGATTTTTCGAGAAGCGCACAGAGCATCTACGATCGCTGGCGCGGCTTTCAGCCCTGGCCCGGCGCGTTCACCACGCTGCGCGGAAAGAAGCTGATTGTGCATCGCATGCACGTCGCGGCGGCGGCCGGGATTGAGGCAGGCACGCTGCAGGTGCGGGCGGACGCGATGCTGGCTGGCTGCGGAGGCGGCACCGCGGTGGTGTTCGACGAGGTGCAGATGGAGGGCAAGCGGCGCATGAGTGCTGGCGAATTTCTCCGCGGCTTCCAGGTGCGCAGCGGCGAAAGGCTGGGGCTTTGACACTGCCTCCGAATCGCGGACACTCACAAGAGAGATCCGCTGAGCGGGCGCGGCCAGCGTCGGCCGGACCTACGGCGTCAGCGGCGGAGGCGAGTGCGAAGATCAGCGCGGCGCGGGCTGCGGCGTTCGACATCCTTACGCGGGTGGGCGAAGGCAGCGGGCACAGCGACGAGCTGCTGCACTCGGCGCGGACGGCTGGACTTGGTCCCGAGGACCGCAATCTGGCGACGGCTCTGGTGATGGGCGTGCTGCGTTGGCAGATTGCGCTGGACGCGCAGTTGGCCAAGCTGCTGGCGCGACCAGAGCAGAGGCTCGCCGAACCGGTGGCGCGGGCGCTGCGCCTGGGGGCGTTCCAACTGCTGCATATGGACCGCATTCCGGCCCACGCGGTGCTGAACGAGAGCGTGGAGCTGTGCCGCGCGGCAGGGCAGCCGCACGCAGCAGGGATGGTGAATGCGGTGCTGCGCAAGCTGGCAGCGGCGCAGAAGCCGGGAACCCGCATCTTCGAATCGCCGGCTGCGTTTGCGGAACGGCTCGGGCATCCGCGCTGGCTGGTGGAGCGATGGATCTCGACGTATGGGCGCGAGGCTGCACTGGCAATCTGCGAATACGATCAGCGCGAGCCGCAATCAGGTGGGCTCTTCGTGCAGGAGCAGGCGGCCGCAGAGCAAGATGCTCCGCAAATGGACGACGGCTCGCGGCTGGTGGCGGAGCTTGCCGCGGCTGCACTTCCCTTCACCGGCGAGCGTGCGCCGCGAGTGTGGGATTGCTGCGCTGCGCCGGGCGGCAAGACGCTGCTGCTGGCGCGACGGCTTGCGGGCGCGGAGATCCTGGCGACGGATGTGAGCGCGAAGCGGATGGCGCAGATGCGAGCGCGGTTGAAGCAATATGCCTACGCGGAGCGCGTGCGCTGCGAGGTGCTGGACGCAGTG
>Ga0182013_10003824_pt1 | contig 18512 bp, 18 predicted proteins | sample 612S2MmetaG_FD_120487 | JGI IMG/M metagenome (GOLD analysis project Ga0182013, IMG submission 120487) | Permafrost microbial communities from Stordalen Mire, Sweden - 612S2M metaG | ecosystem: Environmental > Terrestrial > Soil > Wetlands > Permafrost | place: Sweden: Stordalen | collected...
GACCGTATGGCGGACCGCCTACGCGAGCTCGTCGGGAGTGAGGTGAGGCGTGATCGACCTGCGGACGACCGGGGAAAGGATTGGAATGAGCACTTGAGGTCCCTGCGCGGCGAGCGGGGAGCCCGTCCTGAGCAGGGGTTCGAGTCCCGTCAGGAGAAGGGTGCGTCGATGGGAGCGACCGAGCTGATTCGGTAATCCCCGACGAGGACGGGTCGCGGGTCCCGCACCCGGTGCGCAAGACAGACGCAGGGAGGTCGCCCTGCTATCGCGCCTGCATTGAGAGTGCTTGTGAGCGAATGCGATTCATGGGATTTGCGACGACGCCCTGCACATAGGGTTTGATCAACCGCTTGGACACCAAAAAGTAGAGCGGAACAATCGGGTAGTCCGTGAGCATCAAGCGCTCGCTGCTTTCCAAGAGCTCACGCCGGCGGGCCGAGTCGGCGTTGGCGGCCGCTGCATCGAGCAAATTATCGAATGCAGCGTTCGTGTAGCCGGGATCATTGTTGCTCGAGTGTGCGCGCAACGTATCGAGAAAGTTACTGGCGTCGTTAAAATCGGCACTCCAGGCGAGGCGAGCAACATCCCAGCGCGATCGATCGTGCCTTGACTGCAGAAACACCCGGTATTCCTCGTCAATGAGCTCGGTTTCGATACCCAGAGTCTCCCGCCACATCGACGCCACGACGATCGCGGTGTGCTTGATCGCGGGATTGGAATTGAACAACAGCCGCAGGTGCAGCGGCTTGCGATTCGAATACCCCGCGGCCGCATACAGGCGCTTTGCCTCCGCGACTCGTTCGGCGTCGCCCAAATCCTTCCAGGCCCAAGACTGCGAGCCATAGTTCCAGGTGCCCGGCGGAACGAAGCCGAAGGCGGGTGCCTGTCCAAACGCCAAAGACTGCACCAGCCGGGTTCGATCAATCGCCATGGACAACGCTTGTCTCAATTGCAGGCTCTTGCAGGGACCCGCGGTCAAATTCAAGCCGTAATACGCGGTCGCGAGATACGGGGCGGTGACGAATTCCGTTGAGTGCTCGCGGCGAAGCTCGACGACCGCGTTCTCAGGGACGGTGTCCGTGATATCGAGCGCCCCCGCTCGATAGCGAACGAACTGCGCATTGCCATCACTCGCCACCACATATTCGACGCGCGGTATGCGCACCGCGGAGCGGTTCCAGTACTGGGGATTCTTCGCGAGCTCGACCGCCGTCGTCGGGGACCATTCCGCGAGCACGTAGGCTCCATTGGACACCCAGGTGGCAGGATCGTGGCTGCGCGCGCTCGCGTTCGAATAAATAGGGTAGGCGGCCGAGTGCGACAGCAGCTGGGGAAGGTAGGGGGCCGGCTGCTCGAGATTCACGATGAGCACGGAATCGCCGCGCGCTTCGACCCCCAGGGCCGAAACGGGGGATTTGCCCGCGATGATGGCGGGTGCGTTTAAGATCAAGCGCAAATCATCCGCGACCGGCGAGCCTTTTTTCGGATCAAGTGTGCGTTGCCAGGCGGCGATGAAGTCCTCGGCGCGAACCGGTTTGCCATTGGACCACTTCGCGTTCGGGCGCAGCTGAAACGTGTACTGCGTGCCGGTCGCATTCACTGACCAGCTCGATGCGACGCCCGGAATCACCGCTCCGGAGGGAGATTCACTCGTCAACCCTTCGTAGAGGTCTTCCATCACTTCGGAGGAAAAGGTGTCGGCGGCATCCGCCGGATCCACTGTCGCGGGTTCACCGCTTATGCCACGGCGGAGCACTTCGGCGGTGTTTGCGGGGGATTGTGGCTCACTGCATCCGAGAATCCCCACGACGAGGAGTCCGACACCTAGGCAGAGCAGGCGCCAAGGATGGTGACGATCAGAGATCCCTCTCGTGATTGGCATGTCGTTCCCCGCAGGTAATTATCGGCGCCTGATGCGACTCCCCACCGGATTTTTGGCGAACCTTAGCCGACTTAAGAGGCACCCCAAAGCCTAAGGGTTGGACGACGCTACTTTTTACGCCAGGTATAGACGCTCACGCCAATCGTCTTGCTCGGGGCTTTCTTCTTCCGTGATTTACTCGCTCCGCGTCCGAACTCGATCTCGATCCCCTGAATAAAGGAGGCGATGCGCGCGAGCATGGCGGGCTGGCTGATGTCGAGCACGTCGCTCGCCACCTTGATCGGTTCGCTCGCGACATACGCCGCAAACTCCCGGGGCCCGGTGTCGGTCGGATCTCGCATAGATTGCACCAGCGTATTGCCTAAGAGCCGCATTTGCTCGGCCGCATAGGCCAACGCGGCCGTACTGAGTTCGGTCGGCAGCGCCGTCGTTTTGCGATACCGCACGATTTCGTCGGGCAGCAATTGCACCAACCCGCGCCGCCGCAGCTCCTTAAGGACCGTCTTGGGTAGCTTCCCGGGCAGTGCCTTGTCGACGAGCTCCGAGAAACTCGGTCCCTCCGGCTGCAACTCCAGGGGTAGATCCAGCGGTAGGCCGCTCGTAGACAAATACCGGGTGCTCTTGCTCCACAGACTCAAGATGCGCTCGCTCTTCGAGTGCTGCCGCGCCTTCTTTTGCATGCGCAATTCGGCGCTCTTGGTGCCGGTCGCCAGGATGTTTTGGACTTCCCCGCGATTGAGGCCCGCCGCCAGCCCGATTTCTTCGTGACTGGGACCCCGACCCGTGCGCAAGTTTCCGGGCAGCGTTTCGGCGAGACGCCGGACGAACTCAACCCGCACCAGGGATTCGAGCTCTGTGCTGTTGACGCCAATGCGGACACAAATATCGATGATCGGATCGAGCGCCGCCGCTAAGACTTCGGCGCGCTCAAAGCGATCTTTAGACTGTGCCAAACGACGGCTCCCGGAGCGCGGCCACTTGCCGTTGGCGTCGCCAACGGCAGCGCGCTACTACCTGAATGACATATTGCAAAATACACTGTCTCCACACACTTTGGGCACTTTTCTAGCGCTCAGCCTGTCTGATGAAAATTCGTTACACAAAGCCTGTCAGTTTAGGAGACACTTTGTCTGCGATACGGTACCAATCACGCGAAGGCAAGTCTATATAGTATATTTGCATTGTGTGGACGGTCGCAAAATCGGCCGTTTTAGGGACAAATTGAGGTACGCCGGCAGGGCATTTTCCGCGATGATGGACCTCTATGGCTAAAGGAATACCAACCCTTAAGAGACGGCCTCGCCGTGCCTCCGGCGTCGTCGGTCCCCCGACCGATCGGGAGCTTATGCTCAAGCTCATGGTCGAGATGAACCATATCCAGCAGGACGTTTTCCTGAGACTAGGGGCCTCGCCGGAGGATCAGCGCACGGCGGCCCTGCGCGCCCGAAAGACCAGCACGCGATTGCGGCCGAGTGCGAGATTGATGGCGGCCATCAATGGGGCCGGAGACGTCCTATCCACGTGGCGTCGTGATAAACGCTACCGGGGAAGTGACGGCAGCCCGCGGGTGCTGCCCATCCGGGGTAAAGGCGCCACCTTGGAGACTTTGGTGCGCAAATGTGTGCCGCAAATGCCGCTCGAGGAGGTACTCACGTACATCTGCAGCCACGGCGATGCAACTCTGTACAAGGGAGATCGGGTGGCGCTATTGGGGACTGCCGCTATCCTCACACGAAGAACGCCGGAGACGACCCTGGCATGGTTGCTGACGCAGTTTCGACATGTTGCGGACACGACCCTGCACAATGCCGCGATTCCGGCTCATAAGGTCAAGGGGGTGGGGCTCTTCCAACGGCAAGTCGCGGGCTGGTTATCCGAGAAGGACTTCCGGCTTTACGCGAAGGAGGTATTTCCGCAGCTGCAGGAGGTGTGCGCCCAATTGGAGGCGGGCCTCTCCCTCGATCGTCGCGCCAAGCCCCGGGCCAATCGTAAAGAATGCGGGGTTGGGCTATTTGTGTATCAAGATTCGGGAAGCATCGGGTAACGGACCCATGAGAAGGCCGCATGGCATCGTCTAGGGGGAAAAACTCGCACAAGAGCTTGAAGCGCCGCGTGCTCAGCGTGCTAGGGCCCCCGACCGACCGTCGGCTGATCATCGACCTGCTGAAGGAGATGCATCACATCGTGCTCGATACCGCCGCTGAACTTGGCGTATCGGCAGTCGATCGACGCCGAGCGCTGGCGTTGGCAGGAAAAGATAAGAAGCGGCGGCGACCGAGTCTATCGACCATTGAACCAAGCTACCAATTGGCCGGCGTCCTTGCTCGCTGGCGATTCGATAAGCGGTATCTGCGCCCCGATGGAAGTCCGCGAGTGCTCTCGATCAAGGGTAAAGGCGCGACGTTCGAAACTCTGGCGCGGCTCTTTGTGCCCACTTTGCCCGTTGAGGAAGTTGTCGAGATGATCTGTAAGAATGCCGAAGTGACGCGTTTGAAAGGCGACAAGATTGCACTCATCGGCAGCCCCGTCATGATTGCACCGAAAACGCCGGAGATCACGGCCGCCTCGTTAGCCTTGCGCTTCCGCCGATTGGCGGAGACAACCGTCTACAACGCCACCATTCCCGCCAACGTGAAGGGTACCGGGCACTTCGAGCGCCAGGTGACAGGCGTTCTCACCGACAAAGAGTTTCGTGTGTTCTCCCAATCCGTCCGGCAGCAGCTGCAGGATTTATGCGATAGAGTCGATGCGGGCATAAAACAGCCCGGGCCCCGGAGTAAGAACCGAGCGACAACGGGCAAATCGTGCGGTATCGGCTTGTACGTCTTCAGAGACGACGGCAGATACGGCTAGAGCGACCTGGAAATCCCATGCCGAATCGCGTTCGCACCAAAAAGCCCATTCGCTTCCGTAATCGCGGCGACTCCCCGCTGTCACCCGCCACGACCGGCAAGCGCGAGCTGTTGCTTGAGCTCGCGCAGGAATTGCAAGAGATGAACATCGAGTCGATGGAAGGACTTGGGCTTTCGCGCAAAGAGCAAATGGTCACCTACCGTCGTGCCTCGAGGAGGGTCGGCAGTAAGACCCGTCCGAGTACACGGCTGATGGACAGAATTTCCGGCATCGCGGACCTGCTCAGCAGTTGGCGGCGCGATCCTCGCTATGTCCAGCCGGACGGCTCACCTCGTGTACTACCTATCAAAGGCAAGGGCGCGAGCTTGGAGACCTTGGCCAGAAAATTCGTGCCGGAGATGCCGGTCACCGAGGTTCTCACCGCGATTACCCGCCACGGCGAGGCCACCGCCTATCGGGGCGACAAAGTGGCTCTGGTCGGGGGTAGCGTGCTGCTCACGCCCAAGACGGCGGAAATGGCGTTGGCATTGTTGGTGAACCGGATTCGGCGCGTCTCCAAGACATTGTTGCACAACATGTCGCTGCCCGAGGGGAGCAAGGGACACGGCCGCTTCGAACGGCACGTCTTCGGCGTCCTGTCGGAGCGAGAATTCAACGAATATGCCCGGGTCATGCGCACCCAACTACAAGATCTCTGCGATCGCGCCGAATCGGGCTTGGAGCTCGCGGCTGATAAAAAAGGGCGCAAACGTAAAGCCTGCGGGATCGGCATCTTCGTTTTCCGCGACGACTAGCAATCTCGCCGCCGCGGCGGCTAAGAGTTACGCCCGCCTCCCCCGTTCCTCGAGTCGCGCAACACGCGTGCCGGGGAAGTATTCCGCTCCTAAGAGTTAAGTACCGCCAGGCGCCCAAGTTTCGCGCCCTTAAGGCCGCCACGCCAGGCCGTGGTTTCCCGCCAAGGTCGATTTCGCCAGACTCACTATAATATTTCTTGCAATTTCGTTGTATGTTTCATAGTCTCCATATCTGTACGTTTTTTTATACATCTTCTCTGTCGAAAATGCTGCGGTCGCAGCATCGAGACGCAACCTTAAGAAACGGCGCATCGGGGCGCCCGATAGGGGTCAGGGATGGGAAAAGCGATGCTTCGACAACGCGTTTTGGGCGCCATCGCCGTGGCAATCACGTGTCTGGATGCCGTGTTGGCCACTGCCTCTCCGCCATCGATTTCAGTGCTCGAGCAACAGGCGCTGGCCGAATTTACCAAGGCGGGCGACGCCGTTCGTGAACGACTCGCCCGGGAGGCCGCCGGTGACTTGATCGGCGCGCGCATCGCCGCCCGGGACGCTGACACCCACCGCTACCGTTTCCTCGATATCCAGCGCGAATTGGGCCGTCTGCACTCACGCGCCGCCCCTACCCCTTCCGTAGCAGCCTCGCGAAGTCCTTTCTCGCCCGATCCCTCTTTCTTGGTGCCTTCGGCCGACAGCTCCGCCCCTAAACCTGAGCGCAACGAGCCGCTGATGGGTCGCGTCTCACGCCCCGCTTGGGACATGTATCGGCCGCACGAGTTGCCGGATTCGCCCGGTGTCCGAGACGGGGCGGGACAGAACCAGGAATCGCAGGTGCCGGGTGCCGCGGGACGAGCTGGGGACATGTATTCCGGTGGTCTCGCTCGACGCCTGGCTGACAAAGAGGTGGCGGCGACCGATGACCGGTCGGGGATCGTTTCCTCGGGTGAGGTGCCACGCGAGCCGTTTCTGGTTTATCGGGCACGCAGTACCGGTAGCGTGGTGCGCGAATAGGCGAGAGCAGCGATCTCGCGGAGGGTGCATCGGGTGGTTCTTGGGGTAAGTGGTTAGACGCCAATGGAGGCCAAGCAAATGAATCTTAAGGTTAACAGTGACGCGGGCGTGACCTGCAAGCAAGACGGACGGCAGCGCCTCCTGGGCGCCGTTCTCTGGATGGTGGTGGGATGTCTATTCACCAGTGTCCTACCGGAATTGGCGTTCGCTGGCGCCAGCCCGTTCACGACCGGCGCCACGGCCGCCAGCACGAACTTGCTCGCGATCCTGACGCCGATCGCGGTTGTCGCGGTGATGGCACTCGGTGCCGCCGCGTGGTTCAACAAGATCTCCTGGGGATGGGCAATAGCGGCCATGGTGGGTGTCGCTCTCGTGTTCGGCTCGCAGCAGATCGTCACGTGGATCCGCGGCATGTTTGGCGTCTGACGAGATGAGCGAGGCACCACAGATGGGGATCCACGAGGATCCCCTCTTTGCCGGGGTGACACGGCCGGCGATGGCCTTAGGGGTCACGTATTCGGCCTTGCTCATCAACGGTATGACGACAATCGAACTCTTTTTGCTGACCAAGAACCTGCTCTGGATGTTGGTGTGCTTACCGATCCATGGGATTTTCTGGCTGGTCTGCAAGAACGATGCGCGATTTTTTGATCTGTTGTTTCTGTGGGGTCGAACCCGGGGCCCGGGACTCCTCGGAAACGTGCGGTTTTGGAAGGCCAATAGCTATAGCCCCTTGCGATTTGATTTGCCCAACCAGGCGGGCCGGCGTCGTTGGCTTTGGGGGGAAACGTTGAAGCGTCAGTAACGGCAGGGGTCCGCGGTGGGACCAGCGAAAGACACACGAGGAGCTAAGGAATTGTTGTCGAACGAGCATTTTCAGCAGGTTCTCCTGGGGGTTGCCGTCCTCACCCTGCTTGCGGCCGCGCTGTTTGCCCTGCTCGCGCTCCTGAGTTCGCGGCGCGCGAGCAACCGCAAGGCCCTTCTGCGCCGCTCCGCCATGAACCGCGAAATCTTCGGTGCGATGAACATTCCTTACACCGCGCATGTTCATGAGAATGTGGTGAGAACCAAGGCCGGCGACTACGTGCAGGCCTTGCGCTTAGCCGGCGCGAGTTTTCAAAGCGCTGACGATGCCGACATCAACAATTGGCACGAACGGTTGAATATTCTCCTTCGCAATATTGCTAGCGACCAGGTTTCCCTCTGGACCCACATCGTGCGTCGCCGCGAGAACGTCTATCCCCGTGGCGAGTGCCCTCCCGGCTTCTCGCGGGAGGTCGATGAGCATTATCGCGAACGGGTCACGGGCGAGACCTTGATGGTTAACGAGCTGTACCTGTCCGTAGTATTTCGGCCTCAGGCGGGCGTGGTGCAAGGCGCGGCAATGAAGCTCTTGTCCCGAAGCAACAAAGAGAATGAGGCGCAGGAGTTTCGCGACTCACTCGATGCCTGCGCGAAGCTCCGTTCGCAGCTCCTGGCCTCACTCGATCGGTACGAGCCGGAACTCTTAGGGATTTACGAGAAAAGCGGGCGGCAGTTCTCATCCCTATTGGAGTACTTCGGCGTGCTCTTGAACGGCGAGTGGCGCCCGGTGCCCCTCCCGCGCGCCTCGATCAGCGAGGTACTGCTGACGACGCGGCCGTTCTTCGGCTCCGAAGCCATGGAATACCGGACGCCCACGCAGACACGCCTGGGTGCATTCTTAGGTATCAAGGAATATCCGACGCCTACCAGCGCCGGCATGTTCAACTTGCTCCTGACGGCACCTTATTCGTTTGTGCTCACGCAAAGCTTCACTTTCTTGCCGAAATCCACGGCGCAGCGGGTCTTGTCGGCCCAATACAGCCGCATGCGCAATGCTCAGGATCTCGCGGTGTCGCAAGCGGAACAACTGAAAGATGCGCTCGACCAGTTGACGAGCAACGAATTCGTGATGGGAGACCATCATTTCACCCTGCACGTCCTCGCCGACCCTTATCTCGGCACCAAGGAAGCGCAAACCCGAGGGCGATTCAAAAACCTGCTCGACAACCTGTCGAACGCACGATCGATCCTCGCCGAGACGGGCATGGTGGTCGCCCGCGAGGATCTCGCACTCGAAGCGGCCTATTGGGCGCAGCTTCCGGCGAACTTTGCCTTTCGCAGCCGCAAGGCCCCCATCACCAGCCGCAATCTCGCTGGGATGTCGCCCTTTCACAATTTTCCGATCGGCCGAGCGACCGGCAATCACTGGGGCGATGCACTGACGATGCTCATCACCAATGCACGATCGCCCTTCTACTTCTCCCTCCACGCGAGCGACCCGCGCGCCGAGGATGGCGGCAGCCGCAAGGACATTGGCCATACGAGTGTTATAGGACCTACCGGCTCGGGAAAGACGGTACTGATTGGCTTTCTCGTGTGCATGCTCGCCAAGGCGCACGCGACCCAGGTGCTCTTTGACAAAGACCGGGGACTCGAAATTCTCGTGAGGGCCTTAGGCGGGCGCTATTTGCCGCTCAAGAACGGTGTGCCGACGGGGATGAATCCTCTACAGCTTGAGCCCAGCCCAAGCAATATCGAATTCTTAAAGACGTGGCTTCGCCGGCTGGTCGAGCGGCGCGATCGGCCGTTCACGGTGCGTGAGGAGAGCGACCTCGATTTAGCGCTTCACGGCACGTTAAAACTACCCGCAAGCGCCCGGCGTCTGTCGCGGCTTTTGGAGTTCTTGGACCCGACGGACCCGGAAGGGATGCACGCGCGTCTTCGAGCCTGGTGTGCGTCTGAAAAGGGCGATTACGGTTGGGTGTTCGACAATCGCGAGGACACCGTGGCGCCCCTCTTGGAGAAGACGGCACTCATGGGATTCGATGTCACTGACTTTCTCGATAATCCGGTGACGGGCGGCCCGGTGACCATGTACCTGTTCCAGATCGTCAAGCGCTTACTCGACGGCCGTCGGCTCGTGGTGTGGATGGACGAATTCTCGAAGCTCCTCTCAGACCCCTCTTTCGAGGGCTTCGCCAAGGATGGCCTCAAGACCTGGCGCAAGCTCGAAGGGGTCGCCGCGTTCGCGACCCAGAGCCCGAGCGACGTCCTGGCAAGTCCCATCGCGCGCACGCTCATCGAGCAGACACCGACCAAGATCTTCTTCCCGAATGACAAAGCGACGGAGGAAGACTACGTACGCGGTTTTGGGTTGAGCATCCAGGAGTACCTTCTCCTCAAAGAGGGGCTGGAACCCGGATCGCGCATGTTCCTGATCAAGCAGGGCCATCACAGTGTCGTGTGTGAACTCAATCTTAAGGGTTTCGATTATGAGCTCAACATCATCTCCGGGCGCATCGGCAACATCGAGGTGATGAATCGCATCATCGCCGAAGTGGGCCAGGACCCGGCGCAGTGGTTACCGCGATTTCGTGAGGCGACTGCTAAGAGTGCTTCACGGACTCTCGCCGCGCAAATGAGTGAGAAGCGTACCCAATTGGTTGAAACAACATGAGGAGTGAATCCATGTTTAGTCACTGTCGTCGAAGTTTCCTGATCGTGGTGTTGGGACTCGCGAGTGTCGGCGCCGCGGCGCCGGCAAGCGCGGGGATGCCTGTGATCGATGTCGCGAACCTCGCCCAAGCCATCCAGCAAGTCCTCTCTTGGGGGCAACAGTTGCAGGGGATGGCTCAGCAGTACACCAAGCTCGTGCAGAGCTACGAACAGCTGCAGAGCACCTACAACTCGTTGACTGGGCCTCGCGGCATGCAGAACCTTTTATACGTACCGCTCGCCAGTCGCAACTACCTGCCGGCCAACTATACCCAAATGTCTGGCGTGATTAACGGCACTAGCACCGCGTATCCCGCGTTATCCAGTCAGGTCCAGACGAACATTCAAACCAACGCGGTCTTGACCACTCAGGGTCTCAACGGCTTATCGCCCCAGGCGCAGCAATACGTGCGGCAATCGCGTCAGGCGGCGGCCACGTTGAGCATGCTTTCGCAGCAAAACCAGGCGAATGCCAGCAGCAACTTCAGCAATGTGCAAACGCTTATCACCGCCTTAGGGTCCACGGCCGATACCAAGGCGAGCGCGGATTTGAGCGGGCGGATTCAGTCCGAGCAGGTCATGACCCAGACCAACCAGATCAAGACCGATGCGCTCTACCAAAGCGTCCAGGCGCAGCAGCTGCAAAACGCGCAGCTCGCGCGCGAAGCCGCCGTCAAGCAGCAAGGCGCACAAGTCTCATTGACTCAGATCTCCTGGTAGCGGCGCGTGATTAAAGAAACACTCATCGCGGCGGCGTGGCTCACGGTGGCGGCCGGCTGCGCTAAAAACGAGGAGCCGGCGCATCCGGTCTCGTGGTACCAGCAGCACGAGGCCGACATGCAGGCGAAGGTCGCGTGGTGCGTGGACGATGCGACGCGTCAGCCCACGCCGGATTGCATGAATGCCGCGGAGGCGAAACGCCGCTCGCTCTTAGGGTCGCAGAAAAGTTTAGCTCCAATCGATTGGGGCGCGGCGAAACCCAACCCATAAGGGATGAGAAGACGGCGTATGTGGACGAGTTTCTTCACATGGTTGACCGGGCAGGTGAATAACTTCATCGCCACACAAGTGGGAACGGTCTCGACGCTCCTCGAGCCCGCGGTGATCACGCTCGCCTCGGTGTACGTCATGATGTGGGGATATCTGCAACTCACCGGCAAAATCGAGGAGCCGGTGCTCGAGGGCGGCCGGCGCATACTCATCTTGGGCGTCATCCTGGTCCTGACGTTCAAGATTTCTCAAAACATCGCGCCGCTTCTCGATATGTTTGTCCAAAGCCCGCAAGCGGTCGCCGCCGGGATGCTCGGCGCCACGCCGATGGCGACGGTGGACACGATTTGGACGCAAGGCTCCGAAGTGGGCGACTCCCTACTCTCACAAGGGAGTCTCTTCAGCGAGAGCGGCTTGTCCTTGATCGCGTGCGGATTGATTTGCTATCTCGCGATCGGGCTTACCACCCTCTATGTCGCCTTCTTGATGGCCTTGGCGCTGGTCGCGCTCGCGATCTTGTTGGCCCTTGCGCCGTTATTCATTGCGATGCTCTTGTTCGATAGCACCAAGCGCTTCTTCGAAGCCTGGATTGCGCAGCTTGCCAACTATGCCTTGGTCATCATCTTAGTCGCATCGGTCGCGAACCTGATGTTGCACGCGGTGAGCCAGCCGCTGCAGATCGCCTACAGCGAGGGGGCTTCGGTCACCGGCGCCGATGCGTTGCGAGTCTCCGTCTTTTGCGGCTTCGTTCTTCTGATCCTCACACAGATTTTGCCGATGGCCTCGGGTCTCGCGAGCGGCATCGCGCTCTCGAGCGGCAATATCATCAGCGGCATGGTGAGACGAGGTCTCGGAACCTCGGGGCGCTTCGGCCGCGGCGTGTTCGATGCGGCCTCGGGTGCCTACAGCCCCTCAACCGCTAGTCGGTTGGATCCCCTGTCCCGCAAGGCCGGCCAGCAGTTGGGCTATCAGAGCGGCCGCGCCGTAAAAGCCGTCTGGCGCAAGATCAATCCCGATCGCATTCGGCGGAGCTGACGCGTGTACCGAACCAAACGCAAGTCTCAGGCCGCCCCTAAATATACCTGGAGGATTGTCCAATGCGCTTAAGCCGTGTGTCCCGCAGTCGTCGGAATGGGCTCGGACGGCTGGCTAGTCGGACCTTGATCCTGGTGGTCTTCGGTCTTTCGGCATGCGCGACCCATCGCAGTGACCCACCCAAGTGCAAGGGCCCGTTCACGCCCATCAATCAGTCCTCCCCGGTGGTGTCCAATGGCACGCAGCGCTGAAATCGAAACGTATCTCACGGACGCGCAGCGCTGGGACCAGGACTTGGTCGCACGCGCCGAAGCCTCCCGGCGCCGCGCCTATTGGGTGGCGGGGGCGTTTGGCGGATTGGCGACGCTCGCGTTGCTCGCCTTCGATGTAATGCTGCCCTTGAAATCCGTGGAGCCCTTCGTCATTCGGGTCGACAACACCACGGGTGTAACCGACGTGGTTCCCGTGTATGTGGGGAAGGGCGAGGTGTCGGAGGCCGTCACCCGCTACTTGCTGCATAACTACGTCGTTACGCGCGAGCGGTACTTCTATGCAATGGCCGAGCAGGACTACAACCTGGTGGGCGCCTACAACAGTCCCGTGCTCAACACCGCCTGGATGCAAGCGTGGGACCGTGCGAGCCCGGAAAGTCCTCTGGTGAAGTACCGCGATGGCTCGACGCTCCGCTCCCAGGTTCAGGCCATCAGTTTCATCAAGCGCGCGGACGGCACCCAGGATTTGGCTCAGGTTCGCTTCCTCACCGCCTTGAAGCAAGGTGGGTCGGGCGCTGAGACGATTCAGCACTGGATCGCGACGATTCAATATGGGTACGTCGCGCCCTCCAAGGACGAGCAACTTCGCGCACTCAATCCCTTGGGGTTTCGAATTCTGGAATATCGGCGGGAGCCGGAGATTGTCTCCGATCCGGCGGCGCCGGCGACCGCGGCATCCACCACCACACAGGGAGCGGGCTCATGAAACGCACCACAGGGGCGATCTTGACGGCATGCGCCCTGTGGGCGCTGGCGTCGAATTGCGTTTACGCCGAACTCACGCCGGCACGAGGATTGGTCGATCCGCGCGTGCGAGTCGTCGCCTACGATCCTGAGCAAGTCATCAGGTTGCACGGATTCGTGGGATATCAAATCCACTTCCAGTTCGCGGAAGGGGAGACCTTCGTGAATTTGGCGGCCGGCGACAACAAGGCGCTCGATGTCGGTTACGAAGCCAATCATCTCGTCTTAAAGCCTCTGGCCGAGAAGGTGGCGACCAACATTACGGTCATCACCAATCGGCGCGTCTATCAGTTTGACTACAGCGCCTCGGCCGATCGACCCGATCCGAATCGCGAGGAGGTGATCTATTCCCTGCGGTTCATTTACCCCCAAGACGAGGCGCGCAAGGCGGCCGAGCAGTTGGAGCAACAACGCACGGATTTGAAACTCGCGAGCGCCGATCAAGATCCCCATCGCACTCGAAACACGAATTATTGGGGCTGCGGGGCTCAGGCAATTAGACCCGAGGTCGCCTACGACGATGGTGTGCAGACGCGGTTGCGATTCCCGGCGCACGCAGAATTTCCGACACTCTACGTCAAGAATGACGATGAGTCGGAAAGCTTGGTGAATTTCACGGTCGACAACGACGAAGTGGTCATTCATCGGGTGGCGCGAAGCTTCGTGCTGCGCCGGGGCAAGCTCGTCGCCTGTATTCAGAATCGATCATTCGACGGCGGTGGGCAGCGCCTGGAATCCCAGACGTTGGTGCCGGGCGTCGAGCGAATCACGAAGGGAGTCAAGAATCCATGACAATCGATCACATCGACCCCCTGCTTGGCGATGGCGCCGCGGAGGCGGTTCGTTCAGCCGGCGGCGCCTCGGTGCCCGGCGAGCGCGACATCCCCTCGGTCAACCAGCAGCGATCGCTCCAAAACCGAGTCAACAATCTGCTGGCCCTCGCCGTGGTCACGCTGGTGGGCGGGGGATTTTTGTATTTCTACTATTCAAACCTCTCGCACAAGCAGGCGGAAGCCAAGGCGAAAGTCGCCCAGGAAAGAACGGCGAAGGGCACCGGCGAGATGAAGCTACCCCCCTTGGGGGCGGTGGAGGGACCGCAAGCCGCCGCAACAGATTCCACCGCTCCGCCCGACCGAGGACCGACCGCGCTCGCCGATGTGCTTGGGACGCCGCCCCCATTGGGAGCGGACGGCGCTGCGACCGTGTCTCCAGGAACGGCGGCGGCGGGGTCTGCGAACGGCCCCCCCGTGAAGACCGCCGCACAGATCGCGATGGAGCGCGAGCTCACGCCCTCGGTGTTCTTGCGATCGAGCGAGGTAGCGGCCAACGGCCCTGCTAGCGGACTCCTACCCGTATCGGATGGAACGGCCGCCGCCTCCGGCGGTGAGCGCGGGCAATTGAGCAGCTATTTGACGCCGGGCGTTGCCTCGGCCACCCGCGCTCAAGTGCTCGCGACGCGCCGTTTCATCATTCCGAAAGGCAACTTCTTGGACTGCACGCTCGAAACCGCCATCAATTCGGAACTGCCAGGCATGACGACCTGTGTCACGGCGTTCGACATCTTTGGCGCCGACGGCAAGGTGGTGCTCCTCGAGCGAGGCAGCAAGTTGGTCGGCGAGACCCGGGGCCAGGTCGCGCAGGGCATGAGCCGGCTCTTTATCCTGTGGACCGAAGCACGAACGCCCACCGGCGTGGTGGTGCAGCTCGATTCGCCCGGTACCGATGAACTCGGGCGGGCCGGTGTCACGGGTGCGGTCAACAATCATTTCTGGGCGCGCTTTGGCGCCGCGTTGCTGGTCACAGTGATCGATGGCGCGCTACAGGGCGTCGCGCAACGTCAGGAATCATCCGGCTCGACGGTCGTTTTAAACCCGCAGGGCGGTCAGCAAGTGATCGACGACATCCTGCGCAATACGATCAACATTCCGCCGACCATCACGGTGAATCAGGGCTCTCGCATCCAGGTGATCGTCGCGAGGGATGTGGATTTTCGGCCGGTGTATGAACTGCGCACCGCTGCGGCTCACTAGCGTGGGCCCGATGCTCGCCGAGGATAACGTGTCCTCGTTGACCCATACGCTCGCGCCGCTGCGGCCGATACTGGACAACCCACGCGTCACGGAGGTGTGCATCAATCGACCTCAAGAAGGGTTCGTCCAGACCTATGACGGGTGGTCGACCGAGCCCCTGCCGTTCGCAGACTTCTATTGGTGTCGAGATTTCGCGAAGCTCGTGGGCAGCGCGACCAAGCAGCGGATCGATGAGGTCACACCGATTTTGTCCGCAACGCTCCCCACCGCCGAGCGCGTGCAGTTCGTACTGCCCCCGGCCACCCTGGCGCAGCATGTCTCCATCACGATTCGCCGTCCGAGCACCAGGGTCCTCACTTTGGAGGAGCTTGCCGCCGGCGGCTTGTTCGCCCAGTGCCTGGACGCGAGTGAGGAGTTGGACCCCGGCGAACAGGAGCTCCTCGCTCTCAAAGCGCGGCGCGAATATGCGGAGTTCATCCGCCTGGCCGTGCACCTCAAAAAGAACATCGTCGTCTCGGGGAGTACAGGGACCGGCAAGACGACGACCTCGAACGCGCTCATTCTCGAAGTGCCCGCCGGCGAGCGGCTCATCACGATCGAGGACGCCGAAGAGCTCGTCTTGAACCGCCACCCGAACAGCGTGCGTCTCTTGTATTCGAAGGGCGCGCAGGGCCTGGCGAAGGTCACGCCGAAGACGCTGTTGGAATCCTGCCTTCGGATGCGTCCCGATCGAGTTTTTTTAAGCGAGTTGCGGGGCGCGGAAGCCTTCGATTATCTCAGGGTCATTGCTGCGCATCCCGGTTCCATCACGAGTGTCCACGGCTCGACCGCTCGCTTGGCGCTCGTTCAAATCATGCTGCTCGTCAAGCAATCCGACGCGGGCCAGTCGTTGCAAACCGAGGACGTGTGGAATCTCTTGTATTCGCTCGTCGACATCGTGATGCAGTTCGGCTTCGACGGCAAGAACAGATTCGTGAAGGAGGTCTGGTATGATCCCAACGCCAAACGTCGCGCCAGCATCTAACCCCTACAAGCTGATCGCGGTATCCGTCCTCGCTCTGGTGGCCGTGGCTTACCTGGGTGCCTACTTTTTCCTGCTTTTCCTTAAGCTCGCGCCCACGCAGGCGTCCCCGCTGACGCTACCGCGCTACGCCTATTATTACTGGGGAAATCCCGCCGTGCGCTCGCGCTTGATCGGCGCAGGGGCCCTAGCCTTGGCGATTGTCGGTGGCATGGCTCTCATCGCCGTTCTGCCGAAAAGGCGCAGCCTGCACGGGGATGCGCGCTGGGCCACGGCGCGCCAAATTCGGCGCGCCGGTCTATTTTCGGAGCACGGCATCATCCTCGGAAAGTATAAGAATCGCTATCTTGTGTTGCCGGGTCAAACCGGCGTCATGTTGGCGGCGCCACCCCGTTCGGGCAAAGGGGTTTCCTGCGTGATCCCTAATCTCTTGAATTGGCCGGGGTCCGTGTTGGTTCTCGATATCAAGAAGGAAAATTGGGCGCTCACGGCAGGGTATCGATCGCTGTTTAGCGAAGTGTACCTCTTCGACCCATTTTCGGCGGACGGCCGCACGTCTCGATGGAATCCCTTTACGTATGTCGCCGAACATCCCTATTTACGCATCGATGATGTGCAGCGCATCGCCGCGATGCTCTATCAAGAGTCTCCGGGCACGGACCCCTTTTGGATCAAGTCCGCCCGCGCGTTGTTCGTCGGCATCGCGCTCTACCTCTTCGAGCGGCGCGACTATGAGCGCGTGTACAACAATGACCCCGCTCACCAGGATCCGATACCGGAGGTGCCAGTCACCATCGGCGAAGTGCTGCGACAGGCGCTGGCCTCGGATGAGGAGGGGTTCTCCAAGCATTGGAAGCGCATCATCGAAGGCTGGGTTGCACTGGGAAAGCCCTTATCCCCCCAATGTGTCTCGCTCATCATGGATGTCGTCGACTTGGCGACACAGACCGCCTCGAGTGTCCGTAAAACCTTCACCAGTCAATTGGACCTGTGGCTGAATCCCTTGTTGGATCTCGCCACCTCGGCGAGTGATTTTGACTTGCGCGACTTGCGCAAGAAGAAGATGGCGATCTATTTGGGCATCAAACCACGAGATTTTGAGCGTCTGCAGGTCGTGATGAATGTGTTTTTTCAGCAGGCGATTGGGGAACAGACCGCGGAGCTCCCGGAAATCAACCCTGAGCTGAAATACCAATTGCTCGTGGCCTTGGACGAATTCACGGCCGTGGGGCGTATCCCGATCATGTTGAATTCGATTGCCTTCATCCCTGGCTATAACGTACGCCCATTGACGGTGATCCAAACGCCCTCGCAATTGGACGAGGTCTACGGCCAAAATGGCCGCAAAATCCTGCTGAAGACGCTCGCAGCACGCATCGTCTTCCCGCCGAATGACATGGAGGATGCCCGCAACATCAGCGAGGAATTAGGCTATACGACAACGAAATCGAGTTCGCGCACCACGCCGAGCCTCATGGCAGGCAGCAAACGCGGTCCGAGCACCAGTGTGACGGATCAACGCCGCGCCCTCATGTTGCCGCAGGAAATCAAGCAGATGCCGGCAGATCAGCAATTGTTATTCGTCGAGCATGTGCTTCCGGTGAGATGTCACAAAATCAAATATTTCAAAGATCCCATTTTCAAAGAGCGGCTCTTGCCGCCTCCCGGTGTGGAAAAGCATGACGTGGCGAAGTATAGCGGCGCAAGAACCGATGACCACTTTGCGATGTGGCAAGAACGGATCAACCGCGACGACCGAGCCGCGGTGCCGCCGGCGTCCCCGTCCGGCGTGGCACCGGCACCTGAACCCGAACCGATCGCACGCCGATCGGCTCAGGCCGCCGGTGAAGTGTTCCCGCTCGATTTCAGTCACGTGCGAATACCGCCGGGGCGATACCTCTCAGCCTCGGAACTCGCTGTCGCCGTGGATACGTTCCTCGACGAGTATGAGGCCGCCTGACGGCGGTCGTCGTCGATATTCAATGGAGACTTGGCACGATGCCTAACAATCTCAATCAAACCGGGGTGATGCAAGTAGACGGTGCATGGGCCACGAGCGTGAAATATGCGGTCGACGCGCTGGGCCCGAACGCAGGTTCCGTGGACCTGCGCTTCATGCAAGGTCGAGCCGAAGTGGCTCAGGTTTCGTTGCCACGCGAGAAATTGGGCGAAGTTTTAGGTGACCGCAACCGTACCGCCATTGAGCGCCACATCGCCAATGACGCCGACAAGTACCTCCCGACCGTGAGCGGGGAGCTTCGGGGTCGACGCCTCTATTACCAGGAGGTGACGCTGGGCACTTCCAAGTCTCCCGCCGCCGAGAATTCGATCGCCCCGACCCTGGCACGCGATCGTGCCGCA
>Ga0182013_10003827_pt1 | contig 18497 bp, 19 predicted proteins | sample 612S2MmetaG_FD_120487 | JGI IMG/M metagenome (GOLD analysis project Ga0182013, IMG submission 120487) | Permafrost microbial communities from Stordalen Mire, Sweden - 612S2M metaG | ecosystem: Environmental > Terrestrial > Soil > Wetlands > Permafrost | place: Sweden: Stordalen | collected...
GGCGCGAATCTTCGGCATCTCGCGTTCCAGATCAAGTACCGTCGCTGTGATGCGAGCTCGGGTGCGTTCGCGTGCTTTGTCGAAACCGTACCCGAGAAACGTGTGGCGCGTCGCTGGAATCGTGCGCGGCGCGAAACGCTTGAAGGGAGAGTCGGGCTCGGTAGCCCAAGCGCAGAGGTCGGAGAAGAAGACGCGCAGCTCCACCAGCCAGCTGTGTGCGGTTGGACGCACTTCGTCGCCGGCTCCGGGACCCCGCTGTACCTCGCGCGCGCGCCTGATCGCATGCGGGATGTAGTCTCGGACATGACGGGGCAGAATCTCGGAGCAGCGTTTCACGTCGGGGTGCTCATCCCGAATGAATCGCCAAAAATGCGCGAGGGCGATGGCCTTATGTCGCAATGTCCGATACACATCGCTGACTCGGGCCTCGTACGTTTCCAGATAGAGAATCATGACCTGCCTGAAACGATCCGGCACGCCGGCGTTCTCAACCAGCTCCGACGCCGTCATTCGCTGTTTCCTGCCGTGGCGGGCAGAACCTCGCTTCGGTGTCCGAGAAAACACGCCGAGCGAGCAGAGTGCAGCATCGAGCGCGTCGGTCCCCTTCGACCAGCGAACCGCCAGCAACTTCAGATCGTCATCCTTTATGTGGTGGAGACTGTCGTACCCACGTACCAGTAGAATCCGCAGTCCATTCGAAACCGCCAGCTGACGGCTGTGAGCCGACGTCCATGTGATCAAATTAGTCGCCTGCAAAAGCAACGTGTGCTGTTGCGCAAGCGGGTGATCTTCGGGCAAATGCGCGATCCACTGGTTAACCCGCAGGTCGGACAACATATCCAGACTCGGAGCGATCATCCGCGCAGAAATCAGGACGCGTGCACCCCAGGTCCAATACTCCCTACCGCGACGATCGACGCCAGCCTTCCACTTCGGCCAAAACCTTTGCTCGAAATCGTTCCAGCGCTGTTGCAGAGTTGATCCGCTGCATCGATCAAGAGCATCGGCCAGGTATCTGCAGACCGCCCGCATCTTCGACCTCTCGAAGCTGTTCGGCATACGGAAATGCGTTGTGACCTCGTCAACCAACGCAAGCAACTTGTCTCGGTCGTAGCGCTGCGTTGCCAGTGCTTCTGCTTTCTGAAATGCGGTCATCCTTATTATTAGGCTCCTTGTTCTCTCCGCGTTTTAAACCCCTCATTCCCTCGTTCGAAACCCATAGCAGAGACGGCCCTTTCCGCCGTCAAGGGTAAAGCTGTCGCCAGCCAAAAACCGGCTGCCCTGTGACTGCTCGGGCCGCTCTGCACAACACCTCTCCATTACGAGGGAATGAAGTTTTTTAAACGCTCGTAAAGGAGAAAAACAATGCAGCGAACCGAAAAGCAGGACATCTACACCCGGATTACCAACCAGATCGTCAGCCACTTGGAAAAAGGCGTCAGGCCGTGGGTTCGACCGTGGAACGCCGAGCATGCAGCCGGACGCATTACGCGCCCACTCCGGCACAACGGGAAGCCTTACAGCGGAATCAACGTTCTCTCGCTGTGGGCAAGCGCCATGGCGCAGAACTTCGCGGCGCCCATCTGGATGACCTTTAAACAGGCATCGGAACTTGATGCCCACATCCGCAAGGGCGAGAAAGGATCGCTTGTCGTCTACGCAGACAGCATCAAGCGGAAGGAAACCGACGAAAAGACGGGCGACGAAATCGACCGGGAAGTCCCATTCCTTAAGGGGTACACCGTTTTCAATGTCGAGCAGATCGCGGGCTTGCCGGAAGTTTATTACGCGAAAGCCGCACCTAACCTGGACCCTGTTGCCCGCATCGAGCACGCGGAGAAGTTCTTCGCGGCCTTGGGAGCAACCATCCGACACGGCGGAAATCGTGCGTTTTACAGCATTGCTGCCGATGTGATCCAGATGCCGCCATTCGAGAGTTTCCAAGATGCGGACAGCTACTATGCAACCCTTGCTCATGAATGTACTCACTGGGCGGGCAGCAAGACCCGGCTCGACCGTGACTTCGGCGGGCATCGCTTCGGGAGCGAAGGTTACGCGGTCGAGGAACTGGTTGCCGAACTCGGGGCTGCGTTCCTGTGCGCCGATCTGGAGCTTGCTCTGGAACCGCGCGAAGATCATGCGTCCTACATCGCAAACTGGCTGAAAGTACTGGCTGCTGACAATCGAGCAGTGTTCACCGCCGCCGCCCACGCACAACGCGCCGCCGAATTTATCAACACCGGAGCAGCCGCCGCCGCGCAAGTCACTACGACTTGCGCGGCATGAGGTGACCGCAGACATCAGCGCCCCCATCAAGAATCCCCTCCGGGTAGCTCGACACCGGAAGCTTGCGCAATGGCACGTTCCAGTTCCGAGATCGTTTCATCGTCATAAGAGAAGACGTACTGTGCAGCTTTAGCTGATGGCCACGAGTGGTGCTTCTTGGCTCGCCCATTGTTGGCCTTTACCCTCTCCAACGCAGTGACCATCGCTTGCTGATCGACGCGAAGGTACAGATCGGCTGTCGTGCTCAGGTGCGAATGCCCGAGAATCTCCTGCGCGACTTTGATGTTGCCGGTGGTGTCGAGTACGCCTTGCGCGAGAGTGTGACGGAACAGGTGCGGATGAGCCGAGATGCCTGCCTTTCGACCGATGTACCGCAGGGCCGACTCAAACGTCGCATACCGGAGGGGCTTGCCCTGACCTTTTCGCGAAGCGATCCAAACGGCATGAACGTCCGGCGCTGCGCGGCGCTCGGTCCGCAAGTACTCCTCGTAAATCGGCCAGAAGTCGTCAGTGACGGGTACGCGGTGCTGATCGCGCGCACCCTTTAGCCGCACGGTGATGAGTCGTCGCTTGCGATCGACATCCTCCAGTTCCATGCCCAAGATCCCGTGTCGGCCCGCAACCGGACTCCAATCGCCGATACGCTGACCCGCGCGAGACAGCAATATCAGAATCGCTTTATCACGATAGGAGCCGGCGCTGTCGATCAGCTTCTGAATCGCCGCGGGCTCCAGGATCTTCGGGAGCGTTCTTGGAATACGGCGGCGAAATCCGTCACGTTGCTTCTGGCGCGCCGGCAAGTCGCGCCCGATCATCCCGTGTCGCGGTTCCTCGGTGAGAGGGTTCCCGGAGGCTGGGTTGATGCGACCCTTCCACGGACCTCGTCCGTCCTCCGTATCGCGGCGAATGCAGTACTCAAAATAGGACGCGAGCACGCTCAGCCGATGGTTGATCGTGCGTGGCTGGCGCGGTTTAGCAGCGTGCGTGGCGACAGCACCCTGCTTCGCACCTCGCGCGAACTCGGTGATGTAGATGCCGACGATCTGACGCGTGACTTGGTCAGGATCGCCTCCGGAGGCGCGCAGCCAACTGAAAAAATGTGCAAGTCCCAGCGCGTAAGCGCGTTGGGTGTAGACAGAACAATCGCGCAAGCTCAGCTCCGTTAGAAACTGATCGCACGAGCCAACGCCGGCGTCGTTCGAGTCACAAACACGGAATGAGACGCCGAATCGCTCGGTTTTTCTTAGGACGTTGTAAATCGACATAGCAGACATCTTCGCTTGACCGCTATCGAGAAGTACATCTACTGGCGGGATCCAACGGGCGCGCAGGGGCTCGGCCGCAAATCACGAGATAAGACGTTATCCAGACCGAAGGCAAAGAGCTTCCCACGCTCACCGAAGTACAAGGCGATGTGAGCGGCTACCGCGAACGCCTCGTAAAGTTCGTCGAGGCTCAAGGAATCGCACTGAACTATTCGGAAAAAATCGGCCCTGCCAAGGGCTTGTCGTATGGCGGGAAGATCACGTTGCTTTCCGGGATGCAACCCGCCGAGGAATTCTCCACGCTCACCCACGAAATCGCTCACTTATGTTGAGTTCGTATTTATGTTGTCTTCGCACCTGAAACCAACCACAAACGGCATGTTGGGCGTTTTCTACGCAACATAACTACGCGCCTTGATACTGGGCGGATCACTTTACTCAAGGAGATCCACCCATGTTCGATCAGCTTCTCTCACGTCAGTTTCACATTCTCCGGCACCGAAACGGCCCATACTCCGAGGAGAGGCAGCAGTATCTGTCTTTCTTGATCCGGGAAGGCCGATCGCGAAGTACGCTGCAGGCTGTCTGCGGCTTGCTGTATTCGATCTCGCAGCTGCTCCCGTTGGACAGACGCGTCACGATTCCGCAGATCGAAACTGCGGCTGACGAGTACGGAAAGCCGCGGCACTGCTCGCAGAGAAGCCTGCAAGTCGTGAAGCGGTGGTTCGTGTATCACGCCACAAAGTGCTTTCGTTTCCTCCGGTGTCTGCACGAGCCTATTGCCAAACAAGCCTTTGGATTGGAGCTGGAAGCATTTCTCACATTCGAGATTCGAGAACGCGGTCTCGCTCCAGAAACGATCTTGAATCGACGGCGCTCGTTGTCCGTGTTTCTCACTTGGCTGGCAACCAAGGTCGAGAGTCTGGCAGAGGTTACCCCGGATCATATCGCCCGCTACTTTACGACTGTCGGCGTGCAGCGTCGATGGAAACGGACGACGATTTCTTTCGTTGTGAACCAGCTTCGCCAGTTCTTCCGATTTGCAGAGTCCAAGGGTTGGTGTCGATCACGATTGGCCGCCACCATTGATGCCCCTCGGATGTACGGCCTCGAACGCCTACCCCGCGGCCCCGCGTGGGCCGACGTGCAGCGACTCATACGAGCGTCGCGAGGCAACGACCCATCGAACATTCGTGATCATGCGATTTTGCTGCTCCTGGCGGTATATGGATTTCGCAGCGGCGAAGTGCGACTGCTTCGCCTGGATGAGCTCGATTGGGAACGCGAAACGGTACACGTTCGACGATCGAAGCAGCGGAAGAGCCAGCGATATCCCCTAGTGCGCGAGGTCGGAGACGCGATTCTGCACTATCTCCGCAAGGTTCGTCCTCAGAGTCGGCACCCCGAAGTGTTCCTTACTCTAAAGCATCCACACCAGCCGTTGTCAGGAGGAGGGTTTGGCACGATTGTCCGGAAGCGGATGCACCGGCTCGGCCTGAAGCTTCACAGCTACGGACCTCACACACTGCGGCATGCGTGCGCTACTCATCTGCTGAGCGAGGGATTTTCTCTGAAGGAGATCGGAGATCACTTGGGCCACGTTTCTCCCGTTGCCACCCAGATGTACACCAAGGTTGACCTGGCCAGCTTGCGCGAAGTCGGCGAGTTCGACCTCCGGTGGTTGGTGGCCTACACGAAGGACAGCGTACATAGAGCGACGCCGATCTACTCACGTGGCGATATAGCCGCGCTACGTGCGGTTGCCGAGTTCGGCCTGGGAGGTCTTCTATGAGGCTGTTCAGTGTGGTGGAAAGCTACATCGCGCACAAACGTTCCCTCGGGATGCTTTTCAACAGTGAGGCCGTTCGCCTGCGTGCCTACGTGAAGGCAATGGGAGACGTTGACATTCGCCGCGTCCGGCCCGCTGCCGTTCGCCAGTTTCTCTACGGCGTGGGGCCAGTCACGGCTTATTGGTTTTCGAAGTATCACTCGCTCAACTCGTTTTATCGTTACGCGATCGCGCACCACCACGTTTCCCAGAGCCCACTGCCCCTCACAAAGCCGCAGGAGCCGGCTCGTTTTGAGCCCTACATCTACACCAACCAGGATATGCAGCGGCTGATTGACGCCGCAGATTCACGCCATCGGTTCGTTTGGATTCTTGATCCGCACACAGTCCGAACGCTGCTGTTGCTGCTTTATGGCACAGGACTGCGCATTAGCGAAGCCCTGAGATTGAACCTGGATGACTTCGATGTCGAGAACAGAGTCCTTACCATCCACGAGACGAAGTTCTTCAAGAGCCGCTTCGTCCCCGTGGGCGAAGATCTCGGTCATGTGCTCCGAGAGTACATCGACCAGCAATGGCCGGTCGAACGCAGAACGCCCACAGCGCCACTGCTGCGAACCCAGAAGTACGAACGAATCAAACGGCAGACTGCGGAGTTGGTCTTTAAGCGTCTGCGCGAGAAGGCCGACGTAGCGCGCCCGTCCACTGCGCGCTATCAGCCGCGGCTGCATGATTTTCGGCACACGTTTGCCGTGGTTCGGCTTGTCACCTGGTACCGTGAGGGCAAAAATGTACAGCGATTGTTGCCTCACCTGACGACCTATCTCGGACACTTGCGCATCATGGAGACGCAGCGCTATCTGACCATGACAACGGAACTGCTGCAGCAAGCCAGTCTTTGCTTCGAACGCTACGCCCGACCGGAGGTGAAGCGTGCCTAGCGCATCCTTATTAATAGGTCCATGGGTGAAGAGATTCCTGCTGGAACATCTGGTCGCCGAGCGCAATCTGGCGTCCAACACGCAGAAGAGCTACCGGGACACACTGGTTCTCCTGCTGCCGTTCGCCAGCGCGCAGAAGAGGAAAGCGATCGAGTCCATCGCCGTCCGTGATCTCTCAGCCGATCTGCTCAAGAGATTCCTGAATCACCTGGAGGCCGCGCGCAGCTGTTCCATACGCACTCGCAACCAACGCCTCGCCGCGGTACACGCATTGGCACGGTTTATTGCCGAGCGTAGTCCTGAGCACATCGAATGGTCCGGACAGGTTCGTGCTGTCCCCTTCAAACGGCATGGACGCACCGAACTACCTTACCTTGACAAGCCGGAGATGGATGCCATTCTGGCGGCTCCGGACCGTACCACCATGCGCGGACAGCGTGATCACGCATTGCTGCTCTTTATGTATAACTCGGGAGCTCGCGCCAGTGAAGTCGCTGCGCTCCAGATTGCGGACTTGAACCTGCGATCCCGAGAGATGAGCGATGTGCGGTTGGCCGGCAAAGGCCGCAAGACCCGCCGGTGCCCGCTGTGGCCCAGTACTGCGGCTGAGCTACTTCATCTCATTGGTCCACGCTCTCCGGACCAAGCGGTTTTTGTGAATCGCCTTGGGCAGACTATCACTCGCCACGGTATCCACTGGTTGTTACGACGCTATGCGAAGACGGCCAGTCTCTCGTGCCCGTCTCTGCTGCGCAAACGTGTCAGCCCGCATACGATTCGACATACCACCGCCACTCATCTTTTACGCGCAGGCGTTGACATCAACACCATTCGTGCCTGGCTCGGGCACGTCTCCATCGACACCACCAACATCTATGCCGAAGTCGATCTGGAGCGCAAAGCACAGGCCCTTGCGCACTGCACGTTCAAAGAAAGTCGAGCGCGTCAAAAGCGGTGGAAGGACGACCCTGCATTGCTCACCTTCCTTCGCTCTCTCTAATACTTATGTTGAGTAGTTGCGCGCGATTCTCCCGTCATTCTGCGGTCCTCCCCCGGCTGCTCAACATAAGTTCCAACTCAACATAAGTGGGCTTATGTTGTGCTTAACATAAGCCCACGAGATGCTGCACCGTGGCGACCGTCGCACCCTAACCACCAAGCAAGTTCGCGAGACCGAGGCGGAAGCCGTTGCCTTCGTGGTCTGCCAAGCCGTCGGGCTTGAGACCGGAACCGCATCCGTTGATTACATCCAGCTTTGGCACGGAGACGCGAATCTCCTGCGCGAGAGCTTACAAGCCGTTCAGCAAACCGCTGCCGTGATTCTCGGGGGCATTGCCCCCGAGCCAGCAGCGGCACTTGCCGCAGCCGCATAACCCCCAGGACAGCCAAAATTCCGGCGCACGCGCTACGCGTGCGCCGACCACCGTCAATCACGAACAGCACACTACAAGGAGAAGAACATCATGCAAGCCACGCAAAGCGCAATTGCCAACAACAACGAATATCGCAACATTCCCGTCAACGCATTAGTCGAGTCCCCGACGAATCCTCGCAAGCGGTTCGATCAAACCGCCTTGGAGGAGCTGGCCGCGAGTTTCAAGACGCAAGGGATTCTCGCGCCTCTTCTGGTGCGCGAACTGGAGGAAAGTAAATACGAGGTCATTGCCGGAGCACGCCGCTTCCGAGCGGCGAAACTGGCGGAGCTCGATAACCTTCCTGTCCGAGTAGTCAAGCTGACCGATGCCGAAGCCATCGAAGCGCAGTGCGTCGAGAATCTTCAAAGAGAAGATATCCACCCGCTTGAGGAGGCTTTGGGTTTCAAGTCGCTCTTGGAACTCGGAGAACCTGCCTACACCATTGCCACCATCGCCTCGCGTTCTGGAAAAAGCGAGGCGTATATCTACGGCAGGATTAGGCTGGCCGATCTAATCCCTCCCGTGGCCGAGGCATTTCTGAAAGATGAGATCACCATCGGTCACGCTCTGCTGATTGCCAAACTTGCCTCTTCGCAGCAGCAGGAGGCATTCGCAGCCGCCTTTCGTGGAATGTGGACAAGCGGGGGCAACACCCAAGTCCTGATTCCGGTTCGGGAGTTGGCGGCGTGGATTGAATCGAACATCTTGCTACAACTGGCGTCCGCGCCATTTGACAAGGAGGATGAGGCACTCGTTCCCGAAGCAGGTTCGTGTGCCAACTGCCCTAAGCGAACCGGATTCAACAAGCTACTTTTCCCAGACGTGCGAAAGGATTCCTGTAAGTTATGTGGAATCTGGTTTTGGGGATGGGGTGCCGGGGAAGGGGGCGGTTCCCCTTCACCGGCCCAGCGCTATAGAAGAGGTGTTGACTACAACCGCTGCGCTTCCTCTATCCTCATCGGGTTTGCCGCAGGAGGTCCAATTGACCAGCATCTTTGTCGTTGAGCCCGTACGCTGGGATCGATGTCCCGTGGCAGCATCCGATCCACTGTGTCGCGTGTGGTTAACGTTTCAGTCGAATCGGGGGCTGGCTAGGAACACGCTCGATGCATATTCACAAGGGCTTGAGGTTTTTCTACGCTTTCTCTCCTACGAAAAGTTGTCCCTCTCAGCCGTCACGCCGGTTCATATCGGCGATTATATAGCCAGGATGCAGAGCGACAACGGTTATCTGTCGAACGCTACAGTCCAGCAGCGGCTCACGGTACTCAGGCTGTTCTACACATACCTGGTCGAAGAAGGAGTCTGCTCGAAGAATCCCACAGCGTACAACGGAGGCCGCGCGCTTGTCCCTCGGCTCAGGAAGCTACCGTGGGTGCCGAATGAGGATGACTGGCAGACCATCCTTGCCGCGGCGGCCCAGGAGCCGATCCGCAATCGCGTCATGTTGACATTTGCTTATGATGCTGGACTGCGGCGCGAAGAACTTTGCAGTATTTGCACCAACGACATCGATCCTTCATGTCGCACGATCTGGATTCGTGCCGAGAACACAAAGGGACGACGGGACCGTATCGTGCCATACTCCGCCGCAAGCGGTGCGTTGCTCGCGCGGTATCTCGATCACCGGCGCACGTTCGCGCAAAAACGAGGTCCACTGTTTCTTTCTGAATCACGCCGCAACTACTCTGCTCCCATTTCTATCTGGTCCTGGTCGAAGATTGTTCTTAGAATCGCAAGGCGCGCCGAAGTTTCTCGATTCACAACCCACACGCTTCGTCACCTGTGCCTGACCGATCTAGCCCGCGCCGGCTGGGATATCCACGAGATCGCAACATTTGCCGGTCATCGCTCGGTGCAGACCACCCTCCTTTATATACACCTCAGCGGTCGCGACCTTGCCCGAAAGCTCGCCGCCGGCATGGCGCAGATACATGCCCAACGCACGCGCATGCTCGCGGAGACGACGGCATGAGCAGCCAGATAATTCTTGAGAAGAAGCGTCCGAAAACTATCGGACCATGGTTTGAAAGCCGAACACCAAAGCAACAGTCAGACTCATTCCGGCGAGCGCGTGCCCAGTGGGGACCTAAGAAGACTCTTCCAAGAAAGGCCGACGATGGGCCATGGACTTGGCCAATCAATCTGGAACGATACGACCGCTCTCCGCAGCTAACCTCAGTTGAAACGAACATGCTTACGCGGTATGCGGAAGAGTACAGGTTCTATCGCTATGGGCGAACCATGAACTTCGGAGCGGCTCTCGACCGGCTGGTTCGGCCACTCAACGACACGCTCGACTATACGGGAATCATCACGAATCGTCGGAAGTACGTTCTGCTTTTCTTGCTGCGCGAGATGGCCGAACGCAAACGATCTTTTTGGGGATGGACTACGGAGGAGTGGATCGATTCGATTGATGCCCGGCTCGCGCCACGCCAGCACGGAGTCGCCATTGCTTACGTGCTGTGCGGTTTTTCTGAGCTGCATCGCCTCAAGAGCGACCATGTCGTATACTCCTGCCTCGCACGAAAGGTATTCGGCCGCGAGCATACGAAGAACATCTCTGAGCGCGTTCGGGAGATGCTCTCGGAGTGGGGCTATCGGCCAGCAGGCACAAGCGATCAGGTGATGCGAACTATTTTTGAGTGTTTACTGCTCATCCGCTCGCCACACTTGAGAGACATCACTCTCGACCATCTGCGCAGCGTCATCGCGCGGCGGCCTCCCCGGCTCGGTACTTATTGTGCATTCGCAATCTCTCGGGTGCTCGCAAAGATCGGCGCGATTCCAGAGCCGATGGAGATCGTGCGTCCGTTCGTTGTCAGGGCAAACCTTCCCGAGATCACTGAAGGCGTACCTACAGAGTGGGCTCGCCTGTGCCGTCGCTGGTTGGATACATCTACCGTCTCCGACCGTTACCGGCGCAAGAGTTACTACTTCCTCTTGAACGTTGGGCGATGGTTGGCGAACGAGCATCCTGCGATCAACTCCCCGGCCGATTGGACTCGCGACCTTGCAACCGAGGCGGTTGCGGTCACGTGCCAGTGGCATGCTGGCGATTGGTGCACTTCCGACCCAGTTCACATCAAGAACCAGGGCCACACACTTAAACCGAGCACATATGCTGGGAGAATCTCTGCCCTTCGCGTCTTCTTTCGCGATCTGCAGGAGTGGGAGCTAATCCCTCGCCGGTTCGATCCGATCCGCAGCTTCGTGACGCCCAAGAGTGTGCTTGCAAAGATCGGACCGAACCCCCGCATCATAGCCGACGATGTTTGGGCCAAATTGGTGTGGGCCGGGCTGAACCTGACAGCAGAAGATCTCCCGAAACGCGGTCCTTTTCAACGGAAGCCCATGGAGAGCAGTTATCCGGTCGAACTCTGCAAAGCACTCGCCGTCACGTGGCTGTTCGCGGGCCTGCGAAACAACGAGATACTACGTTTGCGCTTGGGCTGCGTTCGCTGGCAGAAAGAGGATGTTTCCGTGCCAGCGAGTGGTGAGACTCTGGCCGGCGGCGCGGTGTGCATGCTCGATGTTCCGGTCAACAAAACCAGTACAGCGTTTACCAAGCCTGTCGATCCAATCGTCGGCCAGATGATTTCGGCGTGGGAGAAGGTGCGGCCGAATGGGGTGAAGCTGCCAGATTGGAAGACGGGCGAGTCGGTCGATTTTCTTTTTCTGTTTCGCTTGACAGTTGTCGGGAAGAGTTATGTGAACAAAGTCTTGATTCCCACACTCTGCCGCAAGGCGGGAGTTCCAACCGCAGATGTTCGCGGCAACATCACCAGTCATCGCGCCCGCTCCACGATTGCGTCTCAGCTCTTCAATGCCAAAGAACCGATGACGCTCTTCGAGTTGCAGGAGTGGCTCGGCCACAGCACGCCGGCCGCGACGCAGCACTATGCAAAGATCACGCCCATCAAGTTGGCAAAGTCGTATGCCGATGCTGGCTACTTCGCGCGAAACCTTCGCGCGATTGAGGTGCTCGTAGACCAAGAGATCGTCCGCAACGGGCGTGCTGCCACTGAACCCTGGAAGTTCTACGATCTCGGACATGGGTACTGCACCTATGATTTCTTCGACCAGTGCCCGCACAGGATGGCTTGTGCGAAATGCAGCTTTTATATGCCTAAGGGCTCGTCGCAGGTACAGTTGCTCCAGGGCAAAGCCAACTTGCTTCAGCTACGCCAAGAGATACCGCTGAACGACTCAGAATTGGCTGCGGTTGATGATGGAGTTGCGGCAATGGAAAAGCTGCTTGAACAACTGGCCGATATCCCTACACCGGCGGGACCGACTCCGCGTGAACTTGGGAATCGCGTGTGCGACGATAAGGGCTGAAGGGGAGTTAAGATAGCGGTCTGTCGACAAACAATAATGATGAGACGACGACGCCCACTGATTGCCTCTCCGCTCGAATGGCAAATGACCGCAGCCCCGGTATTGCCCCCGCCAATACCGGTTTTGGCAGAGCGTGGCGGCACCCAGCTCAGGGCGCCGCGTGCGGTGGTACTGGTGGACACTCGGGAACAGACGCCTTTCGAGTTCTCGCGCTTCTCTGGCTGGTTCGTAGGAGTCGAGAGAAAGGCTCTCAGAGTTGGAGACTACACCATCGCTGGGCTGGAGGACATCTGTGCCGTGGAGCGGAAGGACCTCGCCGACCTGATTCATTCCTTCACGGTGGACCGTCCGGTGTTTATCAATCGGCTCCGGCTCATGAGCGCCTTCCCTCATCGGCTATTGATAATCTCAGCCGCGCTCAGCCAAGTGAAGTCTCCTTATGCTCATTCCAACATTAACCCCAACTGCACTCTGCAGTCCCTGATCGCTCTCCTCGCCGGACTGAACGTTCCTTTCCTGTGCACCGAAACCCACGAACTCGGCGAGGAAGTCGTAGCCTCTTATCTGTACCAGATTCATCTATACGACTGGCTTGAAAGCAACGACTATGGCCGCTTTCTTGTCGACAACGATCTATAGGGCAGATGAAGTCGGGCGTCTCCTCACGAACAACCTTGATAGGCGGGCCGGGTGCAAGAATTCGAGCCTTGTGCGTTCACTCTCTGCCGCGGGCTGCTAGGGCTGCTGACCTCTGATCCGAAGCAAAACAAAACGCCCCAGGCTCAAAGAGTCATGGGACGTGAGTCGAATAGCCCTCCCCCGAAGTCTGCTCACAACCACTCTAACCTCTGGGTTGGTGCGCGTGAATGGCTCGGACAGGCTACTGTGAAAATGTTTTTCAGCCCGAGATGGGTTGTGAGCGCTATCGTTAACGACAGCTACTCCACAGGCGCGGCCTGAGCGACGCCGATTCCTGCCAATTCCCGACGCATCTCCACACGGAGGACGCGGTTGCCCAAACGAGGCCAAAGCTTAATAGGTAAGTTATTGTTTACATGAGGTATATATTTATTGACATTATGTAAGTTATTTAATACACTCAGCCTACCTTGAATTGAGGAGGCTGAAATGTCGTACCGAGAAAAAATCGCCTGGCTATCGTTGATCGCGATGGCTGTCGCCTATGGCCCGTACTTTATGTTTGTTGCGAGGGATCCTGCCCCCTGGGAGCCATTGCCTCACCTACACCCGCTTGGCCTGTTTGCCCTGGTATCGATTGTGCGGATGCTCATCCTGGGCGCTGGCTATCTGTATCTCCGCCTCGGCTCCCCCCGGGAGGAGCGCCCGCCACTGGACGAACGGGATCGCGCAATCGAGCACCGCTCGATCAGTGCCGCTTACTATGTGCTTATCGCCGGTATGATCCTGGTGGGCTGCTTCATGCCCTTCAGCTCCACCGGATGGACCATCGTCAATGCTGCGATTTTCTGGATCGTTGCCGCGGAAGTCGTTCACTACGGCGTAGTCGTGGCGAGCTATCGCGTGCAGGCATCATAATGATGCAAGGATCGATTTCTAATCGCATTCGCACCCTGCGTTTCATGAATGGCGAAATGTCGCAGGCCGAGCTTGGTCAGCGCATCGGCCTCACCCGGCAGACGATTGCCGCCATCGAGGCGGGGAAATACTCGCCGTCATTAGAGGCTGCGTTCCGTATTGCCCAGGTCTTCAACGTCCCACTGGGAGAGGTATTCCAGTGGGACGCGACAGCCGCCCCATTGAAGGCGTCGTAGTTGTCATGAACCAAGTATGCAGGTCAAATTGGCGTAACATCGCCATTGCGCTCGTTGACGGGTTGTGAGCGCTATCGCCGGTTTTCCAGCTTGACTCCTGATTCCACATAATGCACTTCGCCCGACTGTTTCCGGGCGAAGATCGACGCTTCCGTGAAAAAGACTCTGGAAACCAAGCCGCAGCTAATCCAGATTTCGGCGGCGTGGAATTCCCGCGAGGGCGCTCCCTTGGGACGGAATCAGTATGTGGAGTTGGAGATCAAGAAGCCGAAGGCAAACGGCGCAAGCACCAAGTTATCCGCCAACCAGAAGCCATGCGAGAAGATGGCGGAGGCCATCGTGATGGACGGCGGCAAGCGCGGACAGGTCGTCAAGGTCTGTGCCGATCCAGCTTGCCGCACCCACCATCCCAACACGCCTTCCCCGCAGCAAGTCGAGCGGGAGCGGACCGAGGAACGGAGGCGCATCGAAAAGGAGAAACTGGTCATTACGACTCGCCATCGTGTCTTGGCCACAATCCTCCAACGTGTGTCCGCCCCATTAAAAAAAGCTGATTTGCTAACGGTCGCACACTACCTGATCGATCATCTGCCGCACAACCAAGCTCCAATCTTGGCGAAGCGGCATAAAGTCGAAACCGAGAAGATGTCCAGGACTCCGCAGGAGCTACTGGCGAAGAAAGTCGGCACGTATGACGAGTCTGCACTTTGCGGGATTCTGCTCGAAATCAGCCTCTTGGATTCAGCTTACCAGCGCACTGGCACGGCAAACGACCTCCTCACGGACGCTGCCAAGCGCTACCGAGTAGATGTCGAAAGAGTGCGAAAGGCTGTGGCAGCCGAGTTCACTTCCAAAAGGGAAAAGCTCAAAGCAAAAACAAAGGGCAAGGATGTTGCCTAGCAGAGCCGTTCAATCTAGCGGGGTGCTAAGAGTACCCCGCTTTCTTCTCTTTCACACTATCTCCCGGCACCAGCAAGACCGCTCCAGACGCGACGCTCTACAAACAGTAATAAAATAGTCCCCGCCGTTTCGTCGAGCTTTCACTCGATCTCACTTTGCAGTGTCCCAGCGTCCGATCCGCCTTGATTCCTCCAAACAAGAGTCGCCTACTTCATGTCCCGCTATACTGTTGGTCAGAACTGGACGGAGACGAAGCCAGGTATGAGCATCGAACGGGTTATCGTCAAGAACTACCGGAAGTTTGATTGTGCTGACATTTCCTTTCGTCCCCACTTCAATATCATTGTTGGGGACAACGAATCAGGCAAATCGACGCTTCTTGAAGCCATAAACCTGGCCCTAAAGTGTCAGATCAATCGCAGATCAGCCGCCTACGAGCTCCATCCTTATCTTTTCAACGCCAACTGCATTGCTAAGTATCTCCAAAGTCTAGCGAACGGAGATCGACTGCCACCTCCAGACATCCTCGTGGAGCTTTATTTCACAGAAAGCTCAGACCTCGCGACATTCAAGGGTACAAATAACTCGGTTATGGAGAACGCACAAGGAGTTAGCGTAACAATCTGCCTCGACGACGAACACTGCGGAGACGAGTATCGCGACTATATCGCCAAGCCTCAACTCGTAAGAACTATTCCCATCGAGTACTACAAAGCGGTATGGCAAACCTTTGCCGGCGAGACTCTCGACGCAAGGTCGATGTGTGTGCGTTCTTCTTTGATCGATCCGGGCTCAATATCCAACACCTACGCGGCCAACAAATACATCGTGGAATTCACACGCGACTACTTAACGAGGGAGCAGCAGGTCGGTGTCGCACTTTCATATCGAACGATACGCGACGACTTTGCCAAGGATTCGACAATTAGCAAGATCAATGAAGGGCTTGCGGCGAAAAAAGGTGTCGTGTCCGACAAGGCGCTATCGATTGGGATGGACATGACAGCAAGGGCAGGGTGGGAGGCCGGGGTTCTGCCGTATCTGGATGACATCCCAATAACGCTTGTCGGCAAAGGAGAGCAAAGCTCAATCAAGATCAAGCTCGCAGTGGAGGCCGCAATAGAAACGGGAAAGGGGTCGCAAATCATACTAGTCGAGGAGCCTGAAAACCATCTGTCCCACACTAGACTGAACCAATTGTTAGATCACCTAGTCAATAAGGCATCGGGCAAACAGCTAATCGTCACAACGCACAGCAGCTTCGTTCTCAATAAACTTGGCGTCGAGAACACTTTGATGCTTCACGGTAATGAGGCGATCACCCTGGAAGACCTCTCGGAACCGACTCGGAATTACTTCAAGAAACTTCCCGGCCATGACACCCTACGCATGATTCTTGCAAAGCGCACAATCTTGGTTGAAGGTCCATCCGATGAACTGATCGTTCAAAAGGCATTCCTCCAAAAACATCATAAGACGCCCCTTCAAGATGGAGTTGAAGTAATCTCGGTAAATGCACTTGCCTTTAAGCGGTTTCTGGAAATCGCCAAAGCGCTCAGGATTAAGGCATGCGTGATCACGGACAATGACGGCAATGTCGCTGCTGTCACAAAGAAATACGAAGAATATTCAAGCGAAAAGGACATCAAAATATGTTTCAGTAAGGATGAAACGCGGCACACACTGGAGGCGCATATGCTCGCTGCAAACGGCAGGGAGAAGCTGAACAGGCTGTTCGGCAAGTCATACTCAGCAGACACAGAGCTTCTCTCGTATATGTTAGACAATAAAAATAAGACCGATTGTGCACTGAAGATTCTGGAAAGCAGAGAACAAATCGGAATTCCGGAATACATCCAAGATGCCGTCGAATAATCGCATAATCTTGGCTTCGGCTGGGTCCGGGAAGACTACAACAATAGTCGACGATGCGTGTGGGTCGTCCCCCGACGTCCGAGTTGCGATCATCACATATACTAGAAACAACACTTCTGAAGTCAGAACCAAGACGTATGAGCGGATCGGTATTATCCCGCCGAACTTAACTGTCAGTACGTGGTACGCATTTCTCCTACGTCACTTTGTTCGCCCATACCAAAGGTGTCTCTACGCACGCCGCGTATCACAGCTTTGCTTCGTCCACGGGCAGTCGGCCCCGCGCACGAAGGCTGCAGACATCGCGAGGCATTATTTTGGAGGGCCAGGGCGGATCTACTCGGACAAGGTATCGAAGTTCGCGTGCGAGGTTATCCATAAGACCGGGGGCCTGCCGATACAAAGGTTCGAGCAGATATTCGACAGACTGTTTATAGACGAGAGCCAGGATCTTGCCGCGTGCGACCTTGACTTGATTGAGCAACTGTTGAAATCAGGTACACGTGTGACCCTCGTGGGGGATCACAGGCAAGCCACGTATTCGACCCACAATGCGAGAAAAAATAAGAAATTCGCTCGGGCAAACATTATCCACAAATTCGAAGAATGGCAAAAGGCAGGACTTTGCGAGATCGAATATCAGTACCAAAGCAGGCGCTGCACGCAGGCGATATGCGATTTTGCCGACAGGCTGTATCCAAATCTGCCGAAAACCGAATCATTGAATAAAACAATAACGGGGCATGACGGTGTTTACGCTATACCAAGAAGCCGAGTACCGGGGTATATCGATGTTTTCCACCCACAGCCGCTTCGCTATGATCGGAAGTCTAAGAACGTCCCGAAATTGGCAATAAATTTCGGCGATTCAAAGGGGAAGACTTTCGACCGCACGATAATCTTTCCCCACAAGATGCTAGAGAAGTTTCTGATGACAGGGGACCTCAAGGACGCCGGAGCAGCAATCGCCAAGATCTATGTGGCAGTCACACGCGCGAGGCAGAGCGCAGCGTTTGTTATTGCGGACGGCGCAACGCCGGTCTCAGTTCCGATTTTCGAACGATAGCGGGACGGTTTTGGTCAATGAAAAACTGGACCGAGTTGCGAAGGAATATGCGCGAGCCTGCCGAAAGTTCTGGAGCTGTTCTGTTATCGCCTTCCAATCTCAGATTTCAGACACAAAAGTCCCAGGCGCTTGGCAAAGACGCAGATGGGATCTGGGCGGCTATTCAAGCGGAGCGAATTCAACGTCAGGGCATTCTGACCGCGGTGTGTATTGTCGGCATGGTGTGCATCGGACTCAGGCTGGCAAAATGAAGACTGCAGCGGCGCGACTATAGGGAGAAGCTTTGTGGTTCAGAGTAATGCAGCAGCGAAGAAAGGAACAATAGACCGGCATCGGGCTGCGTTTGATTTTTGGTGTCTCATTCACGAAACGCTCGAACAGGTTGTTGTTCGCAACCGCAATCACAAAGGGTCGTTTGAGAGATCTCTTGACTTGTTGTTTATTCAGGCGTTCAAGTCTCACGGGTCGCTGTATTCACTCTGTGTTCTTGGACACTGCGAAGATGCTGCCACTATCGCTCGACGTATTTTGGAAATTGCTCTTCAAGTAGGCTATCTAGAATCTGAGGAAGGGGAGCGTGAAAATAGAGGGAAGCACTATCTTGCGTATTTTTGGCACCTAACTAAGGGAATTCTGGCTGACCCTTCATTAACTCCTGAAAATCGTCAACGCTGGCAGCAGCTTTATGACCAAAACAAGAAGTGGTTGAGGTTCAATAAACACGGAAAACCTCAGCGATCACCCAAAACCGGCCACTGATTATCACCTGAAAACCGGCCAACGAGAGTAGCGCCCGGGACATTGAATCCCGCGGAGGCTTGTA
>Ga0182013_10003828_pt1 | contig 18492 bp, 18 predicted proteins | sample 612S2MmetaG_FD_120487 | JGI IMG/M metagenome (GOLD analysis project Ga0182013, IMG submission 120487) | Permafrost microbial communities from Stordalen Mire, Sweden - 612S2M metaG | ecosystem: Environmental > Terrestrial > Soil > Wetlands > Permafrost | place: Sweden: Stordalen | collected...
CCCAAAGCGATGATCGTGCGCGCGAACGCGACGTCGGTGCCGCCGCCGGCGACGCCGTCGACGAACGATTTGTCGATCTTGAGGATGTCGAACGGGAAGCGCTGCAGGTAGCTCAGCGACGAATAGCCGGTGCCGAAGTCGTCGATCGCAAGGCGAATGCCCAACGCTTTGAGCTCGTTGAACAGCGCCAAATTCTCCGCGCGGTCGTCGACGAGCGCCGATTCGGTGATCTCCAGGATGAGACTGCTAGGCAAGATGCCGGTGGTCACGAGCGCCGAGCGGACGTCTTCGATGAAGGTGTGGTGGGCCAGCTGAATCGGCGAGACGTTGACGGTAATGGTAAGCGGAACGCCGGTCGGGCGGCTGCCGTGCCAGGCTTTGATTTGGCGGCACGCGGTGTGGAGAATCCAGCTGCCGAGCGGGACGATCGCATTGGTGTCTTCGGCGACCTTGATGAAATCCTGCGGCGGGACGAGCCCACGTTTGGGATGATTCCAGCGGACAAGCGCCTCCATACCCACGATTCGCTGCGACTGCAGATCGACGATCGGCTGGTACATCAGGAAGAACTCGTGCTGTCCGATCGCGCGCTGCAGGTCGGCGGTGAGGCGAACGCGCTCGAGCACCGCAGCATGCACTTCGGGTCGAAACACGCGCAGACAGCCCTTGCCGCGGTCCTTGGCTTCTTTCATCGCCAGCCCGGCGTCGCGCAGCATCGTATCGACGCCCGAGTCGGGGCGCCCGCAGGCAACGCCGATACTCACGCTCACGCGCACTTCACGCTGGCGAAGTTTGATCGGCTTTGCCAGCGCGTCGATGAGCTTTTGGGCGATGGCGGTGGCTTCTTGTACGTTCGCGACGCGATCGAGCAGCAACCCGAACTCGTCGCCGGCGATCCGCGCCAAGGTGTCGCCGGGTCGGACGATCGTCGACAAACGGTGTGCGACGCTGATGAGGACGCGGTCGCCTTCGTCGTGGCCGAGAATGTCGTTGACCGTCTTGAAGTCGTCGAGCCCCAGCATGAGCACGGCCACTTCGTGCTTCTTCCTGCCCGACCGGACCAGGGCGTGTTCGGTCCGATTGGTGAACAGCGCGCGGTTGGCCAGATGCGTGAGCGGATCGTGAAACGCTTGGTGTGCGAGCTGCATCTCGAGCCGCTTGCGCGTTTCCAGATCGTTTGCGACGCGGGCGAGGGCTTCGGACTTCTTGGTGACTTCGCGGCGAAGAGCTTCGGCCGTGCGCGCAGCGGCGTCCTGTTTGCCCCCGATGCGCAGCCCGAGGAACGCCAGCACGAGCGGTGCCAGATCGAGCAGATAATAGAGCGGCTGCGCGGCCTGCGCTTGCGAGGCGTAGGTCGTGAAGTCCGTCTCCGCCGGACCGGCGCCCGCAAGGTGGGCGAAGACCAGTGCGCAGAGCGGGAATGCGGCTCCCAGGATAAATCCGGCGGGAACGTAGGTGAGGCGCGCGGTCATGCCGCACGACCGGCGCGTGGCCCGGTCTGTGGTTCGATCGCGCCGCTCGATCCGCACTCGTGAGGCATCACCGGAAGTATCGGCACTTCGGTCGCTTGGCGTTAAGCCGAAACCAGCGCAATCTGTCAAAGGACTCCCCTTCTAGCGGTTCAGGGAGTCGGGTGATGAAGCGTGCGCGAGTCGGCCATCGAGGACTGCCGCGCAACCAACGAGCAATCCAAGGCATATGACCGCTACGGCGACCCTGCGCGTGCGCGAAGACGACGAACGTGCCTTTATCGAGTTGGCCCTCACGACGGTGGGTGTCGATGCGGGACAGGCACGCGACGTCGCCGACGTGCTGCTGGCTGCCGACGTGCGGGGCATCGAGTCGCACGGAATCGCCCGGTTGCGCTGGTTCTACGTCGATCGCATCCGGCTCGGGACGATCAAGGCGTCACCGTCGTACCGCGTCGTGCGCGAAACGCCGACGTCGTTCTTGCTCGACGCCGACAACGGGCTGGGCCACCCCGCGTCGATCGTCGCGATGAAGAAGGCGATCGATTCGGCCAAAGCGCACGGGATCGCGTTTAGCGCGGTGCGCAATTCCAACCACTACGGAATCGCGGGCTACTACGCGATGATGGCGCTCGAACACGATATGATCGGCATCTCGTCGACCGACTCGGCGCATTTCGCCATCCCGACCTTCGGTCGCGACAAGATGCAGGGCACCAATCCGTTTGCCTACGCGATTCCGGCCGGCGAGGAACCGCCGTTCGTGTTCGACTTCGCGACGACGACGGTTACCTACGGCAAGCTCGAGGTCTACGAGCGCAAGGGGCTCAAACTCAAGCCCGGCTGGGCGGTCGACCGCGACGGCCGGCCGACGGACGATCCGACCGAAGCGCGCTTTCACGGCGCGCTGGGGCCGCTCGGCGGCGTCGGGACCGAGAACGGTGGGCACAAAGGGTACGGACTGGGTGCGTTGAGTGAGATTTTGTGCGGCGTGCTGTCCGGCGGCAGTTTCGGCTTGGCGCTGAGCAAAGCGGAAGGTCCCGAGCAAACCGGCGGCATCACCGGACATTGGTTCGGCGCGCTGCGCGTCGATGCGATGCGCGACGTCGCCGAATTCAAGCGCGACATGGATCGCGAGCTGCGCGATTTCAAAAATAGCGCGAAGGCTCCGGGCTGCGACCGAATCTACGTCGCCGGCGAGATCGAACACGAACGCACGATCGAATACCTACGCGACGGGATCCCGCTGGTCGCCAAAGTCTGGCAGGATCTCGACGCGCTGGCCGGCGAGATCGGCATCGCGCCGCTCAAACGCTTCCCCGGTGCGTAAGGGCACGGGCATGCTGCTTGCCGCGCTCCTGGCGGCGCCGGCACGCGCCGTCGCGCCGACCGGCGCCGACATCGGCCCGAACATCGATGCGTCGGTGGCGGCGTTCATGCGCCGGGAGAACATTCCGGGCCTGAGCTTCGCGCTCGTCGATCGAACGCACGTCCTCAAAGTCGGGGCCTACGGCAAAGCAAATCTCGAGTCCGGCGCGCCGGTAACCGCGACGACGCTGTTCGGCATCGGTTCGCTCACCAAGTCGATGACCGCGCTATCGCTGCTGGCGGCGGAGGACCGCGGCGCGTTCGATCCGCATGCGCCGATCTCGCGCTACGTGCCCGAGTTCCGGCCGCAATCGCGCTGGCGCGGCATCACGGGCGACGACCTCTTCACGCACACGAGCGGGCTGCCCGATCCTCAGACCTACGGTCGCGGACAGGTCGCTCTCGCGAGCGCCTTCACGCTGCCGTATCCGCCCGGCGCACATTGGTGGTACTCCAACCTCGGCTATGAGACGCTCGGCGCGGCGCTCGAGCGGATCGAACGGCGGCCCTGGGTCAAGATCGTCGCCGAGCGCGTGTTCGCTCCACTGGGCATGGTGCACAGCGAGCCGGCCTACACGCAAGAGGACCGCGCGCGCGCCGCGACCGGCTACGATTATTCCTTCGACGACCGGCCGTCGCCGCCGTCGCATCCGGTGGCGCCGGTGGGCTGGTTCGAAGCCGACGATCCCTACGGTTTCGTCCTGTCGACGGCCGCCGACATGGCGAACTATGCGCGCTTTCTGCTCGGCGACGGAACGTTCGACGGAACGCGGGTGCTTTCGCCGCAAGCGTTCGCGCAGTTCACTCACGCGGAAGTGGACGCCGGGCAACCCGGCATCCCCAATCTCTATACGCGCTACGGCTATGGTTTGGCCGAAGAAACGCTCGACGGTCACCGTGTTATCGGTCATACCGGCGGTACGAACCAGTATACGGCGTGCCTCGAGGCGGACGTCGATGAAGGAATCGCGGCCGTCGCGCTGTCCAACCACGGTGCGCAGGGACCGCGGCCGTGCGCGGTGGTGGAATATGCGCTGCGCGCGGTGCGCGCCCAACACGCCGGCCGGCCGGCCCCGGCGGTGCTCGACGGCGACGCCGCGCAGACCGTTGCGAATGCCGTCGACTACGCCAAGACCTTTCGCGGGCGGGACGGACGGACGCTCACCTTCGTCGATCGCGGGGCCGTGCTGTTGCTGCGCGATCCCGACGGCAAGGAATATCGCGCTTACAACCGCGGCCCGGACAGCTTCTACGTCGACGCGCCGAGGTTCGCGCTGTCGACGGTCGATTTTTTTCGCGACGAGCGGCTGCGCGTCGTCGAGCTGTTCTACTTGAACGACTGGTATCGCACCGAAGCCTACCGCGGCTTCGACGGCGACGACGCTCCGGCGAGTCTCGTTGCGCTCGCCGGACACTACCGGCTCGACGAAGACAGCTACAACGTCCGCATCTTCATTCGCCACGGGCAGCTATGGCTCGACGGAACCGGGCCGCTGTGGTCTGCCGGGAACGGCAGCTATGGCGTCGGCGAGCGCTGGTCGCCCGAGCGTTATCGGTTCGACACGTTCATGGGTGGTTTCGCGCAACGCCTGACGATCTCGGGAATTCCGCTCATTCGCACGTTCACGCCATAACCGATTCGACCGCGAAATCCTGGGCGGAAATTTTGCTTTCGCCCGCATCGTCGACGAGCAATTGGTCGGTGCGCGGGCCGGCCGATCTCACATCGTCAGGACGACTTTGCCTGATTGGCCTTCGTCGGCGATGCGGTAGGCTTCGGCGGCGTTTGCCAGATCGAAGCGGTGCGTCACCGTCGCTTCGGGATGCAGGTTCCAGCGCGCGAGCCGTTCGGCGAGCTCGGTCATGTGCGGCACCGACGTCACCCACGAACCGTAGAGCGTGATCTGGGTGTGAATGAGCAGCGGTGAAACGTCGAAGTGCACGTCGCCGCCCTCGCCGACGAACGCGCAGCGGCCCCAGCGCCGCGTTCCGGCTAGCGCGATCTTGCGCGCCGGCGCGGCGCCCGAGCAATCGACGCTTGCTTCGCAGCCGAACCCGCCGGTGAGGCTCGCGACGCGGCCCAGCGTATCGGCGTCGCTGGGCAGGGCGTCGTCGACGAGACCGAGTCCGAGCGCCAAGTCGCGGCGGTCCGCGCTGGTGTCGACGCCGATGACCGCTTTGGCGCCCAGCGCGCGGCCGAGCATCGCGGCCGCCAGACCGACGGGACCGAGACCCGTGATGAGCAGCCGGTCGCGGCCGTCGACGCGCATGCGCGTGAGCGCTTCCCATGCGGTGCCGAAACCGCACGCGATGAGTGCGCCGTCAACGTAGGTGAGTTCGTCGGGCAGATGGATGAGCGTGTTTTCTTCGGCCAACAGATACGGCGCGTGTCCGCCGTCGCGCTGCCAACCGTACGCGGCGCGGAACGTGTTGTGACACGAGATCATGTAGCCGGCCGTGCAGTCGTCGCACACGCCGCAGCCGCTGATGTGATAGAGAATGACCCGGTCGCCGGGCCGAAATTCGCGGCAGCCCGGACCGGCGGCGACTACCTGGCCGCACGGCTCGTGCCCCGCGATCACGTTGCGGTACGCCTCGTCACCGGTGCCGAGATGCTCGCGATAGATCGCTCGGATGTCGCTGCCGCAAATGCTCGACGCTTTCATCTGCACGAGAACCTGGCCGTGGCCCGGCTCCGGGATCGGCTGCTCGCGAAACTCCACGGTGCTGTTGCCGGGCAAAATAACGCCCGACATGGTGCGCGTGTTGCTCGTCGAGACCGTTGATTGGCTCATCGGGGTTCGGTCCTCGCTCCATTCTGCGCTGCGCTCGATGCAGCGCTCGACGATGCGATGCGCGCGACCGCGGCCGCGAACGCATCGACATCGGCTTCACTTGTGTCGAACGCCGCCATCCAGCGAACGATCGACGCGTCTTCGTCCCAGACATAGAACCGCCGCTCGTTCTGCAGCGGCGCCACGAGTTTCGGGTCGATCGCGGCGAAGACCCCGTTTGCTTCGACCGCATAGGCGATGCGCACTCCGTCCACCGAGCGCAGCCGATCGGCCAGCCGGCGCGCCATCGCGTTGGCGTGCCGCGCGCTGCGCCGCCACAGATCGTCGCGCAGCAGCGCCTCGAATTGCGCCGCGACGAAACGCATCTTCGACGCCAGCTGCATGCCTTGTTTGCGCGTGAACGGCAAGGCTTCGATCGCCGGATGAGGCTTGGGGAAAACGATCGCCTCACCGAAGAGCAGGCCGTTTTTCGTGCCGCCGAACGTGCACACGTCGACGCCGGTCTCGACCAGCAGTGCGTGCAAGTCGACATCGAGCGCGACGGCGGCGTTCGCCAACCGCGCGCCGTCGAGGTGAAAGAGCAGATCGTACTCGCGCGCGACGGCGCCGAGCGCGGTCAGCTCCTCGACGCTATACACCGTGCCGACCTCGGTCGACTGTGAAATCGAGATCGCGCCGAGTTGAACGTGGTGCACGTTGCCTAGCTCGCGCACGTTGCGCCGAACGTCGGCCGGTGTCAGCTTGCCGTCGCGCGTCGGGACCGCGATGAGCTTGCCGCCCGCGAACCGTTCGAACGCGCCGCACTCGTCGTTGTTGAGGTGCGCGGTCTGCGGACAGATGACGGCCTGATACGGCCGCAACGCCGCGGCCAACGCAACCACGTTCGCGCCGGTTCCGTTGAAGGCGAAGAATACCCGGGCATCGTCGCCGATCAGGCGGCGAAAGGCGTCTTCGGCGGCGGCCGTGATCGGATCGTCGCCGTAACCCGGAACGTGGCCGCTATTCGCCGCGGCGATCGCTTCGAGGATCTCGGGATGAACGCCGGCGTAGTTGTCGCTGGCGAAGTGCCGTTGCAAAGCGACGCTGCCGGCCGGGGTATCGTGCACGCGGACGCCGGCCCGCGCTAGGCGCCGCGATGAAGCGGCGGGCCGCCTTGCGCGTCGGTCTCGCCGTCGAGATCCTCGTCGGCCTCGAGGCCCGGATCGCTCGAATCGCCGAACTGCCCGGTTTCCTCGTCGGGCGGATCGTCGGCCGGAGTGGGCGCGCTGCCGCCGCGCGGATGACCAGAAGACATGCAATACCTCGTCGGTTCGGTTCGGTTCGCTGCGCGGGGCTCAGCGTCCGGTGAAGACCGGCGCGCGCTTCGCGCGGAAAGCGCGGATGCCTTCGCGCGCGTCCGACGTTTCGCCGGCCAGGCTTTGAATCTCCGCTTCACGGTTGAGTGCCGCGGTGATGTCGCCGAGCGCGTTGCGTGCAAGTTCGCGTTTGACGAGCCCGAGAGCTTTGGGGCCGGCGGCAAGCCGAGCGGCGAAGGCCTGTGCCCGCGGTACCACGTCGGTGAACGGGACCAATTCGGTAACCAGCCCGAGCGATTGCGCGGCGGAGGCATCGAGCTTGCCCGACAACATGCACGACTCCATCGCGCGGGCGTACCCGATCATGCGCGGCAACAATACGGAAACGCCGCTGTCGGGGACGAGTCCGATCTTGGCGAATGCCGTCGTAAACGTGGCCGTTTGCGCGACGACCCGAAAGTCGCACGCCAGCGCGATGCCGAAGCCCGCGCCGGCGGCGACGCCGTTGACGGCGGCCACCACCGGCTTTTCCATCGTCAGCAGCGCGTGGATGACCGGATTGAACCCTTCGACGATCGCGGCATGGATATCGGTCGGCACGTCGTCGCGCATGAGGTCGGGGTCGTCGAGCGCTTGTCCGGCGCAGAACCCGGTGCCGGAACCCGTGACGACGACGGCGCGGATCGCAGGGTCGCGCGCCACCTCGTCGAGCGTTGCCGAAAGCGAGCGCAGCAATCGACGCGTCACCGCGTTGTATGCCGCCGGGCGCTCGAGCGTGACCGTGACGACCGCACCGGCTGTTTCGATCCGGTGTTCGTGACGTTGGGTCATCGCATCGCTCCCGGGGGATTCGACTCGGCTGCCCATGCCGGCTTGCGCGCAAACATTTCACTCATCGGACCCCCTTCGCGAAAACACGGCCGAACGTTTTCGCCCGTCGGCGCGCGATCTTCAGCGCGGCGTTCGACGAGCGGCCGGTCGCCGTTCGTTTCGCGCGAGGGTTCGCGGGTACACGACCAAGCATGAGCGCAACCGATACGAAAAAATGCGACAACCTCGCGTGTCTATGCGAAGTTCCGATCGCGACGGCCGTGTGCGCGCCGTACTGCGACTCGCCCGACGGGCGCGACCCGGCAAACGTTCGCTGCGATTGCGGACACGCCGCTTGCAAAAAGCAGATTGACGAACAGCTGCACGGCGGGATCGGCCGCGAATCGATTTAGTGCCCTCGAGCCCGGGCGGCCGGACGAGCGCGGCGAGCTGTCCGTCGCTTCGCTTGCGCGGCCTAAGGCATCCCGCCCCGCGAGGAGAACCTCTAGCGTGATGAACGCAACACCGCGCCTCTATCCGTATCTGCTCGAGCCGCAGGAAAAGCCCGCGATTTGGGGTGGTGCGGCACTCGTGCAGCGCTACGGAAAAAACGCCGATGCGCGCGCGACGATCGGCGAATCGTGGGAATGCTGGGACGAAAATCACGTCGACAACGGGACGCTTTCCGGCGCGACGCTGGGCGAGCTGCGCACCGAACTGGGGGTCGACCTCATGGGCCCGCTCGACAGCCGCGCGATTTTTCCGATCCTCACCAAACTCATCGATGCGCAGTCCGCGCTCTCGGTGCAGGTGCATCCCGACGACGCCTACGCGCAGCGTGTCGAGCATCAGCCCAACGGAAAGACGGAGTGCTGGTACATCCTCGCGGCCCAGCCGGGCGCCGAACTCGTGCTCGGTTGGGCGCGCGATACGGATCGAGCCGAGTACGAACGGCGGGTTGCCGATGGATCGCTCGGTGAGCTCTTGCGACGCGTGCCGGTGCGGGCGGGGGAGACGTACTATTTGCCGGCCGGAACGCTGCACGCGATCGGCGCCGGAATCGAATTGTTCGAGGCGCAGCAAGCCAGCGATCTGACGTATCGTATCTTCGATTGGAACCGGGTCGGCGCCGACGGCCGGCCGCGCGAGCTCCACGTTGCGAAGGCGGGCGACGTGCTCGATTTTCGGGCGAGCACGCGCGGGGCCACGGCTACGATCACGTTTCGCGAGGCCGGACAGGAACGAACGCTGCTCGTCGGCGCGACTCGCTTCTCGCTCGAGAAGATCCGCGCCGGCGACCGTGACACGCTGATTCTAACGCACGGTCTCCCGTTTACCCTTACGGCGCTGGGCACGGCGCTCGACGTCGAGATCGGTTCCATGCCCGCGGCGGTCGCGCCGTACGCGACGATCGTCGTACCGGCGGCTGCCGTCAATCTCCGCTTGCGTTCGGCGGGAGAGATGCTCGTCGTCCGTCCGACGCCCAACATCGGCGGGTTACGCGCTGATGCTCTGGGCGCCGGTGTCGCGCCGGCTGAAGTCGACGCGTTTTTCGCGCAGTTCGCATGATCGGCGTCGGCGATCGCGCACCGGACTTCGAGATTCCGTTCGCTGACGGCTCGCGCGTTCGTCTGGCGGAGCTTCTCGCCCGCGGACCGGTCGTGGCGTTTTTCTATCCCAAAGACCAGACGCCCGGATGCACCGCCGAAGCGTGTTCGTTCCGCGATGCCTATACGACGTTTAGCGAAGGCGGTGCCCAAGTCGTCGGCATCAGTTCGGATTCTGCCGACTCGCACGCCGCGTTCGCGCGCGCGCATCGACTGCCGTTCCCGCTGGTCAGCGACGCCGGCGGAACGCTCCGCAAAGCCTACGGCGTGCCGAAAACGCTGGGCATCCTGCCCGGGCGCGTAACGTACGTGATCGATCGAGCCGGAATCGTGCGCTCCGTATTCAACTCGATGTTCGAGCCGCAAAAACACGTCGCGGACGCGCTCGAGGTTCTGAAAACCTTAACCTGAGTTGGTTTGACTCCCGGCTCGGGACCAGGAGCGTACCGCTGCTGAGCGTGGGCTGCCTTAGCCTCCCGGCGTGCATCCGCGCACGTCCGATATGGTACTCGTTAGCGCTTCGACTTCGTCGAGCGCCTCGCGGGGGGAGGCGCCGGCGCGCGGCGCTGCGCGCGGGTCAGACCTAGGCGCTTGGGCCAAAACCAGGGCTCGGCCTGGGGTTCATCGCGAACGCCCGCGACGAGAAAGGCGACCGTCAGGGCGACCAAGACCGCGAATCCGATGATTGGGGGCAGATGGGTCACGCCTGTGATTTTGGCGAGCACGGCGACAAAATAAAGCGCCGTGAAGACCCAGGCGGCGAACGTCCACGGCGCGCGGCTGCCGAGCACCAAGACGGACTTCGCGCAGACCGCGATTCCCAGAAGGCCAAGGAGTATGAAGACGATTCCCATGCACCAACGTTCGCTTGTCAAGCCGGCTATTACTCGGTCACGTCTTCCTTCGAGCAAGCGCGAGATACCGGGTAACTGTCGAGGACGTCAACACCGGCCGGGCCAGAGCAACGGGATGTACATCAGCGCGGCGCCCGACTGCGCGAAGAATCGGGCGTTTCTCGAACTGCAAAAACCGCCATTCCTGGCCGGAAAGAGCTCGCCTGATTTCGCGGCGGAAGACTACGAGGTCGACTTTGCGGACCGCGCCACGCTCGACGATCTCACGGCGCGCGGCCGCGCGCAGATGGGATTCGACTGATCGAAAACGCCGGCGACCTGTTCCCGTCTCGCGCGAGCCGCAACCCGCGCCGGAGTCCGGCGGTCCATTCCTTCATGGCCGAGCTTTTCACCCCGTTCACCGCGCGCGATCTTCGCTTACGCAACCGCATCGTCGTTTCGTCGATGTGTGAGTATTCGTGCGAGGACGGCTTTGCCAACGACTGGCACCTGGTCCATCTCGGCAGTCGGGCTGTCGGCGGGGCGGGACTCGTCTTCACGGAAGCGATCGCGGTAACGGCCGACGGCCGCATCTCGCCCAGTGACCTCGGCATCTATCGCGACGAACACGTCGAGCCGCTTTCACGCATCGTGCGCTTCGCGCGCTCCCAAGGCGCGATCATGGGGACGCAATTGGCGCACGCCGGCCGCAAGGCGAGTACCGCCGCGCCGTGGCTGGGCGGACGTGCCGTCGCGGTCGAGGACGGCGGCTGGCGACCGGTCCATGCGCCGAGTGCGGTCGCGTTTTCCGACGACTACGTGGTTCCCGAAGCATTGGACGAAGTCGGTATCGGGCGCGTCGTCGCGGCGTTCGCCGACGGTGCGCGCCGCAGCGTCGCGGCAGGGTTTTCGGTCGTCGAGCTGCACGCCGCGCACGGCTACCTCATGCATCAGTTCCATTCACCGCTCTCCAACCGCCGCACCGACCGGTACGGCGGTTCATTCGAGAATCGCATTCGCTTCACGCTCGAAGTCGTCGACGCCGTGCGTGACGTGTGGACCGAGGAGAAGCCGCTCTTCGTGCGCATTTCCGCGACCGACTGGGTCGACGGCGGCTGGACGGTCGATGAATCGGTCGAGCTTGCCCGCGCGCTCAAAGCGCACGGAGTCGACCTGATCGACGTTTCGTCCGGCGGGATGGTGCCCGACGCGAAGATCCCGCTCGGTCCGGGCTACCAAGTGCCGATGGCGGCGCGCATCCGGCGCGAAGCGCAGATGGCAACGGGCGCCGTCGGGATGATCACGGAGGCCGCGCAAGCGGAGCAAATCGTCGTCGACGGCTCCGCCGACTTGATCTTCATCGCGCGCGAACTGCTGCGCGATCCGTATTGGCCGCTGCATGCCGCGCACGAGCTGGGCGTCGATATCCCGTGGCCCAAGCAATACGTGCGTGCCAAGCCGCCTTTGCCGGAACTCGCCGTCTCGCGTTAGCAAACGTCGTTCCGCCGTGCGCGTTCGCTCGTCCCTTCGTAGGCGATGTTCCAAGCTGCGGCGCATGTTGTCGCATGGCTATCCCGTTATCGCCCGACCTGCAATATCGCCTGACCGAAATGGTCGTTCACGCGACCGAAGTTACTGCGGAGATCGCGCTCGCGGGCTTGCCGACGCGCATGGCGTTCACGAGCGGCGCGATCAACGGCAATCCGATGACCCTCGGGGGCTGGTCGCTCGAACAGATCGCGCTGACCGAAGAAGGCGAGGTCGCCTGGGAATTGGTGCTCAACCTCGACCAATACGATTCGGTCGACTGGAGCACGGACGGAGCGCTGGTCTTCGAGAAGAACGGCAACAAGCTGACGCTTTCATACGCAATCGGCGAGCTCGACGCCACCGACCTCGGCGAGATGAGCGCGAACTAAAGCGGAGCGCGCGGCTCGGCCCGAAGGGCCGAACGCCACGCGGCTCGGCCCTTCGGGCCGAACGCCACGGGTTCAGCGAAGCTGAACCCTGCTAGGCTCCCGCGGTTTGCGGCTGCGGGCGCAGGGTGGTCGGACGCGCCCCGGCGAGCTTGATTCCCGAGATCTCGCCCGGATCGGGCGCGATGTTCGTCCACTCTGAGCGAGGCAGCGGGGTCACGAAATCATGCGGCTGGAGCATCAGCTTGGCGTACTGCACGATGTTGTTGCCGTAGCGCACGAAGCGCATGATGCGCGCGACGGTCGCCGCACGGCCGGTCTTCGCGCGGCCGGCTTTGTTCTTGAAATTGTTGCGCATCATCTTGCGCAGGCACGACAAGAAGTATTTCGAGTCGGTCCGGATCGCGACGCCCCACACGTTGCGCGCCGCCGCCTCGGTCTCGTTGATGACCTTGATGTCGTATTTTTCCCAATCCATCCCGAGCTTTGCGTACACGCCCGATTCACAGTCGCGCAGATACATCGTGATGTATACCGCGAGCGTGAAGAACTTGATCGTGAGGTGGTTGAGCGTTCCTTTGAGGTATTGGGGCTGGCTGCGCAGCATCAGCGCGAAGAACCGGCTGTGGCGCCGCTCGTCGTTGCACCAGTCGTCGAAGTAGCGGAAGATGGGATGAAACGAGTACTCCGGATTCGCCTTGAGATGGTCGCTGATGTTCTGATAGCGGTAGAAGCCGACGATCTCCGACAAATACGTGGTGATGAAGATCAGCTTGGGGTGCATGTACCGCAGCGTTTCCATCTTGGGCAGCAGCGCCAGATCGAACCGGCGGCCCATATGGCGCATCACCCAGCTCAAGAACGAGCTGTGCCGCCCTTCGTCGCGCGCCATGCACTTGTAGATCGCGGCGACGTCGGGATCGCTGAGCTTCTTGTGGACTTCGCTATAGAGCAAACAGCCCGAGAACTCGCCGATCGACGACCGGTTGAGAAACTCGTAGAATTCGTTCCAAAGGGGTCGGTAGTCGAGATCGTTGACCTCTTCGGTCCACTTGAAAAGCGTCCTATTCCAATCGCGCTCGAAATCGGCCCGCAATGTCTGGAATTCGGCGCGGCAGCCCGACACGTCGAGCGAATTGAGGATGCGATAATCCGTACGGTATAGCCGCGGCTTGAGCAGCTGTGGTGCCGCCGGTGGTTCCGCGGGACGTGCGATCGTCATCGCTTTGGGCGGCTCTTGACGGCGGCCCGCATGTCGAGGATTGTCGGGCCGGAGCCGCGGCGGACCATCAACGCCGGATCGCCTCGAACACAAAGGAATCGTAGAAGAAGAACTTGACCCGTTTCGTGCGCCCGATCTTGTAGCCGGCGCGGTACAAAATCTGTTCGACCTGATCGTAGCTGAACATGTACAGCTTGGTCATACGGTTCTTGGCATGGAACCGCTGACCGACTTTCATCCAAAAATCGTTGAGCGGGGTGCGCAGCGCGAACGATCCGACGAGTTTGTGCGAGCTGAGATGCGCGAGTTGGCCCAGCATCTTTTCGACCTCTTCGTACGGATAGTGGAAGAGGACGTCGAGGCAGCAGACGAGGTCGTAGGTTTTCTTCTCGCCGGCGAGCGCCGCGATGTCGCCGACCATGAACGTCGGCGGAATTCCGCGGGTTCGGCCGGTATTGATGTATTTCGCAAAATGGATCATCGGCGCCGACACGTCGAAAGCGTCCACTTCGTAACCGCGGTTCGATAGTTCGATCGCCAAATTGCCGGTTCCGCAGCCGGCATCGAGCGCGGTGTGCTGCGAGCCTTCTTCGGTGAACGCGAGGACCGCTTGGATCGCGCGCTGATGCCCGTCGCGGATGACTTTCCAGATCGGCGGGATGTCGCCCGATCCATAGATCGCCGTCCAGCGCGAAAACCCGGACGTTTCAAAGTACTTGCGGACGTCGCTTCCGACATCCGAGGGCGACGTCTCGCCGAAGAGCGGCGCGCGCTGCTGGTCGGGAAGCGGGATGGTCGCGGAACGGAGGTCTTGCGGAGCAGTCTGCATCGGCCCACCTTGTCGACGGTATGGGCCGATGGTAGGCTGCCGGCTAGGAGCAAGCGGTGAGCGCGGTCACCCGAAACGCCCCATTCGGGTGCAGCCGGCGCCCCGGAAGCTGCGGACGACGAACGCCAGAGCGATGACGACGGCGGCGATGACCGCGGCCACGACGAGCATCTTCAGCACGAAAGCCAAGACGACGAGGGCGATGAGCCCGGCGGCAACGGCGAGGGTAACGCGAACGAACATTTCCATTTGGCACGAGCCTCCAGCCCGAGATACCGCCGGGGAGGCCGCCGTGTTTCGTTGCTCGGCTTGCGGCGCAGCCGCAAACGCGACGCGCGGCTCGGCGCGCATCCCGGGACGCCGGTGCGTCCGCTGGACCGGCGGTCTCCGAGCGTTGGCTGAGCCGCCGCAGCAGGTGGCCTTTGTGCCGTCGTGGCCGTTACGGCTGCGGTTAGACCCCGATGGCGGCCCGTTTGCGGACCAAGAGGACGGGTGGCGCCAGAAAATCGACCTGCCGGTGGGTCGGCTGGTCTGAATCGGAGATGTTGTCGGCTCTTCGGACGACAGCGAGACACCGCACGTGCGTGCGTTAGTGCAGCTCTCTCCGAAGTCTCCCGAGGATCCATTCACGGATCTGAACCTGCCGCTGACGGCGCTGCCGTTCCTGAGCGACCGTCGACGACCGATGAATCGGTCGTGAGCGGGAGAACACTGGAATCGTGTTCGGTCATCGCATGTATCCTTAGAAGCGCCGCGCCAGGCTAATATTGAACGCCGTGCCCTGCAGGGAATAGGCATCGGTCGGTTGTGTTCCGCCGACGATGGTTTGCGGCACGCCGGCGCCGGCTGCCGTAAAGTGCTGATTATAGACGTCGGTGAGATTCGTTCCGGAGACGATTAGTTCGACGGCCGGCCACCGATATCCGACGGAGGCGGCGAGCGTCGCGAACGGCGGCCGATTCAGTTCGTTGTAGCTTCCTTCGTAGACAAGCTCGGAGCGAAAGGTGAGCCCGTGCAGCGGTGCGGCAGTTAACGATAGTGTCGCTTTTTGGAGTGGCAGACCTAAATCTTGTTGGTTGAGGACCGATGTGCCGCCCGCAAGAAACGGGGGGATACTCGTGAGGAACGCGCTGCGCACCGCGTATCCGGCTCGAACCGATACCGACGGGGTAAGCCGCCGCTGAGCGGAGAGTTCGATGCCCTGATAAATGCCGTCGCCGGCGTTAGCTGCGTAGCTCAGAAGGCAGGGTGTGCCGTCGCCGCCCGCAGCCACGGCGCCGCAGTTGTTGTCGATGTTGCCGGCCTGTTGAAACGTGACGGCCGGCGCGCGCAGATTCACGCGGTAGAGGTCAACGGAGGCGTCCGTTTGATGAAGGCCCGTCTGGAACACGTGCGAAGCGCCAAGTCCGTATTCGGTGGCGTGATCTGGCTGCAAGTTCGGATTGCCGGTCGTTATGACGCCGTTAATCGGCGCTGGCAGCACACTTGGCACATAGAGTTCGGGCAGCTGCGGCGCTTGATACGTCGTGCCGACGGAAAAGCGCAAGGCCGAGCGTGAGTCGGGGGTATAGACGAAGCCAAACCGGGGATCCGTGTAACGGCCAAATGTTGAATAATCGCTGTAATAGGCAGCGGCAGTAAGGTGGAGCTTCGCTGTCGGGTCGTATGTATAACGCAGCACAGCGGCACGCTGCGTTTGTCCAAGCTGCGTGGTATCTGCGCCGGGAGAAGCGCTGATCTGATCAGCTGCGGCGGAGTCTGCGGAAAACAGCGCACTGGGCATTCGGCGGTCAAGCGAAAGCGGTCCCACCACCGACCGCCGGACGACCGATTCAAGGTTGATGTCGCCGGTGCTGAAGTTGGTGACGGTGAGATCTTCGTTCCGTATCGAGTACTGGAGCGTTAAGCTCCCGTTCGAGAACTGCTTGTCGAATTCAAGCGAGTTTTCGCCACTCAGATCGCGATCGTTGTAGAGGTATGGCAATGTTCCGGCAGCCGGGCCGAACACCGACTGCGATACGATTGAGGAATAGTGGCGAAACAAGATGCTCGCGGGCTCGGCCCCGACGGAGTTTGTTGGTCCGAGCGGCACTCGCACGTCGAGTCCATAGCCGGCATTATGCGATTGCAGCGAGCTGCCTTCAAAACCGGCGACAACCGGCAACCCCGGCAGCCCGCTTACCGCGGGGTCAGGATACGAACTGAGCGCAGCGGAGATGTCGCGCAGTGCGCCCTGATCGTGAAATGAAAGCTCCGCATAGCCGCCGTTGTTCCCAATGGCATAGCGGAGTTTTCCAAGCGCCGTTCTCCCGTCGACGCTGCTGCCGACTTGTGCCGGCTGACCGGTGTTCGAATCGAAGACCGGCCCGTTCACATCGCCGCTCGTCGTCGTTGAATGGAGCGACAATGCGTACCCCAGGCGCCCTTGCGTCCCGGTGCTTTGGAGCGTCTGAGCAAAAGAGTTGAATGAGCCGGCGGATAGGCGCAGCAAGCCGTGCGGGGCAAGAGTCGGCTCCAACGTCCGAATGTTGATGGCGCCGTCGATCGTATCGGGCCCCACCAGCGACGACGGCGAGATTCCCTTCACTAGTTCAATACTGCTGTAGTCCGCCGGATCGAGCAGCGACAAATCGAAGTCGCCGGTGTTTCCGCTGTTCACCGGATGTCCGTCGATGTCGACGAGGGTCTCCGTCGGGTCGGGCCCGCGCAGCGCCACGGACGTGGGAAGAACCGTGCTCCCGCCACCGGCGGGATGGACGAGCGTCGTCGACATGTCATCCTGCAAGACGTCGCTGATCCGCGTGTAGCCTTCGGCTGCGTACGTCTGCGGGTTGATCGTGCTGACCGGTGCCGAAGAGGTGGAAATTGCCTCGCCGCCGCCGGCTTGCACTCGGCCGATCGTCGCCAGTGAGGACGATGAACGAACGAGCGCTAGCGCGATATCCGTCGTTGCGAGCCTTTGAACACCGATCGGGCGCGGGCCGAGCGGATCGAAGCCGGCCGCGATAACCCGGATTGCATACGTGCCGGGCGCGAGGTCGGGAATACTGAAGTGACCGGCTCTGTCGGTCCGCCCCGACGGTGACTTTCCAGCGCCTTGTAGCGAGACGACGGCATTGCGAATGGGCACGCCGTCGCTGCTCGTGACACTACCGGTGACGTTGCCCATCAGTTGTGGGTCGGGCGTAGCCGCGTACGCCGGATTCCCGCCGGCGAACGTCCCCACTGATCCAAAAATTCCAAAGGACGCGGCTAACGCAAGCACGCGCCGGAATACAGTCTTCACACGACTTCCTCACGGGTTCAAGGCGCGAATAGGTCCGCGCGGTTCCCCGGCGCCCAATGTGACGCCGTTGCGTTCAGGCCGCGCGGAGCGGGGGACCGCGCTTTCCCGAACGTCGCGAGAGGATCGAGCGCCGGCGAAGCCGCAGGCCGGAACTGCGCGCCACGGATCGCGTACTGATGCGCGGGTACAGCTGTGGATGGAAGCCAAGGAGCAGGCTGAAAACGGTCACAAGGACGTGATGGGAATTCATCACGAGCTTTGCAATCGATTGGAACGCCAGGCCGACAAGCGCGGCAATCGGTATCGTCATGCTCAGCCCAAGCCAGACCGAGCCGCCCAACAGATCGGTGACGTCGTCAAGACGGCGGCCATCGGCGACGATATCAACAAGCTCCATCGTCATTAGGGCCGGGAGCGTCAGGGCAACGACGGCGCCGGCAAAGCGCCACGGTCCGGGGCCAAAAACGTCGTCGAGTGTCGCGCGCCGCGTGGGTTGACCGGTTCGTGCCTCATCGACCGCGAGCCAAACGACGCGCAGCAGCGCGCCGATCGCCAGCGTGAGCGCTACCGCGCAGACGTCGCTGCGCGAGCAGTGATCGAGCCCGTCATAGGCGTCGTGGGCAAGAACCACGTCACCAGCCAGATCGATGCCGAGATGTGCAAACAACGCAGCCACGCAGGCTGCGCCGATGAGCGCTAGCGCCGCGAATACGTTTTTCGGCAGCGCAGGATGTCCCGGCATACCCTGCTTGTGTTCGCTACCTCGACTTGCCAAACTCCGACCTTTGGCAAAATTTAAGGTTCATGGGGCCGGATGCTCGACGCGCTCAAAATGCACCACAGATGAAGAGGGAATCGCACACCCTGCGCAGTCGGCCTTCCCGGCAGCGGCGGAGGGCAGAACGTCGGCCCATTAGGGCAAGCACGGCGGGCGCGCGATCACCGCTGCGCAGATCGCGACCCTGCCGGTCAATACCAGCGTCGCTCGCGTCATCGAGACACTCCCCGGGGTGGTGCGTTTCTCGTACGACGAACCGGTGGTCGACGGCTTCCACGGGGTGA
>Ga0182013_10003829_pt1 | contig 18492 bp, 18 predicted proteins | sample 612S2MmetaG_FD_120487 | JGI IMG/M metagenome (GOLD analysis project Ga0182013, IMG submission 120487) | Permafrost microbial communities from Stordalen Mire, Sweden - 612S2M metaG | ecosystem: Environmental > Terrestrial > Soil > Wetlands > Permafrost | place: Sweden: Stordalen | collected...
AAAGGGTTGTCGATGACTGGCCAAGATGCACATAACCGAGCCCGACGTCCAGCAGCGTTTGCAGTTTCGGCCGAATCTGCGGATTCGTTTCCAGCAACGGAAGTGCCTCTTCGATAGTCAGCGCAAGCAGGTCCGCGATGGAATGCCCCTTGTATTTAACTTGCAATGTCTCGTAGTTATACCGCTTGCCGCGACATACATCGCAAGTAACATAGACGTCCGGCAGAAAGTTCATTTCGATGCGCTTGAGTCCGTCCCCCTGGCAGGCTTCGCATCGTCCGCCCTTAACATTGAAGCTGAATCGACCGGGCTTGTAACCACGCTCGCGCGATTCCGGCAACATCGCGTAAAAATCACGAATCGGCGAAAATAGTCCGGTGTAAGTTGCGGGATTTGAGCGTGGCGTGCGACCAATGGGCGACTGATCGATCCGAATGACTTTATCCACATTCGCGATGCCGGTAATGTCACCATGCGCGCCCGGAGCTTCATGAGAGCCGTAGATTTCGTGCGCCAGTGCGCGGTAGAGGATATCATTCACGAGCGTCGACTTACCACTGCCGGAAACACCTGTAACGGCAATGAAGCGGCCGAGAGGAAATTCGACATCGATCCCTTTGAGGTTGTGCTCGCGGGCATCACGCACCTGAATCGATTCGCCGCTGCCAGGCCGCCTGATACGCGGCACGGGAATCACCATCGTGCCGGCGAGGTAACGGCCGGTAAGTGAATCCGGATTTTCGCGAATCGCGTCCGGAGTTCCGCTCCCGACAACAACGCCTCCCAGGCGCCCGGCGCCGGGCCCCAAATCTATCACATAATCAGCCCGCTCGATGGTTTCTGCGTCGTGCTCGACGACAAGCACTGTATTGCCCATGTCGCGCAGGGCAATCAGCGTATCGAGCAGCCGGTTGTTGTCGCGCGGATGCAGACCGATGGAAGGCTCGTCGAGTACATACAGCACGCCACGGAGCTTTGAGCCGATCTGCGTAGCCAGCCGGATACGTTGCGCTTCGCCGCCGGAAAGTGTGGACGCGGAACGATCGAGGCTGAGATAGTGCAACCCCACCGATTCGAGAAACTCCAGGCGGCGGCGAATTTCATCCACAACGCGTCCTGCGATCTGAGTTTCCCTGTCCGTCAGTTTCCACGATCGCGCCGTGATCATCGCGCGCGAAATCGGCATAGTGGTAAATTCGGCGATCGATATATTCTTGCCCCGCACGGCAAGGCTGGATGGCCGGAGGCGCTTTCCCTGACAGACAGGGCAGGGCACTGGCGACATATAGTCCATGAGCCAGTCTTTGTAGTCATCCGAGGCTTCGCGATATATGTGTGCCAGCGCGTCCACGATGACCGTTAGTAATGATTCGCGCGCAGCCAGACCCAGCTTTTCCCATGCGGTGCCAGGCTTGGCTTTCAGGGCACGCGCGGCTTCCTGTATTTTTGACGTCACGCGCGTTGACGACGCACCGGGGCCGAGGGCTCCTTCAAGCAATGGCTTGGAAGGATCCACGATCACTTTGTCGGGATCAAACGCCCACGTATTCCCGATTCCCGCGCATTCCTCACAGGCGCCGTAAGGACTGTTAAAAGAAAACGACCGGGGCTCAAGCTCGGGTACGCTGGTCCCGCACTCCACACAGGCAAGCTTCCTGGAATAGAGCCGCTCCTCCCCGTCAACGACCGAAATCAAAACCAGGCCCCCGGCAAGGCGCGTCGAGGTTTCAATGGAAGCCTCAAGACGCTTCTCGATCCCGGGCTTCACGAGCAGTCTGTCAACGATAACTTCGATCGTATGATTGCGGCGTTTGTCGAGCGTAATTGTATCTTCCAGCGACCGGATGACGCCGTCGATGCGCGCCTTGAGCAGACCCTGGCGCGCCAGCTTCTCCAGTTCTTTTTTGAACTCTCCCTTTCTGCCGCGAACAATCGGCGCCATCACCAAAATGCGATCGTCCGCCTTCAGAGAAAGTACGTGTTTGAGTATTTGTTCGGTGGTCTGACGCGATATCTCACTGCCACATACCGGGCAGTGCGGAATGCCAATTGAAGAGTAAAGTAATCGTAAGTAATCGTAAATCTCAGTTATGGTACCTACGGTACTTCTAGGACTGCGGCCGGTAGTTTTTTGATCTATCGATATTGACGGACTCAGCCCATCTATAGCATCTACGTCGGGCCGTTCCATCTGGTCGAGAAACTGCCGCGCGAACGCAGACAGCGTTTCCACATAGCGCCGCTGGCCTTCCGCGTAGATTGTGTCGAAAGCCAGCGATGACTTTCCCGAGCCGCTTAGCCCGGTAATTACTGTCAAAGTATTCCGTGGTATGCGCACACTGATATTCTTGAGATTGTGCTGGCGCGCCCCTGAAACAGTAATTTCCTCTAACATTCGTGATATTCTTTACACATCCACTTAGTTACTAATCGGACATCCGTTTGTTTTTTCGTCGAATCAATACAGGCTGCGTCGCTTGCGGAAAGATGTATGAACGGAAGAGCCGTGGACTTTTCAGCCGCATCTTTTGCAGCGCCGCTTTTCACTGCCCGCATTGCGGCACGAACCGATACTACTATCGCGCTTTCTTCGCCCTCTTCCAGTGGTACGCTTATTGTCCGAAATGCCACAATTATGAACTCAGCCGGCTCAGGAAACGGGACCACATCGATCCGATGAGTCTGAACCCGCTGCGGGGCCTGTTGCGCCTGATTGGATTCCCCCTCTACTACTGTACATTCTGCCGTTTTCAATTCGGGGATTACCATCCGCTGCACCCATCCTGGCAGGCCCGGCGCCCGAACGGCCGCTGATGATATGGCTGACGGCCATCGCCGGCGACAACGGCAAGAGGCTCGACGCGTTCCTGCACGAAAGGCTTCCGCAATACAGCAGGTCACGCCTGCAGAGCTGGATTCGCGACCAGCGTGTGCGGGTCAACGGGACGACTGCGAAGTCTTCGCAGACTCTGAAAGGCACGGAAGAAATTGAAGTAGAGCCCGCCGATCTTCCGGCCCTCAAAGCCACCGCCGAAGATCTTCCGGTTGTTGTGCTCTACGAAGATTCCGGCGTGGTGGCGATCGACAAGCCAGCTGGCATGGTGGTGCATGCGGGCGCGGGTGTGCACAGCGGAACGGTAGTGAATGCCCTCCTTCACCGGTTTTCCACGCTTTCAGGTATTGGCGGCGATTTGCGGCCGGGTATCGTGCATCGCCTCGACCGGTTTACCAGTGGCGTACTTCTGGTGGCCAAGAACGACGCCGCTCATCAAAGCCTCGCCCAACAGTTTGCTTCGCGAACGGTGGAAAAAATTTACCTGGCTCTTGTGGAAGGCGCGCTCGAAGGCTCGGGCCGGATTCAGAAACCGATCGCGCGCGATCCGAAAAACCGTGCGCGCATGACCGCCCGGTTAAGTACCGGGCGCAGTGCTCTAACCGATTGGAAGGTTATTGAGAAATTCGGGGGATTCACCCTGTTGCAGGTGCGTATCGGCACGGGGCGGACACACCAGATCCGCGCCCATATGGCCTCGCTGGGACATCCCGTGGCGGGCGACCGGCTGTACGGCGCTAAGCCTTCGGTCCGGAACCGTTTTTTTCTGCACGCGCACCGGTTGGGATTCACAAGTCCAGCGACTGGCGAGCCGGTCGTCGTGGAATCGCCTCTGCCGCCGGAGTTGGTCGAGTGGAAGAGCGCGCTGATTCAAACTCCCCGGGAAAGATAGAATGGAATGCATATGAAATCGTCAGTCGTAACGGTTCTGGGGGCCGTGGTGTGCGCGGGGGCGCTTTTCTTCACGCCTGTCCACGCACAAAAGCCAGCGGCCCAGAAGGCGCCAGCGACTCCACCGCCAGCCGCAGCTCAAAATGGGCCCGAAGAGCAGACCCGCATCGTTCTCGACGTCACGCGCGTAAATATTCTCTTCACCGTTACAGATAAGAAGGGACGCTTCGTAACGGACCTCGGCAAGAATGATTTTGAAGTGATCGAAAACAAGAAGCAGCAAACGATTCAGCAGTTCACAGCCGAATCCGATCTGCCGCTGCGCCTCGCCGTTCTGGTCGATACCAGTAACAGCATTCGCGATCAGTTCCGCTTCGAGCAGCAAGCCGCCATCCGCTTCATCCAGAGCGTGGTGCGTCCGCGCACCGACAAACTCATGCTGGTGAGCTTCGACAGCGCCGCCGAGATGGTAAGCGATCTGACCGATGACGTTCGCAAACTCGAAGAGGGCGTGAAAGGCATGCGGCCCGGCGGCGGCACGGCGTTCTACGATGCCATTTATTTTGCCTCAAAAGAAAAGCTGATGATGGACCAGCCGCGCGACAAGTTCCGCCGCGCCATGATCGTCATCTCGGATGGCGAAGACACCGAAAGCCGGATGTCGCGCGACCAGGCACTGGAAATGGCACAGAAGGCCGACGTGGTTATCTACGCGATCTCAACCAATATCAAGCGCGATGACAGCGATGGGGACAAAGTGCTGCGTTACCTCACGGAAGAAACCGGCGGCCAGGCGTTTTTCCCGTTTAAGATCGAAGATCTGGATCAGTCGTTCGAGAACATCGCCAACGAGTTGCGGCATCAGTACAACATCTTTTATCGCCCCGAGCCGCTCAAGACAGACGGGCTGTATCATCCCGTCACCGTGCGGACCAAAGGACGGAAAGATCTGGTTGTACGGGCTCGCAAAGGCTACTACGCGCCGAATCTGAATTAATCAAAGAGGGTTGTAGGGTCGCGTCTCGGTCCCCACGCGCAGGCTATGAGTCACGATTTGGTCGGGCGGGACCGATAGCAGATGCGGCCTGATGGCAATCAGAACGTTCGTATTCGATTTTTCCGTGGTGGTCTGCTTGAAAAGATTGCCGAAGAACGGAATCTGTGCCAGTCCCCAGAATCCGCTCACGCTCTTTGAATCCGTAGGATTGATCAGACCGGCGATCACCGCCCACTCGTCGTTGCGCAGCCGAACCTGCGAATTGAGGGAACGCCTGCCGATAACCGGAATGTTATTGACCGAATCACCCGTGAGCAGTTCATAGCTGGTCTCGACGGCAAGCGTCATCTCGCCCATGCCATGAACATGTGGCGTGATTTTCAGGGTGACGCCCAGATCTTCAAATGTGAACGCCGGCGGAGGAGCATATACGGTGCCAGTCGTCCCGGTCGGCACGGAGCCGGCGAAACCGGACGTTTCGATCGGATACTTTTCCCCCGAGTGGAAAGTCGCCGCTTGACCATCCGCGGCGCGCAGTTGCATGTGGAACAGGGTCTTGGTCGATGAAATGGTCTGATTAAACATCGCCTGCGCCTGGGCGACGCTGATCCCGATCAAAGTTTTCCCGGCCCCGAAAGTCAGCAGATTTGCGATACCGGACGGCACGGTGATCACGTTATTCAGAATCTGGCCCATATAGATCGCCTGGAAACTGTTGGTGACGTTGAAACCGTAATTCTTGATGTCGCTGTCGTCGACTTCCAGAAACTGCAGATCGATGGCAATGTCAGACCGCGATCCGAACAATTGCGTGAGCAGCGCCTGCGCCGGAAGAGCGCGCGAGACACGATCGCGAATTACGATCTCGCTCTGAGCGGTATTCCAGGCCATCTTGTCCACATTGGTCGCTTGCTTAACTGCCTGGCCGATCTCGGTCAACTCCTGCGTGGTGACTGCCTGCGGGATGGGAACTGAGATTTGAATCGTCTGTTCCAGATCGTTGCGCTTCTGCGGAGTATCCTGCGCCACCATCAACAAGCGCGAAGTCAGCGGAACGACGAAGGCTCCCGTGGCGGCTTCAAGATCGTGCAAAGCCTCCCGGTAATCGACTCCTGAAAGGCGAAACCGGATTTGCGTTCCCGCTGTCGCGAAATCGCCATCGTAGACTGTCACAAGTCCGAACCGCTGAGCTACCTGATCGAATAATGAACGCGCGTTGCCACTCAGATCGAAGTCCTGAAGACCCGGCTTTGCATTCAACGAGGTCGGACCCTGCAGGGTCCGTTCGCCCGCCAATTCCCGCGCGGTGAGGCTGTCGAAAATCTCGACCGCCGGAACGTCGGGCAAGTCGTTTGCCCCGAGGCCACCACCCTGCGCATCCTTCTCCCCACTGGACCGCAGCGATTCCATGAGCGCCTTGTATCGCTTATCCCCGGGCAGACGAGCCGCCGCTTGCGAATAGAACAAGAACGCTTCGGAATCGTGGCCGGCCTTCTGCGCTCTCTTTGCCTTGCGAGCCAGGGCCTTAGCTTCGTCCTTAGGAGAGTCCTTCGCGGCGTCGCTGTCGGCTAAAGGACTGGCAAATAAAAGGCTTGCGCACACTCCAGTCAGGACTATCGGCATCACTGCCGTGAAGCGCAAGTGCATCTCACACGTTTGACGTCGATACCGCCCCGGCTGTGCAGTAGAGAATCGTGCAGTAGACAATAATGAAGACCGATGCAGCAGATCCAGCCATTGCTGAAATCCCTTGCAGTACCGGCGGCCCTGTTGGCGGCCACGGTCATCGCCGGCCTGATCCTGCGCGCGCTCCTGTTCCGCGTCCTGAGGGCTTGGGCAAAGCGTACCGGCAGTCAGCTCCATCTGCTTGTCACGGAAAGACTCTACGGACCGATCATCCTCTGGTCCCTGATTCTGGGTCTGCACATCGCAACGCAGAATTCGGAGATCCCGCGAAGATATCTCCACTACATTCCGTCAACTCTGGCAGTTCTGTGGATCCTCTCGCTCACGATGGTGACGAGCCGGCTAGCGGGTAATGCCGTGCGCTTCTACGGCGGGACCTTCCTGCCGGTGACCAGCCTGACGGAGAAACTCGCGGAACTCGTGGTGTTCGTGCTCGGTCTTGTCTGGATGCTGAAAGTTGCCTTCAGTATCAGTCTGGCGCCCGTCCTTGCCACCCTCGGCGTCGGCGGTCTGGCCGTCGCGCTGGCCCTGCAGGACACGCTGTCGAATCTGTTTGCAGGGTTTTATGTTTCGATTTCAGGGCTGATCCACATTGGCGATTACATCAAGCTCAACACCGGTGAAGAAGGATATGTCAACGACATCAACTGGCGCTGCACCACCATGCTGGGCACCAGCAACAACCTTGTGGTGATCCCCAACAACAAGCTGGGCCAGGCGATTTTCACGAATTACAATATGCCCGACCAGCGCATGGGAATGTCCATATCGATCAGCGTTGGATACGATTCCGATGTCGCGCAGGTTGAGTCTTTGTTGTTGGAAGAAACGGCTGCCGCGCAGGGCGCAGTAGCAGGGCTGCTGACCGAGCCCGCGCCGTATATCCGGTTCATTCCCGGGCTCGGAGATTTCGCCCTGGTGTTCCAGCTCAACTTCAGCGTGGCGAGGTTTGCCGATCAATACCTGGTGCAGAGCGAACTGCGCAAACGCATATTCAAACGATTGCGGAGGGAAGGCATCACAATGCCATTCCCGACGCGTACGGTGATCCTTGAACAACCAAAGCCTGCCGAAACAAATACCGGAACTTGAGAATCTGACACCGGGCCGCGCGCTCGATCTGGCATGCGGCTCTGGCCGGCATTCCCGATGGCTTGTGGAGCGAGGCTGGGAAGTCACTTCAGTCGATCTGGCGCCGGAATGGAATGGCGTCATTCAGGCCGATCTGGAAAAAGGCGGGTTTGTGATCTTGCCAGGGGCTTGGGATCTGATCGTGTGCTGGCTTTATTGGCAGGAAAATCTGTTGCCCGCCATCGCACGCGGCGTGCGTCCCGGCGGTGTAGTCGCACTGGCAGGCAAGACTACCGGCCGATTTGCAACTTCGCTGGAACGCTATCGCGCGGTTTTTGGTGATTGGGAAGAACTTGCTTCAGGCGAGAACGAGGCGTTCGTTTTCCTGGTTGTTCAATGTGCCGCTCGTAAAAAACTCATCGACTAGCCCGCGGATCTGCGCAGCTTCTTTCGCCTGGTAAATCGCGGTGCGCAAACTTGCTCCGCCGCGAATGCCGTGCGTGAAATACGTCGCGAACTGCTTCATCTTGCCGACCGAATCGTCTTCGCCGCGGCTGAGCAGCATATCGTAATAGGTCCCCATGATCTCGTACCGGTCCTGATGCGTCGGCTGTGTGTAGTGGCCCGTGGCGAGATACTGCCGGATCTGCTGGAAAATCCAGGGATTCGACGAAGCGGTTCGACCGATCATCACACCGTCACAGCCCGTCTCTTGCACCATGCGAACAGCATCTTCGGGCGTGATGATATCGCCATTTCCGATCACCGGAATCTTAACAGCAGCCTTTGCCGCAGCGATGCGAGTCCAGTCGGCTTTACCCGCGTAACCCTGTTCGCGCGTGCGGGGATGCAGGGCAATCGCCTGAAGCCCGCAATCTTCGGCGATCCGTGCCATTTCCACCATGACCAGTTCCTGGTCGCTCCAGCCTGCGCGGAATTTGCAGGTGAAAGGAATGGTGATGGCTTTCCGGACAGTCCGCAGCAGTGTTTCCACAAGAGGCAGATCGCGCAGCAGGCCCGAACCGCCGTTGCATTTGACTACCTTATTGACCGGGCAGCCGAAGTTGATGTCCAGAATGTCGAAGCCCAGATCCTGACAAACGCGGGCAGCATTGGCCATAATCTCCGGGTCGGAACCGAAGAGCTGGGCCGAAATCGGGTGCTCTTCCGGCTCGAAAGCGAGGTAGCGTTCGATGGTCCGGGTGGGCTTTTTAGCCCGAACGGCGGCGCTAACTCCATGAGAACTCGTAAATTCGGTCATAATAAGACCGCAGCCCCCGAGATTGCGGATGAAGCGCCGGAACACCGTATCGGTCACGCCAGCCATGGGCGCAAGAACCGTGGCGGGTTCGATCGTGATGTTGCCGATCGCAATTTTTCCCGGGAAACTCACATATTCAGTTTAACGTCGAGACAACTAAGATCGTAATGACGGGTTTGGAACGGGAAGAATGAGACCGCTGCATATTGGATTGCTGGTGGTGGGCGCCGCGCTGGCGGGCGGCCTGGCTGTCAAGATGACCGAGCCGCAGCCGATTCCTGTCGCGGCAATGATCTCTGCTCCGGTGATCAAGACTACCCCTGTTCCAGTCGCTCCTTCCACTCCAGAGGTCGCCCCTGAAGTCGTCCCCCAGCCGGCGAAACCGTCTCCCATGCCGGATCCGGTGCTCGCTCCGCCTCCGGCCTATGAAGAATCCGCGACACCGAAAGTTCCGATTCGCATAAACAAACCCAAATTCGTCACTCCTGCCCGAACTCCATGGACACCAGCCGCGGAAGCTAAGGCACTAGCGGTCTATGATTCGCCGCCGCAATTTGTGACGGAACCCGCGGCGGAGGCTGCAAAGGCCGTCCCGACTCCTGCTCCCGCAGCGGTAGCGAAGGCGATTCCGCCCCGGAAGGTAACGCTGCGCACCGGCACAGCGATTGAGGTTCGAATCGACGAATCGCTGTCGAGCGACCGGAATGCCGGCGGCGATACATTTAACGCGTCCCTCGCCGATCCGCTTGTCATTGACGGTCTGGTGATTGCAGAACGCGGCGCCCGTGTCAGGGGACGTGTTGTAAATGCCCAGAAGGCCGGACACCTCAGTGGCACTTCATTCATCGAACTGGGTCTGTCCGGCATTACGACTTCAGACGGACAAGATATCGGAATTTCCACGGACACCTGGGCACAGCGCGCAGACTCATCGCGCGGGGAAGATGCCGCTAAGGTCGGCGGCGGCGCTGCATTGGGCGCGATCATAGGAGCGGTTGCCGGAGGCGGTAAGGGCGCGGCTATCGGTGCCGGCGCGGGTGGTGTAGCCGGCGCTGGAGTCGTTGCCGCCACCCGCGGAAAAGCAGCAAACATTTCTTCCGAAACGATTGTCCGGTTCCGCCTGGCATCAGCCGTAATAATTACAGAGCGACGTTGACGAACTAATTCGCCGGATACCGCAGCACGGTGTAGTTTGTCAGGTTGATCAAATCGCTTCCCGGATTCGACAGCGAAGCCCGGAAGTCGATTCGCACTCCTGCCTGCAGCGGCGAATTGAGAATCGCAGGAAGAAACGGGAGTATCGTCCCCCAGCTCTGCACGCTGATCTGCGCCCCGGTACCCGTGATTGCCGCTTCCGCGACGCCCGCCACCGCGAGATCCTGAACGCTCCCGTGACGCGCAAGGATCGTCGTCGTGCCCCAGTTGATCTGCAGATTGAAAGCAGATGCCAAGCCGGTGACTGCACCCGCGTGAGTGAACGAGAAACGCACTTCAATGCGATCGCCAGCATGCAATTGCGAGAACGGCACATCGCATGCGCCGGCGCTTGCAAACGCCGTGCCGTTAACGCTTGTCCCGGATGAACTGCAGATTACCTGGGCGAGAATTCCACGTGCGGTAGGCGGAGGAGTGGTCAAATTGCCGATGTTGGCCGCCGCAGACGGGTCGATCCGGTAAGACGCGATCAGCGTGTCACCTGCTTGCGGAACTTCATTGGATGCAAATTGCACGGTTGAGCCCGTCAGCGTGTAGTCGGATCCCACAATCATGTAGAGGCCGTTGCGATAAAGAGCGAGGCTGGTTCCGAGCGGCGTATTGGCGAGGGTATATGTCGTGTTGGTTCCATCCACGGTCCCGCCAGGCGTCTCGGCGTCGGAAAAGGTCGGTGGCCCGCAAGGTCCTGTGGTCCCGTCCACCAACACGCAGTCACCCACCTGACCCGCCGCGGTTTGCAGGATACCGTTATCGTCCACAACAGCTACAGCACTGGTGCCAAATGCAGCCCCCTTCGTTGGCCGCTGATTGAGATCCGCTTGCAGGCCGATGACGGAAGATTCCGAAATCGGCGTCTGATTGCCGGCGGTGCCCCCGCTGCCTGTGCCGCTGGAACTGGTCGTCGTGGAACCCGTTCGAACCGCGCTCACCGTGAGAGCCTGCGTGGAGACGGGCACTGTCCAGGTTTCGGTGAACTGCTGATCACCGTCGCTCTGATAATGCACGGTATAGATATTGGCTGGCGACGGCGCGCCCGCATTCGGCGTCAACTGCACCAGCAGGTTGCCGTTGATCACTGACACGGTTCTGCTCTGCTGCACGATGGTGCCGATGTTGACTGCGTCGAACGTGCTCCATTGAATCGTCAAAGTGCCGCTGAAACGCGTGCCGTCAGCTTCAAACAACGTGTCCTGAATGGTGGTCAATCCTGTTTGTGCCTGGCCCGCTTGAATAAAGGCCAGCCCGCACAGCGCGGCGAGCGCGAGCGTCTTTCGGCATAGCTGCATAACTGTCTCCCGTGAAAATCGAATCGTGTTCACGTGGAAAGCAATAGCATTGCGATGGAAAAAATCGACGGCCGGGAACGACGAGAAAGCCGCTAAGACAAAGGCAGAAAAGGACTAGAAAATATTTATGCGATCTGTGACCGGTACAACCCGCGTTCGCGAATATAGCTCAAAACGGCTGCCGGAACCGGCACGCTGATCTCGCCGTTTGCAATCCGTTCCCGAATGGAAGACGACGAGACCGGCGAGGCGATGCCGGTAAGTTCGCGGACGATAGCTCCTTGCGGCTTTTCATAAGATGCGCCTGGCCGCGTAACGACAATGAACTCAACCGAGGCAACAACATCCTGCCAGCGATACCAGCTGCGGATCTCGGCAAAAGCGTCCGCGCCGATCAGAAAACTGAGCGGCTGCAATTCCGCCGCGCGCAGCCTTTCGATCGTCATGATGGAGTAACTGCGGCTGGCGGATCCGGCCTGCGGTGCTTCAATCCGCGATACCTCAAACCCCGGATCGCATACACATGCCAGTTCCACCATCCGAACCCGGTCCTCGTAGGGCGCCAGTTCGGCATCATTTTTATGGGGAGGATTCGCCGCGGGAATAAAAAGCACCTTCGTCAGGCCGAAGCGGTCCGCGGCCTGACGTGCGATATCGAGATGCGTGTTGTGGATGGGATCGAATGTACCGCCAAAAAGCGCGGTGCTCAACTCTTTTCGATTTTCAGCGAGTTGATCTTGACCTCTTTTTTCGGCCGGTCCTGCGAGCCGCGCGGAGCCTTCGAGATCTTCTCCACCACATCGTAGCCTTCTATGACTTCACCGAAGATGGTGTGTTTGTTGTCCAGCCACGGCGTTGCCGCGACGGTGACAAAGAACTGGCTGCCATTCGTGTTGGGGCCGGCGTTCGCCATCGAGAGCAAGCCAGGCTTGGAGTGCTTCAAAGAAGGATGGAACTCATCGGCGAACTTATAACCTGGACCACCCATGCCGGTGCCCTGCGGGCAGCCGCCCTGGATCATGAAGTCCGGAATCACCCGATGGAAAACCAGCCCATCGTAGAAGGGCTTCCCCGTTTTCGTGCCTTCAGCGAGATCCACAAAGTTCTGCACTGTCTTGGGCGCTTCAGCCTGGAAGAGCTTCGCCTTGAACCGGCCTTCGGTTGTGTCGAAGACCGCATACGTTTCATTTGCCATGCCTTGATATTAAACTGCGACAACGGATTTACGGCGATGCGGTCAGTCCGAACAGAGCTGTTCCTTCGCTGCGCGCGATGCCAGTTCGTCGGCCCGGTTGTTGTCTTCGTGGGATGCGTGGCCTTTTGTCCATGACCAGCGCATCGTGTGTCGTTCTGTCTGGGCGTCAAGCTCTTCCCACAAATCACGATTGATCACAGGCTTTTTTTGCGAGGTGATCCAGTTGCGCTTCTTCCAGTTTTTGATCCACGTCGTGATGCCGTTCTTCATGTACTCGGAGTCAGTCACCACTTCCACTTCACAATGCTCTTTGAGCGTGCGAAGCCCTTCAATAGCGGCTCTGAGCTCCATGCGGTTGTTGGTGGTGTGCTTCTCGCGACCGTAAATTTCTTTCTTGCTCGCGCCGTAGCGGAGTATAGCGGCCCATCCTCCGGGTCCCGGATTTCCGAGGCACGCACCGTCAGTGATCAGTAAAATTTTCTTCAATGAAGTCTCGTTTTGTGCCTCGACGTTGGTGAGAGGCAAAACACACTCTAAAACATTTTTCAACTTTTATGGTGTATCTTTTCCAATTTCGTTTCATAATGAGGGAACGGGAGAATTACAACGATGGCTACAAAAAAGGCAGCACCCAAAAAGGCAGTAAAGAAAGCGGCACCGAAAAAGGCAGCACCGAAAAAGGTCGCTCCGAAAAAGGTCGCTCCAAAAAAGAAGTAGTAGTCGCAGCAAAATGGGGCAGGTGAATAGCCTGCCCCGTAATTTGTAAACCTTACACCACCTCTGCACGGCCCCCTTCAGATACACCTCTTTGCCTGGTCGCCCCGGTTGCGCTAGAGGCGCGTCCAGTGCAGAAAGCCGATCATTGTCTTCCCGTCGAGTATTTTGTTCGAAGCGATGTCGGCACGCAATTCCTTCTTCGTGAACCAGCGGGCTTCAATGCGCTCGTCTTCCATCGGGTGCGACTCGCCCTGCGTGAGCTCTGTCGCGAGATAGATCGTCATCTTCTCTTCAACGTATCCAGGGCTCGGGTAGAACGAAACCAGCTTCTTCCATTTCTTTGCGCGCAAGCCGGTCTCTTCAACCAGCTCCCGCTTCGCAGCCTGCAACGCGTTCTCGCCTTCATCTATTTTTCCCGCGGGTAATTCCCACAAGAACTGATTGGCAGGCAGACGATACTGCCTTACAAGCAGCACTCGATTGTGGTCATCGACCGGCAACATCACGGCTGAGCCGCGATGTCGCACGATGCTGCGTTTCATTTCCCAGCCAGTGCGATCGACCGCTTCATCTTCAGTGACCCCGAACAGCGAGCACCGGTACACTTCTTTGGAGTTTGTGATTTTCATTGGTTTGATCTATGACTTTCGCCTGCGCAGCGCTTCGCCAAAGCGTTCCACGGGATATGTATTGAGGATGTCTTCAGCTTCCAGACCACCTCGTCGCGCCGTTTGGATCCCGTACCGCATGTTGAGCAGATGCTTCGGATGGTGAGCGTCCGTCGAAACAATAAACCTGGCGCCCTTCGCCTTCGCCATGCGTACATGGTTCGCACTGAGGTCGAGCCGCTCGGGACTGGAATTGATTTCGAGCCACACTCCTCTGCGCACCGCGTCGGAAATTACGCGGTCGAAGTCGAACGTGAATGCTTCGCGATGAAGCAGGAGTCGGCCGGTCGGATGGCCCAGAGCCGTTAGGTGCGGACATTCCAGCGCGCGCAGAAGCCGGTCCGTCATCGCTTCAGGCTCCAGGTTCATATGGTTGTGGACGCTGCCGATCACGATGTCCAGCTCGGCGAGGGCGTCCCAGGCGATATCCATCTCACCTTCCTTCATGATGTCGCACTCGAGGCCGGAGAGAATGTGAATCCCCAGGTTCCCCGACTCGTTGAGCTTCCGCACGGTTTGCGCGAACTCAACGACGCGCTTCTCATCGAGCCCGAACATCATCGCCATCACCTTTGAGTGATCGGTGATTGCGATGTATTCATAACCGAGGGCGCGCGCAGCTTCGGCCATTTCCTCGAGCGTGGCGCGGCCGTCGGTGGCAGTAGTGTGCATGTGGAGATCGCCGCGGATATCGCTCTGCTGCACCAGCTTCGGCAGCGTATGCGCTTCGGCTAGTTCGATCTCGCCCTGGTTCTCCCGCAGCTCGGGCGGAATCCAGTCAAGGCCGAGCGCCTGATAGACGCCTTCTTCGGTTTCGCCGGCGACGCGAACGTCGTCCGCTTCGCGAAACAATCCGTATTCATTGAGCTTCAGCCCCATGCGGATCGCGCGCTGCCGCAAAGCAACGTTATGTTCCTTGCCGCCGGTGAAGTACTGCATCGCGGCCCCGAAACTCGTGTGCTCGACCGCTCTCACATCGACCTGCAGGCCTTCACGTCCGAACTTCACGCTCGTCTTGGTGGGTCCGCGCCCAAGGATTTCCTGCACGCGCGGGTGTGTCCCCACGCGATCGAGAGCCGCCACTGCGTTCGGACCAGTGACGACAAGATCGAGATCACCGATGGTTTCGCGTCCGCGCCGGAGGCTCCCGGCAGGAGTGATAGATTCAATCCCTTCCAGTCCGGCAAGATATTCGGTTAGTTCGTGCGCCACATTGTCGGCGAAGCTCAGCAGGAATCGTCCACTGTGCTCTCTGTGTTGAGCGATGCCGCGAAGCACCTTCTCTTCGAGCTTGGCGCCCATGCGCGGTAGGGTACGAAGTTTCTGATCTTTGCACAGCTGTTCCAGTTCGTCGAGAGTGGTGACGTGGAAGTGCTCGAAAAGGAGTGCGATGCTCTTGGGGCCGAGGCCCTGGATCTTGAGGAAGTCGAGCGCGGCAGGCGGGAACTTTTTCAAAAGCTCATCGCGTTTATCGAAACTGCCGCGCGCGGCGATCTCCTGCAGGACCGCGGCAAGCCCTTTTCCAATACCAGGAACATCGGTGATCTTGCGCTCGCGATTCGCCAGAATGTCGGCGATACGCTCCGGATAACCTTCGATTACCGACGCGCCATTGCGATAGCTCCGGATACGGAAGCCGTCTTCGCCGCCGATCTCCATGAGGTCGGCCGTTTCATAGAGAATCTTTGCAAACTCGCGGTTTTCCAAGCCTTCAGTTTACTCGCCCGCTTTTACACGGCGATTCTTGAATTGATGGCCGTACCGCGCCAGATCCACGCGATCGCCGGTGAGCAGAATACCTTCGGTTCGCAGCAGCAGACGCTGTTCCATACCGGCTTCGCCTGGCAGGAGAATCTTTCCCTTCGCGCCAAGAACGCGGTGCCACGGTAATGCTTTTCCGTCGCGCAGCGCCCACACAACCTGCCGGGCCGCGCCGGGAAATCCGCTGGCGGCGGCGACATCTCCATAGGTTGCGACTGTGCCTTTCGGGATGCGACGGACTGTAGCCTGGATTTTCCTAAACAAGAAAGCGCTCGTCTATTTTTACCTGATAGCCGCTGGCGAGGCGGTTGGTTTCGTTCGCCATCCCGACTACCGCCATTAGTTCGGCGAACATCGCGTCGCTCATGCCGGCCTTGCGTGCAGCGGCTGTGTGCGAAGCGATGCAATAGCCGCATTGATTTGTAGCGCTCACCGCGAGGTAGATCATTTCTTTCGTGAGAGGATCCAGCGCGCCCGGCTTCATGATTTCCTTGATACTCAGCCACGTCCGGCGGAGAGTTGTCAGATCGGGCGCCAAAGCTTTCCAGAAATTATTGATCCAGTCCGTCTTGCGCGTGGCCATAATGTCGTCATAGACCGCGCGAACCTCCGGACTTGCCGCGTCGTATTCAATTGTTCCGAGAGTTGCCATAAGGAGATTCTCCAATGCTCGCCAAACCCCGCATGCTGCTGCAGATCGAAGGAGCCGCGTTGTTTGTTCTAAGCCTGTTCCTCTATCACTTTATAGGAGCGGGATGGGTTTGGTTTATTGTTCTCTTCCTGTGGCCGGATCTTTTGATGGCGGGATACCTGGTGAATGTGAGGCTTGGCGCGAGTCTGTACAATCTCAGTCACACGGAGGTGTTTCCATTAGTCCTTGCAGGTTTGGCTCTGGGCCTGCATCGACCTGAACTCATGCCGTTCGCGCTCATCTGGACAGCGCATATCGGCTTCGACCGCATGCTGGGCTTCGGCCTGAAATACCCCACCTTCTTCAAAGACACCCATTTGCAACATCTAACGCCAACTGAACCGCGACTGTAAAGGAGCGGCACTCTAAAGCGACTCTGCAAGGTACACCTCCATAGGATCGCCTTGCCCATAGACGACATATCGAATAGCTTCCTGTACATCGTCGTCCTTCCATAGCCACCGTGTACTTCCGTGACGGGCCCACCGCTTCCGGTCTGGGTCGTCGCATCTGAGCCGGTTGAGAGCACGGCTGGCATATGACTTAAACGTATTCATGACAAACTCAGGCCGAACATCGGCTTCGACGATCAAATGAACATGATTCGTCCGGACATGGGCTGCCCAAAGAGTCCAGCTTCGATGCCGACAAACTTCGTGCAGCGCAGCGAGGACAGTTGTCCGCCCAGCCTTGTCGAGGCAGAAAGGAAGTTGATCCATCTGCTCATGTTTCGCCGCCACACGGTTCTGACTGGGTTCTGCTAGCGGTCCTCGAAAAGAGTGGTGGCGGCGGTCGACAGAGCCGCGGTCGTCGCCGTGCAGGCGGGTCCCATAGCACGCGAACGTAATGAAATACCTCAATAAGGGACCATTTCGTTACCGCTCCTTGACAGTCGCGGCTCTGCTTAAATCAACCCCAGCTCCGACTGCTTGTCCAGATCCAGCAAATAGCCCTTCTTGCCAACATTCATCGCCGAAGTTTCCCCCAGCTTCTCCTGCGCGCCAGCCGCTTCATGAATATGCCCGCAAAAGAAATACCGCGGCTTCTCCCGTTGCAGAAACTCCCGCATTGATTTGCTTCCGAAATGCTTGAGATTCGTGACCCGATCGAGCATGGTTCCGTGTGGCGGCACATGGCAAATCGCAATCATCGGCTTTAACCCATCGAAGGCATGCAACCGACGCTCGATTTCCTCTTCCGAATACTCACCGGGCGTGTCAAAGGGAGTCGGATTCGAATACCCAAACCCAATCACATGGAAGCCATCAACCTCAATCTGCTTCTCATGAAAATCCTGGAAACCGAACCGCTGACAGAACTCACTGATCTGGGTTGCGGTCTCGTGATTCCCGGGCAGCACATACATCCGGTCCGCCCGCTTCTTCAGAATTTCGCCCATCACATCCAGGCCGCGCGCCCAATTGACCAGATCCCCGACGCAAAAATAATAGTCGGCATCAATCGCCATCAACCTCTCCAAAGCCTTAGCGTCGCTGTGGATGTCCGAAAAGATCAGTAGCTTCATTTCCTTGATCTTACGTAATAGAAGCCCCTGGATATCATAAAAGAAGAATCAATTCCCCCCGTTATGGACTCAAACCCCCGCCCGGAATCGGGTATAAACGCCTGGCTCGAGGATGAGCTGTTGCAGCAGTACCGCCTTGATCGCACATCTGTAGACAAGGATTGGAAGAATATCTTCGAACATGCCCCGACCAATGGCGGTGGCAATGGAGCCGCTCCCGGCACGACCAATGGAAACGGCTATGCCATAGCTGCGCCATCGAGCGTCGCCGTAATTCCTGCGTCGGCCGAACCTGTTTTATCAGCCTCCGAAGAACTGATGCCCCTGCGCGGAGCGGCCGCCCGCATCGCCGAAAACATGGCCGCAAGCGCCGCGATCCCGCTGGCGACATCCCAGCGCATCATCCCGGTCAAGGTGATCGACGAAAACCGCCGCCTGATCAACCACCATCGCACCATCCTCGGCAAAAGCAAACTTTCCTATACCCACATAATCGGCTGGGCGATCGTTAAATCGGTTCAGGCAAATCCCGCCTTGAATCACGCATTCGCATCCAATCCGGCTGGCGAACTTTTCCGCGTGCTCAAGAAGGAAATCAACTTCGGTCTCGCCGTCGATGTGGCAGGCAAAAACGGCGCACGCAGTCTGCTCGTGCCCAACATCAAAAACGCCGGCGCACTGTCCTTCACGCAGTA
>Ga0182013_10003833_pt1 | contig 18487 bp, 18 predicted proteins | sample 612S2MmetaG_FD_120487 | JGI IMG/M metagenome (GOLD analysis project Ga0182013, IMG submission 120487) | Permafrost microbial communities from Stordalen Mire, Sweden - 612S2M metaG | ecosystem: Environmental > Terrestrial > Soil > Wetlands > Permafrost | place: Sweden: Stordalen | collected...
CATCCTGGCCGGCATGATCGAACGCGGGACGTTGCATCCGAAGATCGAGATCGAGGCGCCGTGGACCGAGATCGGCGCCGTCGCGCGGCAACTGCTGGACCGGAGCTTCATGGGCAAGGCCGTGTTGCATCTGACGTGACAGGAGGTTTCGTTCCCGATAGGCGATGACGAGGCCAGCGGCGTGGCGAGAAAGGGTTTTGCCACAGATTAAGTGGGATGTAAGAGGATGTTCTCGGACGCGGCACCAGCCAATTTCCGGATCGAGCCGCCGAAAGCGCATCGGAAGTGAGCTTTCGCAAAAGAATATCCTCTTAACATCCCACTTAATCTGTGGCGAAAATCCTTTCTCGTCGCCAGTACGACGCCGCGCGTCCGGTGTTTCGCGTTGCCGGCCCGCCCGCTAAGATACCCCGGATGTCACCCCGCGAACCGGTGACATCACGCAACGAATGGCCGGAAACCGCGCCCTGAGGAAACGAATGCCAGGCATCGTACAAACGGCGGCGCGGTCTCAAACCGGCCCCACGAAACCCACCAACCGGCGCTTCCGCGTCATGGGATTGCTGTTCGTCACCATCGTCATCAACTACCTCGACCGCAGCAACATCTCCATCGCCGCGCCGGACATGGCGAGCGAATTCAAACTCGATCCCGTGCAGCTCGGCCTCGTGTTTTCCGCCTTCGCCTGGACCTACACGCCGTTACAGTTGCCCGGCGGTTGGCTGACCGACCGCGTCAGTCCGCGCGTGTTCTATCCGTTGATCATCATGCTGTGGTCGCTGGCCACGCTGACCACCGGCCTCGCCAACGGCCTGATCGCGCTGATCGCGATGCGCATGGCGGTCGGCTTCTTCGAGGTCCCGACCTTCCTGATCAACAACCGCATCGCCACCACGTGGTTCGGCGAGAAGGAGCGCGCCACCTGTATCGCGGTTTATACAGCCGCGGAATCCGTTGGCCTGGCCTTCATGAATCCGTTGCTCGTGTGGCTGAAGGTCGAGTATGGCTGGCCGTCGGTGTTCTTCTTCACCGGTGTCATCGGCTTCCTGTGGTCGTTCGCGTTCTACCGTAACTACCATGAACCGCTCGACGATCCCGGCGTCAACCCGGCCGAGATCGCGTTGATCGCCGACAGCGGCGGCATTCCCGATCTCTCGCGCCGCATGTCCGACCGCCATGCCTCCGGCCTTGGCTCCCCGTGGCGCGACCTGCGCGTGGTGCTCGGCCGCCGCAAGCTCTGGGGCATCTATTTCGGTCATTTCGTTTACGGCGTGGTCAGCACGTTCTTCCGCACCTGGTTCATCACCTACCTGATCAACTACCGCCACTTCACCTTCATCAAAGCCGGCCTCTACGGCTCCATGCCGTTCGTCACCGTCTTTCTGGGCGTGCTGTTCTCCGGCGCCCTGTCCGATCTGTTGGTGCGCCGTGGCTTCAGCCTGACCTTCGCGCGCAAGTTTCCCATCATCGGCGGCCTGATCCTGTCGACCAGCATCGTCGGCGCCAACTACGTCGACAGCGAGCCATTGATCATGGCGTTCCTGACCTTCGCGTATTTTTGTAACGGTGTCGCCTCGATCCATTGGTCGCTGGTGTCCGCCACCGCGCCCGAGCGCCTGATCGGCCTGACCAGCTCGGTGTTCAATCTGATGGGCGGCCTGGCCTCCATCGTGACGCCGATCCTGATCGGCTTTCTGCTCAAAGCGGGCGACTATCGCACGCCGCTGCTGGTGATCGCGTTCATCGAGGCTCTGGGCGTGCTGTCGTATATTTTTGTCGTTGGCAAGTTGGAACGGGTCTCGGAATGACCAAAGGAGCGAACCATGGCGGATAACCCTCGCTGGACACGGCGGCCGGACGGCTCGACCTGGGGCGATTTCGGTCCCGACGACGAGAAGGGAAGGCTCAACCTGCTGACGCCTGAGAAGGTGCTGCAAGGCATCGCCGAGGTGAAGACCGGCAAGACCTTTTGCCTGTCGCTGCCGCTGGATTATCCCGGCGGCGCGGTGCTGTCGCCCAGACGCGTGCCGCCGGTGCTGCGCCCGACCATGCGCGGCGACAAACCCAACATGAACTATCCGTTGCGCTGCGACGATCCGACCGCGACCGATATCGTGTGCGACGATCAGGTGATCCTGACGTTGCAATACTCGACCCAATGGGACAGCCTGGCGCATGTCGGCCAGATGTTCGACGCCGACGGCGACGGCCACGCGGAGGACGTGTTCTACAACGGCTACCGCGCTGGGCGGGACATCGTCGGGCCAGCGTACTACGACGCCAAAGGCGACATGACTCCCTGCGACCAGCCGACCGGCGCCCGGCATCTGGGCGTGCAGAACATGGCCGAGACCTGCATGCAGGGCAGGGGCGTGATGATCGACCTGGAGGCGCATCACGGCCGCTCGGGCCGCGTCGTCAGTTATGACGATCTGGTGACGATCATGGAAAAGGACAAAATCGTCGTCGAATCGGGCGATTTCGTGCTGTTCCGTACCGGGTTCGCGGAAATGCTGCTGGAAATGAAACAACAACCGGACCGCGACAAACTGTTCGCCTCCGCCTGCGCGCTGGACGGACGCGACCCGCGATTGTTGCAATGGGTGACCGACAGTGGCGCGGTGGCTTTGATATCCGACAATTTCGCCGTGGAGGCCACTCCGGCGCGCCCCTGTTTGGATGACTTTTGCGCGACCTTGCCCTTGCATGCGCATTGCCTGTTCAAACTCGGCTGTTACCTGGGGGAAATGTTCTACCTGACCGAGTTGGCGGACTGGTTGCGCGCGCACGGCCGCAACCGTTTCCTGTTCACCGGCCCGCCCTTGCGCCTGCCCGGCGCGGTCGGATCGCCGGCCACGCCGGTCGCCACGGTCTGACCAACCGACAGGCGCGCGCGCCCCTCCACTGACATAAGCCTGTTACATGCCCCTGCGATTGGAACGCGCATGGCGGAACTGCGTTAGGCCGATGGGTTTGGCGCTTTCATTCCCGCCATGACGACTCATATGGTTACGACGGCATTGGTGAGGGCCTCGTGTCGATCACATCGACGTCGCTACGAATCGCGGACACGGTCGCGGATATGGCGGGCATCTTGCGCCGTCCGTTGCGAGCCGAGGATCTGATCGCCCGAGCCCGGAGAGAAACCGGGCTGACCGACTTCGGCGACGCCAACTTCATGGAGCCGTTGCAGCGCCTGTTGACGGCCTTTACGGCGCCGGACGCGAATCTGAGCCTCGTGGGCAGGCTCGCCACGCAATGGGACGTGTCGCGCTTCCTGTCGAATCTCCTGCGTTTCCAGGCCGAGGAAGCGCGCCGCCCGGAAATCGCGGCCCAGAAAATCGACCGACCGATCTTCATCACCGGGCTGCCCCGAAGCGGCACGACGTTTCTGCACCGGTTGATGATGACCGACAGCGCCAATCGCGCCCCCCTCGTCTGGGAAACGATTTTTCCCTGGTCCGACCCCAAAGGTCCCGACCGCCGCGCGGAACATGTCGCGAAGCAACTGAAAATGTTCGAGCGGCTGGCCCCCGAATTCCGCGCTTTGCATCCGCTGGAGGCGACCTCTCCGCAGGAATGCAGCGAAATCACCGCGCATGTGTTCCGCAGCCTTCGTTTCGATACGAATTACTATGTCCCGACATATCGGCACTGGCTCGACAACGATGTGCGCCGGCATCTGCCCGCCTACCAGTTCCACCAGCGGTTCCTGCGCCATCTGCAATATCAGGACATGCAACGCCAAACCGGCCACGCCCGCTGGGTGCTGAAATGCCCGGAGCATGTGTTCGCGCTGAACGCGATCCGGGCCGTCTACCCCGATGCCCGCCTGATCTTCGTGCATCGCGATCCGGTCAAGGTGCTGCTGTCGGTCGCGCATCTGACGGAGGTGTTGCGGCGCCCTTTTACCCGTTCGCTCGACCCGGCGACGATCGGCCGCGACGAAAGCGCGCGGTGGCTCGCCGGCGCCGAGCGGATGATGCACGCCGGCGACGACGCCGGCTTGCCGGAGCCGGTGTGCCACGTCCACCATATGGACCTGATCAGCGATCCGGTCGCCACGGTGGAAGGTGTCTATCGCCATTTCGGCATGACTCTGCCGGACGCGGCGGCCACGTCGATCGAGCAATACGTCGATGCGAAGCCCAACGGCGGTTACGGTCCCCGCCATTACGCGTTCAAGGACCACGGCCTGGATGAAGCGACCGAGCGCGAGCGGTTCCGCCCCTACATGGTTCGGTTCGGCATCGCCGCCGAGGTCGCATCCTCTCGCGGCCGTCCCGGAGTCGCGGCCCCCGCGCGTTCTCCCGCCCCAACGACTCAGGCTTGATCGTCAGGCGATTCGCGGTGTCAGGTTGAACATTGGCGCGTGATCCGGCTGCGTGGTCACGATCGCGACCGGCATCACCGGCCGGGGATCGTCCAGCGTGATCCGGAACCGCCGCACCAGCGATGCCAGCACCAGCACCGCCTCCGCCATGGCGAATTGCGCGCCGACACAAATCCGCGGACCGGCGCCAAACGGCATGAAGGCGAACCGCGGCGCAGGGGGCGCGTCCGGCATGAACCGCGCCGGATTGAACGCCCCGGGATCGGTCCAGAACGCGTGATGACGATGCACGACCCAGGGCGCGATCATCACCAGACTCCGCCGCGGCAGGTCCAGATCGCCGATCCGATCCGCCAGGATGCTCTCCCGCACCAGAACGAACGCGGCGGGAAACAGCCGCAGCGTTTCGTTCACCACGGCCCGGGTGCGGGTCAGCCTGGCCTGGACGTTTTCCTCCGTCAGATCGACGCCGCGCAGTTCCTCCGCCATCCAGTCCTGAATGCCCTCCGCCCGCGCCAGCAACATGCATGCCCAGAACAACGTCACCGCGGTCGTTTCATGGCCGGCGAGGATCAGCGTGGCCACCTGATCGCGCAACTCATTCGTTGAAAATCCGGTCCCGGTCTCCGGATCCCGCGCCGCGGTCAGCAGATCGAACAAATCGCGTGGCGTATCGTCCGGTTTCGGCGCGCCGGCGCGTTGATGCATCATCGTTTCGATCAGCCGCATCCAGCGCTTGCTGAACCGCGCGCGGCGCCAGTCCCGCAAGGTCGGAACCGACGGCGGCAACAGCATGTCGAGCAAATGCGGCCGCGCCAGATGCTCGCCAAACTCCGTCAGCATCCGCCGCATCGCCGCGCCGTACTCCCGTGTCTCCAACGAGAACATCGAGCGCCCGGCGATATCCAGCGCCAGCGTTTGCACGAAAGTCAGCATATCCACTGGTCGCGCCGCCTGCTGCTCCAGCCCGTCCAATGCCTCCCGCGTCGATTGCATGATGTGCCCGGACAGTAACGGAATCACCCGCGGCCCCAAAGCGGGAGCGACCGTGCGCCGTTGCAGCCGCCAGGTCTCCCCCATGCTCAGCAGCAATCCGTTCCCGGTGATCGGCCGCAGGATGCGGATCGACGCGGGGGAGCGGCGATAATTCGCATGGTTGTCGACCAGCACATGATGGATCGCGTCGGGCGCGTTCAGCAGGACATTCTTGCGGCCCAGAAATTGCCGGACCATGCGGTCCTCGTGGTACGCCGCCTCGGGCCAGATCCCCAGCGCGTTCTCCCGGATCGCGCGCAGAAACGCGCGCATCGGCAACGGCGCCGCCGGTGGCGCTGGCACCGGCGGAACAAACAACGCGGGAGGCAGCGTGTCCATCAGTCGGGGATCACCGCGATGGCGGCCATTTCGATCAGGTAATCAGGGTGCGTGAAGCCGCTGACCGCGACCATCGTCGAGGCCGGCGGCGGGTTCGGGAAGAATTCGCGCCGCACGCGGTGGATGATGTCGAAGCCGCTCATGTCCTTCACGTAGACATCGACCCGGCAAATATCGGCCATCGTGCCGCCCGCCGCCTCGACCGCGGCTTTAACGTTTTCGCACATTTGCCGTGTCTGCGCCTCGATGTCTCCCACCCCGGCGATCGTGCCGTCGGCGCGTTTTGAGGTCATGCCCGAAATGAACACGAACCGCCCCTTCGCCTCGATCATGTTCGCCTGAGCGAAGTGGCCACTGGGTTTGCCGATCCGGTCCGAAACGACCTGTTGACGGGGCATGACGTTTACTCCGCGGCCGGTGCGTAGGCGGGGATATCGGCGCGCAGCGTGGTGTCCATCGGTCGCGGCCACCAGCGATGCTCCCACTCGCCATAGAACTTCTTCAGTTCCGGCATGACCTTTTCCGCGAACAACTTGCTGTTGTAGCGGGTCAGGTCCTTGCTCATGTTGCCGAACTGCATCAAAAGCATCAGGTTGCCGACGTTCAGGCTTTTCGACAATTCGATCATTTGTTCCGTCACCTGACTGGGCGATCCAATAACGATATAGCCGGCATCGACAAGATCCTTCATCTCCGTCGGCCGCGCGACGGTGCGCAAAGCGGCGGCGCTGACCTGGCTGCTCAGGCCGGAACGCTGCGTCGCCTCCGTGGAATAACCGGGAGGCGCCGCGAACCGCGGATCGAAATGCAGGCAGCGGCCGAAGAAATACTCCGCCGCCTCGGTGTAGATATCCATGGCCTGATCACGGCTTTCCGCCACCGCGATGGTCTGCGCGAAGGCGGCGCGGTACGGATTGCGGTCCTTGCCGAGCCGGTCCATTTCAGCCCAGTACCCATCCATCGTCGCCTGTCCGGCCTTGTGACCGTAGTACGAAAGATAGCAGTAGACGTAGTCCATCTCGGCGCACCAATGCCACGTCTCGACCGACCCGCCGCCGGGAATCCAGATCGGCGGATGCGGTTGCTGGATCGGCCGCGGCCAGACGTTGACGTAACGTTGCTGATTGTACCGCCCATTGAACGCGAACGTCTCCTTATCGGTCCAGGCGCGGATGATCAGGTCGTGCGCCTCAAGATACCGGTCCCGCAACTGGCTCGGGTTCTGGCCGTAAGCGAAACAATCGTCCATCGGCGTGCCGACCGGAAACCCCGCGATCAACCGGCCGCCCGAAATCACGTCCAGCATGGCGAATTCTTCCGCCACCCGCGTCGGAGGATTGTACAGCGCGATCGAGTTGCCCATGACGCAGATTGTCGCATCCGACGTCCGTCGCGCCAGTGAACTGGCGATTAAATTTGGCGAAGGCATCAGCCCGTAGCCGTTCGAATGATGCTCGTTCACGCAGATCGCGTCATAGCCCAGATCGGCGGCGTATTCCAGTTCGTCCATGAAGTCGTTGTACATCAGATGCGCGCGCTTCGGATCGAACAGCGACGAGTGGATGTCCACCCACACCGACGGATGCTTCGTTTTGAAATCCTCGGGCAGTTCGGTATATGGCATCAGGTGAAACCACATCAGCTTCATGGCTGGACTACTCCCTGTTGAACCCGCCTTACGCCACGCCCGCGACCGCCAGCAGAGTGGCGAGACCCGCCTCCATCCCGCGCAGGCTGGTCGCCGGTTCGACATCGATCCATTCATCCAGCGAGTGCTCGCGCGCGCCATAACCGCCGGAGCCGATCTTGATCGCCGGGATGCCAAGGCTCATCGGGATGTTGGCGTCGGTCGAGGACGTGGCGAAGCCGACCTCAAACCCTTTCGCGCTGATCGCGGCCTTGGCGAGTTGGACCAGTTCGCACGATTCGCTGGTATGTCCGGCGGGCCGGTCGCCGATCAGCTCGAGATCCGCCGTCACTGGACCGTTGCGGGTCGATCGAACGTCGTTCTCCGCCGCCACCGAGGCATGCACGATCGCCACGAACCGCTTTTCGAGTTCGTCGAGTTCGCGCAGTGATTCCGACCGCAGATCGAAGTCCGTCCATACCGCGTTCGGAATGGAGTTGATCGAGGTACCGCCGCCGGTGACGCTCGCGCTGTAGGTGGTTCGTGGCTTCGCCGGCACGATCACGCGGCCCAGACGAGAAATCGCGTCGGCCATGGCGAACAGCGGGTTGACCACGCCGAACGCGCCATAGCTATGGCCGCCGGGAGCCTTGAACGTGACCCGGTATCGCTTCGATCCGACACCGCCGGTAACGATCCGTTCCATGTTCGGACTATCCACGGTGATGAAGTTGCTGATTCGATCCTTGTAGCGGCCCTTCTGAAACAAATGCCGCATGCCACGCAGGTCGCCGGTGCCTTCCTCGCCGACGTCCGCCACGAACAGAATGTCCGCTCGGGTTTCGATGCCCGCCGCGTCCATCGCCCGGATCCAGGCCAGCAGCACCGCGAGGCTGCGCGTGTCGTCGCCAATGCCGGGCGCGAACAGCTTGTTGCCCTGGCGCCGGACTTTCACGTTGGTCCCGGCCGGAAACACGGTGTCCAGGTGCGCCGCGACGCAGATCAACTGACCGTTGCCGATGCCGCGGCGAATGCCCGTGACATTGCCCTCGGCATCGATTTCCAGGTCAGTCAACCCATGCTCCTTCGCCATCTCGTACCACGACCGGGCGCGCACGCTTTCGGTGAACGAGGGCGATTCGATCTCGGTCAGCCGGATGATGTCCTCGACCGTGCGCTCATGCTCCGCCGCCAGCGTCTCGGCCGCGCGGCGGAACGTGTCGCTGTCGAGGATACGCTGGACGGTCATCTCGGCGTGGGTGCTCATTCGTTCGATCCTTGAAGCGTGCGACGGAGTTCCGGCAAGATGCCGCGGCGCGGGAGGAAATGTCGAATGACCCAGGAAGAATTGCAACGCCTGTTACCCGGATTGCCCCAACTTCTCGGCTTATCGGTGATCAGGGCGGAGAAAGACGGGGTCGTGGCGGAGCTTGTGATGCGGCCGGAGCTTTGCACTCTGGGCGATACCGTCCATGGCGGGACGATCATGGCGTTCGCCGACATAGCGGGCGCGATCGGCACGGTGATGAATTTGCGAGACGGGCAGGGTACCACGACGATCGAAAGCAAAACGAATTTCTTCGCCGGAGCCAAGGTTGGGACGACGCTGACCGCCGAGAGCGTGCCGCTGCATCGCGGCCGCCGCACGCAGGTCTGGGAGACACGGATCATCAATCCCGACGGCAGGCTGATCGCCAAGGTCACGCAGACCCAGATGGTGCTGTGAAGCGGAACCGCACCCCGACCGAGTTCACGATTTCTTAAGGGAAACCAAGGCACGATCGGAGTGCGGCAATCCCGCCGCTGGAGTAAGGCCCGATGCTGAGCATCGACGTCGAACTCCGGTGGGGTAAGCGTCGCTTTCGGATCAGAATAACGTTCCGAAGATAGCTTACTCACCGGCCCCGGCGGACAGTTAGCAGCCGTCCGTCGGGAGCCCGGAGATACCAGATTCGCCCGTTCGCGTCTATCCACGCGTATGTAGTACTTCCGCGTCCGGCCGATCGAGGTTACCCTGCCAGGCCAAACCGGAGGGAACCAATATGAAAGCCGCGGTCTTCCACGCGCCCCATCAGCCGCTGACCATCGAGGACGTCGAGATCGAAAAACCGAAGCGGCGCGAAGTTCTGCTGCGCACCGCCTATGCCGGGCTGTGCCACTCGGACCTGCATTTCATGGAAGGGCTGTATCCCTATCCCGCCCCCGCCGTGCTCGGCCATGAAGGCGCCGCTGTCGTCGAGGCCGTTGGTGAAGACGTCACCTACGTCAAACCCGGCGACCACGTCATCACCTGCCTGTCGGTGTTTTGCGGAGAGTGCGACTATTGCACAACCGGCCACACCAATCTCTGCGACAATACCGCGGTGAAGCTGCTGCCGGGCGCCGCGCGCCGCCTCAGGTGGAAAGGCCAGACCCTCAATCAGGCATTCAATCTTTCGGCGTTCGCCGAGCACATGCTGGTGCACGAACACGCGGTGGTGAAAATCGGCAAGGACATCCCGCTCGATCGCGCCGCGTTGGTCGGCTGCGGCGTCATGACCGGCGTCGGCGCGGTGTTCAACGCGGCGAAGGTCGAGCCTGGCTCGACGGTCGCGGTCGTCGGCTGCGGCGGTATCGGTCTGTCGGCGGTCAACGGCGCGGCTTTGGCCGGCGCCTCGAAGATCATCGCCATCGACACCAACCAGTCGAAGCTGGAAAAAGCGCTGGAGATGGGCGCCACCGATATCATCAACGCCTCCAACGTCGATCCGGTCGCGGCGGTGAAGGACATGACCAACGGCCAGGGCGTGCCCTATTCGTTCGAGGCGATCGGTTTGAAAACGACCGCGGAACAATGCTTCGCCATGCTGCGGCCGGGCGGCGTCGCGACCATCATCGGCATGATCCCGTTCGGCACCAAGATCGAGTTGCACGGCGCCGACTTCCTGCGCGATCGCAAAATCCAGGGCACGAGCATGGGCGGCAACCGGTTCCGCGTCGACATGCCGCGGTTGCTGGAATTATGGCGTCAGGGCCGCCTGAAACTGGATACGCTGATCTCGGGGAAAATCAAACTCGACCAGATCAACGAAGGCTTCGAGATGCTGAAGTCCGGTGCGCCGGTGCGCAATCTGATCGATTTCGGAGTCGTCTGACGATGCAATTCGGAGCCGGCTTTCCGTTGCAAGCGCTGCCCGGCGCCGCCGCGATCCGCGATTACGCCGTGGCGCTGGAGCAAGCCGGCTTCGATTTCACCAGCACGGCCGGCCATACGCTCGGCCAGCCAGCCGGGACCTACCCCGACCGTGCCACGCCGCAATACACCGGCCCGTTCAACGATCCGTTCGTAACCTTCGCGTATCTGGCGGGAGTCACGTCCCGCATTCGTTTCATGAGCGCCATCCTGGTGCTACCCGCGCTGCCGACCGGTCTGGTAGCGAAACAAGCGGCCGAGCTTTCCTTGATCAGCGGCGGCCGTTTCGACCTCGGCGTTGGCGTCAGTTGGAACGCCGCGGAGTATCGCGCGCTTGGCATGGACATGCGAACCCGCGGCGCCAGGCTGGAGGAACAGGTGGCGCTGCTGCGTCGCCTCTGGTCCGAACCGTACGTGACCTTCAAGGGCCGGTTTCACGACTTCGACAATATCGGGCTCGCGCGGGCGGTCGCGGCGCCGATCCCGATCTGGTTCGGTACGGGAACGGATGAACACGTGTTGCGCCGGGTCGCCCGCCTCGCCGATGGCTGGATGACGATCGGCGATTTCCTGCCGCATGTCGCCAGATTTCAGCAACACCTGCGTGATGCCGGCCGCGATCCGGCGGAGTTCCCGATCCGCGGTTCGCTGGTGGCGGGTGACGGTGGGCCGGAGGCGTGGCGCAAGACCGCCCGCGACTATCAGGCCGCCGGCGTCACCCACATAACGATTGGCGCGCCGCCCACGCTGACGCCCGAGCAGGCGCTGGACCGCGTCATCGAGGCCCGGGCTGCGATCAGCGGAAGCGCCAGGGCGCTGCCCCCGGGTCAGGCCCAGGGCAGACTCTGAAACCCGCGAGGGGCATCGCCTCCCTTGATCCGCTTCGCGGCCCAAGCCCCACCTCGCGCGTCAGGCGCGAGGGCAGGCACACCCCCTCCTCAAATTGACGGGTTCCAAGGGGGGATATCGCCCTTGGCGGAGGTCCAGGAAGCCTGCCCCGGGCTTGACCCGGGGGCAGAGCCTCCTGGTGGGGTCCGGGGCAAGCCCCGGCGCTTCCCCTAATCCAGCCCGCGTTCCTTCTTCCACGCCGCGAAATCGGCCTTGCACTGGTCGTTCTGCGCCGGGAACAGTCCGATCAGCGAACGGCCTTTCTTCACCTCGGCCTCGGCGAACTCGTCGAACAGCGTCTGAGCCGCCGCTTCCGCCGCGATCTCCTCCACCAGATCGGCCGGTATGATCACCACGCCGTCGCAATCGCCAACCACCACATCGCCCGGATACACCGCGACTCCGCCGCACGCGATCGGCAGCCCGATGTCATACGGTTGATGCACGATCGGGCTCGGCGGCGACGTCGGCCGCCGGTGATACGCCGGCAGGCCGGTTTTCAGGATGCCCTCGGAATCCCGCAACCCGCCGTCCGTCACGATGCCGGAGCAACCGCGCGCCGCCAGCCGGCCGATATACAGATCGCCCGCCGACGCGGCCCGCGCATCGCCGCGCGAATCGACCACCAGGACATGGCCAGGAGGGCACTCTTCCATGGCCTTTTGCTGAACGTTGCCGAGGGGGCTGGATTTGTCTTTCCGATGCGGAATGAACCGCATCGTGTAGGCGAACCCCACCATGCGCGGGATATCCAGCCGCAGCGGTGAGACCTCCTGCAGAAACATGTTGTTGAAGCCTCGGCGGTTCAGCAGTCCCGTCAACGTCGAGGTGGCCGCCCCATTCAGTGCGTCCTTGGTCTTTTGCGAAAGTTCTGGGGTCTTCTGCGATAGCTCTGGCATGCGTGCCTCCCTTGCTGGCGTGCTGTCTTAGCCGGTCACGCGCCGCCGGAGAAGAACCGGCCGCCGCTCAACCGCGTCTGGCCGCGAAACTCCGCCACCACGGAGCCGTCCGACGATCCCGTGACGCACACGTCATAAATGCCGGAGCGCCCGATCGCGACCGTTCTTCCGCTGTCGCGGTCAGGGTTTCCCCCAATCGTCCGGGCCGGAGATACGCGATGCCGGCGTGCCGCGCGACGGCTTTCTCGCCATGCCGTTCGCCGCGAACGCCATGGCGGAATCCGCCAGCGTGAAGATGAACCCGCCGTGGCAAAGGCCCAGGCCGTTGACCATGTCGGAACGCACCGGCATCGACAGGCGAGCCTGTCCGGCGGCGACATGATCGATCGTCATGCCAGGTCCGCGGCTGGCCGCGTCGCCGTCCCACATCGCATCCGCGCAGCGTCGCGCGAGACTGCCGGCGTCAGTCATTGGTTGAACAGCGGCGGCCGCTTTTCCTGAAACGCGCGCACCCCCTCGGCGTAATCGGCGGTACGCCCCGACTCGCCTTGCAGCCGCGCTTCCAGATCGAGCTGAGCGTGCAACGAGTTCGTTTCGGCTACGGCGAACAACTGCTTCATGCGAGCCAGCGCGCCGGCCGGAGCTTTCGCCAGACCCGCCGTCACCGCCTCGGCTTCCACGATCAGCGACGCGTCATCCACCGCTTTCCAGATCATCCCCCAGGCCGCCGCCGTTTCGCCGTCGATGGCGTCCCCCAGCATCGCCAGGGCCCGCGCCCGCGCCTCCCCGATCGAGCGGGTCAGAAAGAAGCTCGCCCCGGAATCCGGCACCAGTCCGATCTTCACGAACGCCTGCACGAAACGCGCGCTTTTCGCCGCCAGAACGATATCGCACGCCAGAGCGAAACCGGCGCCCGCCCCCGCCGCCACGCCATTGACCGCGCACACCACCGGAAGGCGGGAGGCACGCAACCGCCGCACCACCTCATGGTGATACGTGCCCGCCAGAGCTTCCAGGTCCGGCGGACCACCGGGACCTGGCGTAACCTCGGGACCCAGTTCCTGACCGGCGCAAAAGCCGCGGCCGTTGCCCGTCAGCAACACAGCGCGGGTCGCCAGATCGTCCTCCGCCGCGCCGATCGCCTGGAGCAATTCGGTCAACATCGCGGGGTTGACCGCGTTCAACTTCTCGGGCCGGTTCAGGATCAGTTTGCGCCAGCCGTCTTTCACTTCAATCGCGATCACTTCGAAATCTCCCTTACGAATCGACCATGACTTTGCCGTGACGTTCCGGGTTCGCCAGATCGGCATGCGTGTGTTTCGCCGCGTGCGGGTCGGAGCCGCGGATGCCGCGACAAATGGTCCGGACCAGGACCTGGCCCAACTCCGGCACCGGGTCGGGCAACGTATCGACCCTGATATGTCCATCGCGAAAGATCGCGGCGCGCATGCGGTTGCCTCCCTGGTTCGCGCCAGGTTAAGCGGTTCGACGCGGTTCGCTCAAGCCGCGACGTTATCCAGCAACCGCACCGAGCCCAGTCGCGCCGCCGCGATCAACCGCGCGCCGGGTCGGGGCGCCGCGATTTCCGTCAACGTCGCTCCATCCACCAACGCGAAATAATCGACGTCGAACCCCGCATCCCGCAACTCCGCGCGCGAGTCGTTCAATGTGCGTTCGCCACGCGCCGCCGCCGTCAGCATGGCATGCAGCAGGGGTGCCCGCGCGCGTTCGGTCGCGCTGAGAAACCGGTTGCGCGACGACATCGCGAGGCCGTCTCGTTCCCGCACCGTTTCAACGCCGACGACCGACAGCGGCAGCAGAAGATCCTCGACCATCCGCCGCACGACCTGCGATTGCTGCCAGTCCTTCTCACCGAAATACGCGCGATCCGGCCGCACCTGACCGAACAGTTTGGCGCACACCGTCGCGACACCTCGAAAATGTCCCGGCCGCGCGGCGCCCTCCCAGTTCTCCGCCGGTCCGCCCACGTCGATCGTCGTCGCGCCGCCGTCCGGATACATCGTCGCGACGTCCGGCATCCATACCAGGTCGCAGCCGCTCGCGCGCAGGATCGCGAGGTCACCCGCCTCATCGCGCGGATATCGCGACAGGTCCTCACTGGCGGCGAACTGCAGCGGATTGACGAAAATCGAGGTCACCGTCGCCGCGCCCGACGCCACCGCCGCGCGCACCAACGCGCGATGGCCGTCATGCAACGCGCCCATGGTCGGCACCAGAGCCAGCGCGCCGCGCGACGCCCTCAGCTCGCCGACGGCGTCACGTAAGTCAGGCAAAGCGCGGGCGATGTGCATTGGATACCCTTTGGGCCCTGGCTGGCCAACTCCTCGGGACGGGACCTTGGTCCGGCCGCCATCCAAGGGCAACATGGTGTCGAAGCATGGGAGACCGGCATGAAACTCGCGGGAAAGATCGCGTTGATCACAGGTGGCTCGCGGGGCATCGGGCGCGCGACCGCGCTCGCCTTCGCCGCCGAGGGCGCGGATATCGCGTTTTGTCACCTGAACGATGGCGAAAAGGCCGAACAAACCGCGGCCGAAATCCGCGCCCTCGGCCGACGAGCGACGCATGGCTCCGTCGATGTGGCGGACATCGCCGCCGGCCGTGCGTTCGTGGCCGAGATGTCGGAGAAATTCGGTCCGATCGACATCCTGTTCAACAACGCCGGCATGAACATCCGCAAGCCGTTCGAGGCCTACACCGAGGACGATGTCGACCGCATCCTGTCGGTGCACGTGAAGGGCATGTTCTTCATGGCGCAGGCGGTTTACCCCGCGATGGTCGCGCGCGGAGCCGGGTGCATCATCAACGTGGCCTCGCAGCGCGGCCTGAAAGGCGCGGTCAATTCAGCCCCCTATTCCGCCGCCAAGGCCGCGATCATGGGGTTCACCCGCGCTCTGGCGTGGGAGGCGACGCCGAAAGGCATTCGCGTCAACGCGATCGCGCCGGGTCCCATCGTTACCGACCTGACCGCGACGATGACGCCGGAGGATCGCCAGGCGTTCATCGACGCGCTGCCCATCGGCCGCTTCGGCCGGCCGGAGGAAATCGCCGCCACCGCGTTGCTGCTGGCCGGTCCGGATGGCGGCTTCTATGTCGGCGCCACGCTGTCGCCCAACGGCGGGGACGTGATGTATTGAGGCTCGCTCGTGAGTTCGTCATGGCCCGGCTCGACCGCATGGGCATCAGGTTAAACCACCGTGGAGGAAATCGTTCGCCCTCGCCGTCATCCTCGGGCTCGACCTGAGGATCTCTCGACCCGCCAAGGTCTTCAAAAGCCGGGCAATGTGCCTGAACGGGCCGATCCCCGGGTCGAGCCCGAGGATGACGATTGGGAGCCCGAGGACGACGATGGGGGGAGGCTCTCGCTTCGACGGCTTAACCTGATGTCTATGGGGGCCGGCGGGGCCGTGACGAACGCTGCCTCGGAGTCTCGATGTTTACGTCATTTGGTATAACTCCATTACCGACCGAAACGATTCATCTCCCGTTCGAAGCCGGGCCGTATCGCATGGCCATGGGTCTGGTCACCGTGCCGGAACCGCGATGGTTCGAGATCGACTCGCGCTACAAGGACGACATCGCCGAACGCCGCCGCCTGTTGGCCGCCCATCGCGCCGACGTACTGGGCTTCGAACCGGGGTCGGAACCCGCGCGCGCCGAAACGCTGCGCATGGTGACCGAGCATCTGACCCGCGTGCACCCCTCCTGGTTCGAACACCACGGCGCCACGCTGCGCAATCACCTGACCGGCGAACAATGGGACAGCGCCGCGCACGAACCACTCGAACTCGCCGGCCGGCTGGTGCAGGAGGATCTGTGCCTGATCGAACTTTCTCCCGAGGGGCCGCGCCTGACCGCCGCCATCCTGTGTTTTCCCAGCCGCTGGCGCCTGCGCGAAAAGCTCGGCCGGCCGCTGGCCGACGTCCACGGCAACGTCCCCCTGTACGCGGACCGATTGGCGCGGCCGGTCGATCGCTTCATGGCGCATGTCCGCCCGGATCACATCGCCGCCCGCCTGAACTGGTCCGTGATGGACGACCCCACCTTGTTCCAGCCCACCGGCAAGTGGCGCACCGAGCAAGACGCCTCGATCACCGAACGCAACGCAGGCGAGCGCCTGTTCCTCCGCGTCGAGCGCCAGACTCTGCGCCGCCTGCCGGCCAGCGGCGCCGTGCTGTTCGGGATTCGCGTCCACGTCTATCCGCTGGCGTCGGCGGTGCTCACGCCCGAGACCGCCGCGGCACTTGCCAGCGCCGTCCGCGCGTTGCCGCCGGAGATGGCTCACTACAAAAGCCTGCCGATGTTCCAATCCGCGTTGCTGGCCTGGCTCGACCGGCGCGCGGGCTGAACGGTCCGCGTTCCCGGCCGCGCGGCCTGCGCCGTCCTTGTTCCCCCGTCATCCCGGGCCTGACCCGGGATCATCCGCCGCCCCTCGCCGCCGACCGAGACCCTCCATCCAGACGCCGCCCCGTCAGGCCCCCAGCCTCCGCGCCGGCGTGCTACACTCCCATCGAACCAGCAAAGCGGACCAACATTCATGGCCGACGCAGCCAATCCGGCCGACGGACAGGCGAAACAACCTCCGCGGCTGATCGCCCTCGATTGGGGGACGACATCCCTCCGCGCCTGGCTGCTGGGCGACGGAGGCACCGTCATCGACTCCGCCGCCTTCCCCTGGGGCATCATGGCGGTCCCCGATGGAGATTTCGCCAAAGCCCTCGCCACCGTCACCGGCCCCTGGACCCAGCACCACGAAGCGCTCCCAATGCTCGCCTCGGGCATGGTCGGCAGCGCCCAGGGCTGGCGGGAGATCCCGTATGTGGATTGTCCGGCGGGGGTGGACGAACTCGTCGCCGCGCTGAAACGGCAACTCGCCTTCGGCATTCCGCTCCCCATCGTCCCCGGCGTCACCATCGGCGGCGCCTTTCCCGACGTCATGCGCGGCGAGGAAGCCCAGATCGCCGGCGCTCTGGAACTGATCCCGGCCCTTCACGCACACGCCCGCCTCGTCCTGCCAGGCACCCATTCGAAATGGGTAACCGTGCGCGACGGCGCGATCGTCGCCTTCACCACCTCCATCACCGGCGAGCTGTTCGCCGTTCTCAGCAAGCATTCGATCCTCGGCCGCCCCGCCCTCGCCGCCGGTAAAACTACCCCCGATCCGAACCCAACCCCAGAATCCTGGGCTGCCTTCGAGCAAGGCGTCGCCGCCATCCGGGACAACCCATCGCGCGGCCTCGGATCGCTGCTGTTCTCTGCCCGCACGCTGGTGTTGACCCACCGAATGCCGCCCGAGGTCAGCCTCGACTACCTCTCCGGCCTGCTGATCGGCGACGAACTCCGCAACGCCCTGGCGGAACAGCCGCGCCAGGACACCGCCACGCTGGCCCTGATCGGCGAGCGCGCGTTATGCCAGCACTACGTCCGCGCCCTCGCGCTGTTCGGCGTCGCCGAGCCACCGGTCATCGCCTCCGCCGCCGTCGCCGGCTTGTGGCGGATCGCCGAAGCAGCCGCGCTCGTATCGCCTCGATGGAGCCCCCCACCATGACCTTGCACGATTACCTGGACCGCCTGCCGCTGATCGCCATCCTGCGCGGCGTCACCCCGGACGAGGTGGCGCCGATCGGCCGCGCGCTGGCCGCCGCCGGTTTCTCCACCATCGAAGTCCCGTTGAACTCGCCCAACCCGATCGAGAGCATTCGCCGCCTCAACGAAGCGCTCGGCACGTCGTGCCTGATCGGCGCCGGCACGGTCATGACTCCCGGCCAGGTCGCCGACATCGCCTCCGCCGGAGGACGCCTGATCGTCATGCCGCACAGCGATCCCGCCGTCGTCCGAGCCGCCAAAGCGGCGAACCTGTTCTGCGTCCCGGGTGTCGCCACTCCGAACGAGGGCTTCGCCGCGCTCGCCAACGGCGCCGACGCCCTGAAACTGTTCCCCGCCGAGCAACTGGGTCCCGCGGTCGTCAAAGCCTGGCGCGCGGTGTTCCCGAAAGCGCTTCGGTTCCTGCCGGTCGGCGGCATCACCACCGCCAATCTCGCCGCGTATCTCAGCGCCGGCGCCGACGGTTTCGGTCTCGGCTCCTCGCTGTACCGCCCAGGCCTGAGCGCCGAGGAAGTCGGCACACGCGCGAAGGACTTCGTCGAAGCCCTACGCCTCGCTCGCGCGGGTTA
>Ga0182013_10003834_pt1 | contig 18486 bp, 13 predicted proteins | sample 612S2MmetaG_FD_120487 | JGI IMG/M metagenome (GOLD analysis project Ga0182013, IMG submission 120487) | Permafrost microbial communities from Stordalen Mire, Sweden - 612S2M metaG | ecosystem: Environmental > Terrestrial > Soil > Wetlands > Permafrost | place: Sweden: Stordalen | collected...
CCTTCATCTGCTCGTTCAGGTAGTACTCGCGCTGGCTCTTTTCCATCTGCTGCTTGACGCGGCCGCGGATGCGCTTCTCGATCTGCAATACGTCCATCTCGCCTTCGATGACGGCCAGCATGTGCTCGAGGCGCTTGCGAACGTCGGGAATCTCGAGAACCTTCTGCTTCTCCGAGAGCTTCAGCGACATGTGGGCGGCGACGGTATCCGCCAAGCGGCCGGCCTGCTCGATGCCCGCCAGGGAGGTCAGGATCTCCGGGGGGACTTTCTTGTTCAGCTTTACATATTGCTCGAACTGGGTGATGACCGAACGGGTCAGCACGTCCATCTCACGCTCTTCGTAGCGTTCGACGTCCGGCATCGCGGTCACCTTCGCCGAAAAGAACTCCCCTTCGGTCAGTTTCTCGATGCTGGCGCGGTCGACCCCTTCGACCAGCACCTTGACGGTGCCGTCCGGCAGCTTGAGCAGCTGCAGGATGGTCGCCACCGTGCCGACGCGGTAAAGATCTTCCGCCTTCGGATCGTCCACGTCCGCCTGTTTCTGGGCCACCAGGAGGATGCGCTTGTCGGCCTTCATGGCGAGGTCAAGCGCCACGATGGATTTTTCCCGCCCGACGAACAGCGGAATCACCATGTGCGGGTAAACCACCACATCGCGCAGGGGCAGGACGGGCATGCCGCTCGAGGGCGGCGTCAATTCGGGGACATCGGCAGCGGATTCGTCGCTCACTTAGGCTGGCCTTTTGGTTGTGGCACGTACGGCAATCAAGATAGCCAAAGGTACATGCGGCCGCCCACGACGAGTTTCAAGCTTGAACTCAGAGATGGTCGGATCCCGTCGGCCGCCGCTGTTCCTCAACCGGAGCCACCAAGCGAGTCTCCTCGGTCCGGTGGACTATGTAAGGCTTGTTGTGGCCTTCGATCACCTGCTCATCGACCACGACTTTCTGCACATTGCGCAGTGACGGCAGGTCGTACATGGTGTCGAGCAGCACATTCTCGAGAATGGTGCGAAGGCCGCGGGCCCCCGTCTTTCGCTGCATGGCCTTGCGCGCCACCGACCGAAGGGCGTCCTCGCGGAAGTCGAGTTCCACGCCTTCCATGTCGAACAGCTTGCGGTACTGCTTGGTGAGCGCATTCTTCGGCTGCATCAGGATCGAGATCAGCGCGTCTTCGTCCAGCTCTTCCAGAGTCGCCACCACCGGCAATCGGCCGACGAATTCCGGTATCAGGCCGTACTTGATCAGATCTTCCGGCTCGGTGTCGTGAAACACGTCGTTGCCGTGCGGACGCGCATTGTGTTCGCGCACCTCGGCGACGAAGCCGATGCCGCTCTTATGCGTGCGGTTCATGATGATCTTTTCGAGACCCGCGAACGCACCGCCGCAGATGAAGAGAATATTGGTCGTATCGACCTGCAGGAACTCCTGCTGCGGGTGCTTGCGCCCGCCCTGGGGCGGCACCGAGGCGATGGTGCCCTCGATCAGCTTCAGCAAGGCCTGCTGCACGCCCTCGCCCGACACGTCGCGGGTGATGGAGGGGTTGTCCGATTTGCGGGAAATCTTGTCGATTTCATCGATGTAGACGATGCCGGTCTGCGCTTTCTCGACGTCGTAGTCGCACTTCTGCAGCAGCTTCTGGATGATGTTTTCCACGTCCTCGCCGACATAACCCGCCTCGGTCAGGGTGGTGGCGTCGGCGATGGTGAATGGCACGTTCAGCAGGCGGGCCAGCGTCTCGGCCAGCAGGGTCTTGCCGGAACCGGTCGGGCCGATCAGCAGGATATTGCTCTTGGCGAGCTCGACCTCGTCGCGCGACCGCACGCCTTCGGCGCCGCGGGTCTGGAGCCGCTTGTAGTGATTGTACACGGCCACCGAGAGCACCCGCTTGGCGCGCTCCTGACCGATGACATATTCATCGAGAACCTTCTTGATTTCCTGCGGCTTGGGCAGTTTGTCCCGGGTCCGCTCCGCGCGCTCTTCGAGCTCTTCGCGGATTATGTCGTTGCACAGCTCCACGCATTCGTCGCAGACGAATACGCTCGGGCCCGCGATGAGCTTTCGAACCTCGTGTTGGCTCTTTCCGCAAAAAGAGCAATACAACAGCTTGCCGTCATCATGTTTGCCGCGCGAATCTTCGCTCATGCTGTCCTCAAATTGACCGCGCCTCCCGAAAACCACGGAGAAAGCAGCTACAGTACCGACTATATAGCACCCGGCCGACCTCGCGCAAAGATAAGGTCTCGCGGGCTGTGAACCAGGCCCTGATTAGCCCTTTGACGGCAGCTCGCCTCGTTTCTCGAGCATGGAATCGATCAAACCGTATGCCCGGGCGGCTTCCGAGGTCATGAAGTTGTCCCGGTCGCTGTCCTGTTTGATGCGCTCGAGCGTTTGGCCGGTGTGTTTGGCCAATATGCCATTCAGGCGCTGCTTGGTCTCCATCACGTCCCGGGCATGGATGTCGATATCGGACGCCTGGCCCTGGAAGCCCGCCGAAGGCTGGTGAATCATGATTTTCGAGTTCGGCAGGGCATGGCGCTTGCCGGTCGCGCCGCCCGCCAGCAGAACGGCGCCCATCGAGGCGGCCAATCCCACGCAAATGGTGCTTACGTCCGGCTTGATGAACTGCATCGTGTCGTAGATCGCGAGGCCCGCGCTCACCGACCCGCCCGGCGAATTGATGTACAGCGCGATATCTTTTTCCGGGTTTTCGGACTCCAGGTACAGGAGCTGCGCCACGATCAGATTGGACATATAGTCCTCGACCGGCCCGACGATGAAAATCAGGCGTTCCTTGAGCAATCGGGAATAAATGTCATAGGCCCGCTCGCCTCGGGCGGTTTGTTCCACCACCATCGGGACCAAATTCAGTGCGCGCGTCGTCATGAATGCTGCCTTGTAAATCTAGAAGCCTGCCGCCAATGCTCAGTGAGGACTTGCCGGGGTCATTTCAAGGGCCGACGGCCGGACGTCAAGCCTCGAAATTCATCAAATCTTTGAAGCTCGATGCCGTCTCGCGCACCTTAGCATGGTCGAGAATCCAATCCACGACCTGGTCCTCAAGTGCGAGACTTTCCACCTGGCGCATGGCATCGGCGTTCTGCTGATAGGCGCGCTTCATGGCGGCGGCGTCGCCGTAGGCGCCCACCATTTCGTCCAAGCGGGCGTCCGCGCGCTTCGGGTCGAGCACGAGATTCTCGCGGCGAATGACATCATTGAATATCAAGCCAAGCGCGACGCGGCGCCGCGCCGGCTCCACGAACGGCTCGCGCGGGGGCGCCTGCGAGACATCCTTGGCTCCGCTGCGGCGCATGGCGTCGATCTGCATGTCCCTGATCTGTGATTCGAGCAATGCGTTCGGCACATCGATCGGATTGGCCAGGTAGAGCTTTTCCATGACCGCCGTCTTGTTGCGGTTTCGCAGGTTCTGCTCGAGTTCGCGGCGCATGTTGGCGGCCACGTCCTCGCGCAATTTCGCAACTCCGCCCTCGGTGACGCCGAATCCCTTGCAAAACTCCTCGTCTAGGTCCGGCAGCGCAGGCTCCTCGACCGTCTTGATATCCGTGGCGAACGATGCCGCCTTCCCGGCGAGTTCGGTGGCGCGGTAATCGGCGGGAAAGTGGACGGTGACATCGCGATGCTCGCCCGCTTGGGCGCCGATCAACCCCTGCTCGAGTTCGGGCAGCATCCGGCGCTCTCCCAATACGATGGCGACGTTTTCGCCCTTGCCGCCGGCAAACTCCACGCCGTCGATCTTCCCCAGGAAATCGATGGTCACTTTGTCGCCGCTCGCCGCCGCGCGCGCCGCGGGGGAGTACCGCATCTGCTGCTTGCGCAGCCGCAGGATCATGGCGTCGATGTCGGGCTCGGTGACTTCGGCCGTCACGCGGTCGAGTTCCAGGGAATCCATTGGCTGCAAAGCCACTTCCGGAAACACCTCGAACGTCGCGGTGTACCTAAGGTCCTGGCCCTCATCGATGCTTTGCGGCTCGATCCGCGGATTTCCGGCCGGCGACAGCTTCTTCTCGGTGACGGCCTCCGCGAAACTCGATTGCAGCAGCTCGCCGATCACTTCGCGATGCACCTGTGGACCGAATTGCTGGCGAATGACCTTGATCGGAGCCTTGCCCGGGCGAAAACCGTTCAATCGCGCCGTGCGGCTCAGATTCTGCAGCCGCGCGGCGATCTCCTGGGTCACGCGCTCGGCCGGCACCTGCACCTGCATGCGGCGCTCCAATTTGCTGATGCTCTCCACGGAAACCTGCATGTCGATCCTCTTGGGTTTAATCTATATGTCGGCAATGGCGACCAACGCGTTGGTGCGAAAGGCGAGACTCGAACTCGCACGGGTTACCCCACCAGATCCTAAGTCTGGCGCGTCTACCAATTCCGCCACATTCGCTCAAGGTAGCCCCGAAGTATATCGTAACTCGTCGCTATCGGGGCTCGCTCTCCCGCACCAGCAGGCGGGCCACTTCCCGCAGTGCGGGGAGGCCGTTTTCCAGCATGAAGTACAGCGGACTGTCGCCTTTGAAGGGCGCTGTTTGGCGAGGCGCATGCACCCAGGCCCAAGCGCGATCCTTGACACCCGAATCGGCCGTGAGGGAATACTGGATGTTCGCAATCAGAGCCGCCCGCTCCTGCTGCGTCGCCGAAAGCCGCGGTGCCTGCCCCAGCCGATAGCGCTCGAGCACCTGCGGGGAGGGAATCTTGAGCAGCCTGCATTGCTGCAAGGGCGAAAGCTCCCAGGCGTCGGCGATCGCAAAGAATCGCTTCAGCGCATTCGTGCTGGTATGGCGAGCCGTTCGCCGGCTCGCCGGCTGCAACACCAATCGCGGACCTGTACGAGGCTTGCTGGGCAATGCAGTTCTCACGGTAGCAGGCAAGCATACTCCCTAAAAAAAGACCCGCTCGCCTTCCTGGCCGCCCGCTCGCTATCATGCGCGCATGTCCATGACCTTCGCCGAGCGCCTCGCGCGAGCCCAACGGAGCAGCGGCAGCCTCCTCTGCGTCGGTCTCGATCCGGATCCCGCCAAGCTGCCCCGCGATCTCGCCGGGGAGGCGCTGCCCTTGTACGCCTTCAGCCGGCGCATCGTGGATGCGTCGGCCGATTTCGCCGCGGCCTACAAACCGCAGATCGCGTTCTACAGCGCGCTCGGGGCGGAGGACCAGCTGGTCTCGAGCATCCGCTACATACGCGAGCGTGCGCCCTCCGCACTCGTCATTCTCGACGCCAAGAGAAATGACATCGGCAATACCGCCGAAGCCTACGCCCGCGAAGCGTTCGACCGCTACGGCGCGGATGCGGTCACCGTGAATCCCTACATGGGCGAGGACTCGGTTCGGCCATTTCTCGCCCGCCCGCACTGCGGAGCCATTTTGCTCTGCCGCACCTCGAATCCCGGCGCACGGGATTTTCAGGATTTATCGATCGACGGCATTCCCTTGTATCGGCACGTGGCCGAGCGCGCCGCGCGGCATTGGAACGGGCTCGGCAATCTGATGTTGGTCGTGGGTGCGACCTATCCGCGCGAAATGGCCGCCCTGCGCAGCGCGCATCCCGAACTGTCCTTTCTGGTGCCCGGCATCGGCGCCCAAGGCGGCGATCTCGCCGCGACCCTCGATGCGGGCCTCGACGCGTACGGCGCGGGCCTCTTGATCAATTCCTCGCGCGGAATCATATATGCGGGTGCGCAATCCTCGTCCGGCTCGGGCCCGGGGTCGGCCGCCGGCATTCGCGCCGCCGCCGCCGAGCTGCACGCGGCGATCAACAGCAGGCGCGGCGCAATTCCCTCAGAGCCAATCCGGTCAGTGCCAACGCGACTTTGTCCGTGAGCTTGAGATCCATCAGGTACTCGTGTCGACCGGCACTGAATTCAATTTGTAAACCACCCCATCCTTCATCACGAAACTGACCCGCTTCATGAGACTGATATCGTCGATCGGATTGCCCGGGACGGCGACCACATCGGCGGTCTTGCCGGCGGCCACGGTGCCGAGTTCCTTGTCGTGCCGGAGCAGCTGCGCCGCGCTGATGGTCGCCGCTTGAATCGTGAACATCGGCGGCATGCCCGCCGCGACCATCAGTTCGAACTCATGGGCGTTCTGGCCGTGCGGATACACCGCGGCGTCGGTGCCGAAGGCGATCTTCACGTGCGCCTTGTAGGCGCGCCCGGCCGTGGCCTGGATCAACGGCCCGATCGCCGCCGCTTTGGCAGCGACCAGGGGCGGATAATAGCCGGGCACCTTGGCCTGCCGCATGACGAAGTCGCCGGCGATGATGGTGGGAACGTACCAGGTGCCGTGCTCGACCATGAGCTTCATGTCCTCGGCGTCCATGAACGTGCCGTGCTCGATCGAGTCGACGCCGCCGATGACGGCGCGGCGAATGGCCTCGGCGCCATGTGCGTGAGCGGCCACCGCGAATCCATAATCGTGGGCGGTCGCCACCACCGCCTTGATTTCTTCCAGGGTCATCTGCGCATTGTCGCCGCTGGTGCTTTCGTCGAGCACTCCGCCCGACGGCATGATCTTGATCACATCGTCGCCGGCCTTGTAGTGCAGCCGCACCGCCTTGGCCGCATCGTCCGCGCTGTTGATGATGCCGTCGGCGGTTCCCGGGTCGCCGGCAAGATCGCTGCGATAGCCGTTGGTCGGATCGGCATGCCCGCCGGTCGTTCCCATGGCGCGGCCGGCCGTGTAAATCCTCGGGCCGGGGATGATTCCGGCGTTGATGGCATTGCGCAATGCGACCGACTCATTGGCCTGGTCGCCGAGATTGCGCACCGTGGTGAAGCCGGCGAGCAAGGTGCGGCGGGCGTAGACCGTCGAGCGGACCGCGTAGTCGGCTATGTTCCAATGGAATCTGTCGACGTAGCCCGTGCGGCTGGTCTCACCCGTCAAATGAGTATGCGCGTCGATCAACCCCGGCATGCAGGTCTGCGTGGTCAGATCGATGATTTTTGCGCCGGCGGGAGACTGCGATCCGCTCTCGACACTTTTGACCTTGCCGCCCTCGACGACAATGATGGTCTCGCCCAATGTCTTGCCATTGGCCGTATCGATGAGATGGCCGCAGTGCAATGCGGTGACAGCCGGCGGCGGCGCCTCATCCGCGAAAGCGGAGCCTGCGAACAACCCTGAGGCGGCTGCAGCTGCGCCCGCTGCTGCGCTCGCAATCATCCTCGGGTGTTTTCTTTTAAATCGGAGTTGCATGCAGGCCTCTCTGGATGGGGTTCGCGATTGCGCGAGAGGCGCATTCCACCATAGCCGCACCGCCGGTTCAATTTTAGCCGTGTGCGCCTTGCCGCCGGGTCATCAGGGAATCGCCAAGCGAAGCATCGCGCGCAGCAGCACGTTGGCGCCGGCTTCGAGATCGCCGGCCGCGGCGCTCTCCGCCTCGTTGTGGCTCAAGCCGCCGGCGCAGGGAACGAATACCATGGCGGTCGGCGCCACCGCGGACACATTGCACGAATCGTGGCCCGCGCCGCTGACCATTTCCAGGGATTCAAGGCCGAGGTCGCTCGCGGCTCTGCGCACCGCATCGACGCACACCGGATCGAAGCTGACGCCCGGTGCCTCCCAAACGCAGCGGACATCGCCCGCGAGCGCGCGGCGCAGAAGCGCTGCGTGAACCAGCTGATCGAGCTCCTCGCGCAAAGCCGCGTAGCTCTTCGCGTCCGGATGGCGGATGTCCACGGTAAAGCGCAGCCGCCCCGGAACGGTGTTGGGCGAACCCGGCAAGGTTTCGATGAAGCCGAAGGTGAGGCGCGCATCGCGGCCGTGGCGCGTCGCAGCGGCATAGAGCGCCGGCAACAGGTCCGACAGCACCCGGATCGGATCGCGCCGCATGTCCATCGGCGTGGGGCCCGCATGCGCCTCCTGGCCTTCGACGATCACTTCGTGCCGGCTCATGTGCTGCACGCCGGTGACGATTCCGATGGTCTTGTGTTTTTGCTCGAGAACCGGCCCCTGTTCGATGTGGACTTCGAATGAAGCCTTGACTGCCTGGCGCGACAGAGTCGTGCCGGTCGAGACGCCCGCGCGCTCGAGTTCGCTGCGCACGCTGATCCCTTGACGATCGGTCAAGGCATAGGCGGCGTCGATCGGCAGCCGCCCGGACCACACGGCCGATCCCATCATGGCCATCGGAAAGCGGCTGCCCTCCTCATTGCACCACACCGCGAGTTCGATGGGATGCAGCGTCGTCACTCCACGATCGTTGAGAGATTCCACCACCTCGAGGCCGGCGAGCACTCCGTATACGCCGTCGAATTTACCCCCGGTCGGCTGGGTGTCCAGATGGCTTCCGGTCATGACCACCGGCAGCGTTTCGTCGCGGCCCGGCCGGCGGACGAACATATTGCCCACCGCATCGATCCGAACCGTGCAGCCGGCGGCTTGCCCCCATTTGGACAAGAGATTGCGGCCCTCAATATCGCCGTCGGTCAAGGCCTGTCGGTTGCAGCCGCCGTGCGCGGTCGCACCGATTTTCGCCATCTGCATCAGCCGCGACCACATCCGGTCGCCGTTTACGCGCAGCGCACTTGCCATCGGCATGAATGTCTCCCGCCCGCGGTCCTTGCAGCGGCAATCGTTAAGCCAAAAAAAAAGCCGGCGGGTGTTGAGCCCGCCGGCAGCCTGCCGAGATTTTAGAACTTCTGTCCGAACTTGACGCCCACCGTGCGAGGCTGGGCAGGAATGGCATACGGCTGCGTACACACCGCCACCGTACATTGTTCGAACCGCGACAACTGCGCCCGCTTGTCGGTCAGGTTGTCGATGATGAGTTCGATGTTCATCCCATTCCTCTCGATGCCGGCCGTCAAATCGACCATTCCGTACGCCGGTTCCATGCCGATGAGCTGCGCATCCTGGGTCTTCAACGCCGGTGCCACCTGCGTCTGATACACGAATGCCGCTTGGACATTGGGGTTCCAATCCATGATCGGATTGAGCGCGTAGCGCGCGATCAGGTTGCCCTTGAACTTCGGCGACACCGGAAGGTTCGCGCCGGCAGGCGCCAACGGAGTGTACGGTACAGGCCCGCCCTCTCCAGCCGGACAGGGATCGGATGTCGCCGCTTGTCCACTGGCATCGTTCTCGCCGCAGTAGTTGTTCCGGAGGCGCGTATCGAGGAAGGTGACGCCGCTGGTCAGCGTCAAATTGGACGTCGCCGCCCACTCGAGTTCGCTCTCCAACCCACGAATGCGCGCATTGCCGGCATTTTCGATGATGGTCACGCTGTTGAGGCCCAGGAAGGAGAACTGAAAGTTCTTCCAGTCTTCCTGGAAAATGGCGCCGTTCCATCGCAGATGATGATCGAACCACTGCGTCTTCCAGCCCACTTCATAGTTGGTCAAGAAGTCCGCCTGGTAGGGACCGATGCCCGGCTGCGCCGTACGATTGACGCCGCCCGGACGAAAGCCCTGCGACCAGGTCGCATACACCATCTTGTCCTTGTCGATCTTGTACGTCAGGTTGACCTTGGGTACATGGCCTTTATCGGTGGCGCGATTGCCCAGGTTTTGACAGGGTGCTCCCACCACGACGGTCGGCGCGAAGCACTTGGACATGCCTGAGCCGCTGGGCGAGAAATTCAGCGAGTAGCCGTAGAAGCCCTCGAGAGTATTGTCGCTCTTGAAGTATCTTTCGCCGCCGCTCAATTCCCAATGCGAGGTGATGTCCCAGGTGACTTGGGCAAACACCGCTTTGTCTCTGTCGACGCGGGTTTCATCCGTCAGCCAGATCGTATTGGGGTGTCCGGGGATCGAGTAGAAGGGATCGAATCCGTTCGCGTTGCCGCCGAGGGGATTGGCGAAATCATACCCCGGCATCACATAGTCCTCGGAAATCCGGTGCAGCTGCCGTTGCACGAACACTCCGGCCGTTCCGCGCACCGGCAGGTCTTGCGGCGTCGAGACGCGAACTTCGTGGCTGAACTTCTCAAAAGCGCTGTTCTCGACCACCAATTCCTGCGGCATGATGGGCTGGCCATTGCTGCCCTTCCAACTGGCGCCGGATCCGTCCACCTTGTCGTAGAAATAGGAATAGTCGCTGTAGTCGGCGATGGAATGCACGTTGCGTTTCATGAAGGCGCCGGCGTACACAATGTCGAAATCGCTGACCTTGCCTTCGACCGTCAGTGCGGACTGGTCCCATGAATCGTCGGAGCTCTCCGGCCCGAAGTGGACCACCTCGAGGTCGCCCACGGCGGGGTCGTAGCCGAAGAAGCCCTCGGACGTGACCCTTTGACCCATGACGGTGGGTGTAACGGTCCAGTCTTCGCCCAGATTGACCTTGAGGGCCGCGCGGCCGCCCTCGGTGTTGACCTGGTTGTAGTTATTCTTGACATACGCCGCATTGCTGATCGACCCCTTGCCGAGATCCGCGGTGCCGCCATTGCTGCCGGTGCCGCCGTTGAAGGTGTCCCAAGTCGGGAATGTCCGGATGCCGTCGATGATGCCCGCCGAGGCGTTGGTACCCGCGACATTGTCGATGAAGCCGCCGTCATGCTCTTTCCATCCGACCAGGCGCACCGCCGCGATCGGAGACAGAGGCAGATTGACGAATCCATCCGCTTCATAGCCGAAGCCGCCATGCTGCACATGGTTGCCGCCCAGCTGATAGCCGGCCTCGAATTTGCTGGGATCCGGCTTGTTGGTGATGATGCGCACCGTTCCCGCTTGGGAACTGGCGCCGTACAAGGTGCCCTGCGGCCCTTCGAGCACTTCGATGCGCTGGATGTCATAGATGTGGATATCCACCGTGCCGTCGATGGTCGTCACCGGCTGTTCGTCGAGGTAGCTGCCGACGCTGGGCTGCGAACCGGAGTGGTTGGTGCCGCCGCTCACCACGCCGCGCATGTAGATGTGCGAGCTGCCAGGCTGGCCGTTGCCGCCTTGGCCCTCGCCGCGCACGTAAGCGATGCCGGGAGAATATCGCACATAGTCGTCGAGGTTCTCGACGTGAAGCTGGTCGAGCTTCGTCGCGTCGAACACCGAGATGCTGATGGGCACATTCTGCATGTTCTCGGTCTTTTTCTGCGCGGTGACGACGATTTCGTCGAGTCCGCCTTCTGCGTCCGCCGCGTACGCGACGGGCACCCCGGCAAGGATCGCCGAAATGGCCGAAGCGAGTGGCGCATAGCGCAGAAGAGTGCGGCCCCCCGAGCGGCCGGCGTTTTGGCCAAGAGGCCTGCTGGTTTTCGTACGGCTAAGCGTCATTTGTTCCCGTGCTCCCTGATAAATGAATAATCAATCAATACGTAAATCATCGCTGCAAAATCAATTTGGCGCCGAAAATTCAGGCACCGCCGGATAGCGCTCCAACACCGGACCCAATGCTTCCTTTAGAGGCCCGAGCCAGGGCTCGAACTGTTTCCAATGATCGACGCCATCGCGGAAAATCGGCCGCCGGACCTGCTCCGAACTCGCGGTGCGGACCGCGCGGTCGTTCTCATAGAACCGCAGGCAGCCCTCCTCGAACGGCAGGCCGCAATAGTCGAGCAGCCGGCGCACTTCCATTTCGGTGTTCTCGATCATCGCTTCGTAGAACACCCGATGAATCCGCCCCGGCAACGCGGCATCCAGATGGGCCATCAGTTCCACGTAGTCCCGATAGTAGTGTCCGATGTCATCGAGGCCGTAAGTGAAATGCTGGCCGCGGGCGAAATGCTGCTTGAATCCGGAAAAACAGCCGCCGAGGGGATGGCGCCGCGCATCGATGATCTTTGCGTTCGGCAGAATGAGGTGAATGAGTCCGACGTACAGGCAGTTGTTGGGCATCTTGTCGATGAAGAATGCCTTGCCGGTTTTGCGCTGGGCGCGCGTCTCCGCCAGGTACTGCTCGCCCAGCGCGCGAAGCTCCTCGGGCGGCAACGCAGCGACCGCCTGTGCAAAACCCACCGCGCGGCTCTGTTCATCCTCGCGCATGATCTCCATGGCGATCCGCGGGATATCCGGAAGCTCCATGGTCCCTTCCACCTGCGAATGGCTCGCCAGAATCTGCTCGAGCAAGGTCGAGCCGGCGCGCGGCAATCCGACGATGAAGATCGGGTCAGGCGCCTGCGCGCCGGCCGCGGCGCGCGCGGCAAAGAAATCGGCCGTAAATACCGCCTTCGAGCGGCGCACGAACTTGGTCGTGTCCTCGCCGTTGTAGGGATGCAGAGTCCTGCGAATGGCGTTGCCCTGAGCGTAGTGCGAAAAGGATTCCTCGAACTGACGCCCGTCCTCGAGCGCCTTGCCCAGCGAGAACTCGAAATGCAGGCGGTCTTCCTCGGTCAAGTCGCCGCGCCCGAGCGCATCACGCATGGCCCGCACATCATCCTCCGAAAAGCGGAAGGTTTTGAGATTCGCCAGGCTCCAGTAGGCTTCACCGAGCGTCGGCTGCATGGCAAGCGCCCGGCGGTAGGCGGTCACCGCGTCGGCGTGGCGGCGTGCCGTCTTGAGCGAATGGCCGTAGCTCATCCAGATTCTGGGCTGTTGCGGAAATTCCTTGAGCACGGCCTCATAGATGCCGATCGATTCGCCGTAATCGCCGAGATTCGCGAGGATGGCGGCTTGCAGGCTGCGGTGGCTGGGATTGCGGGGATCCTTGGCGAGGAGCCGCTGCAGGTGCGGCAGCGCTTCGGCCGGCTTGCCCAACCGGTTGAGAACGACGACATAGTTCATTCGCGCCGCATCGAAGCTCGGCGCCAGCGCCAGGCATCGTTCCAGCAGGCTCTGCGCGTCGGCGTAGCGCCGCAGCCTTCCGGCCACCTCGGCCAGCATGCGCAGCGCAGCCACGTCGCCGGGATTTCTCTCGAGATGCGCCCGCAGGCGTGCATCGGCCACCGGCAGGTTGTTGTCGACCAGCGCAGCGGCCGCTTCCATCAGCCGCGGATCCTTGGTCGCCGCTTTGATGTACGCGGCACGCGCGCGGTCGGCGCCGTCGGCATCGCCAATCGCATCGAGATGTTCGGCGAGCAGCCGCCATGCATCGACTGAACCGGGCTTCAACTGCAGGGCGCGCCGCAGGGCGCCGATGGCATCCGTCGTGCGGCCCGACTCCCCCAGCGCGATCGCGAGCTCGATGTGCGCGGGTGCCGAGTGCTGCTGCTCGCGCGCCAGGGGCGCGAGCACTTCGATGGCGGATTGGGTTTGTCCCGCGCGCCGATACGCGGCGCCGAGAATGAGCCGGGCACGGGGATGTCCGGGGACAGCTTTGAGAATCTCGTCCGCCTGTTCTACAGCGAGTCTGGGATCCCTCTCCAGGAGTCGTGCAGCATACTTAAGAGCAACATCGAGCGTTCCAACGGGCTCCGAAACGCTGTTCATTGGAACATCCAATCCCATCCCCGCTGTATTTATGACCTTATAAGAATCTCATGCGGCGGCTTTGTCAATTGCGCAACACGGCGAATTTGCTTTCATTCGGGCAATTTTCGCCGCCTTCGCCGCCCAGAATTCGCGTTATAAATTAGTTACGATATATATCGTAACTAATTGTAAAACATGTTGTTATTTTTCGAAAATAAGTGAACGATTGTCCAATTGCAGCGCACTTTCGCCGCACGCAAAAAAGTTTTCCGGCAACCGCATTCGGGTTTCTCGCCACAACAACGCCGGGCCGGTTCGTACCGGTCGGTCAGCCGCCCGGCGGCTTGTACCCCGGCCCGCGCAGCACATGGCCGGGCTTGGCCCCGGTCATCTTGCCGTTGTCGATGACCGGCACACCGTTCACCAGCACCCACTGCATTCCCACGGCCAGCTCGTTGGGGGAACTGAAGGTGGAGCGGTCGGCGATGGTCTGCGGATCGAACACCACCACGTCGGCCCACATGCCGCGCTTCAGCACTCCGCGGTCGGTCAGGCGCATTCGCTGCGCCGGCAGCGCCGAGAACTTGCGGATCGCGTCTTCCAGCGTCAGCCGATGCTCTTCCCTCACGTATTTGCGCAGTATCCGCGGAAACGTCCCGTACGCGCGCGGATGAGGGTGTTCCTTTCCCAGGAGTCCTTCAGGCGAGGTGCCCGCACTGTCATTGTTCACGGACATCCACGGCTGCACCAGACCCAGCGCAACGTCCTCTTCTTTCATGCCGAATACGGCGCAGCCGGTGAAGCCGTTGTCTTCCACCAGGATATCGAGCATGGTTTCAAGCGGATCCTTGCCCCGGGCCTTTGCGATGGCGGCGAGCGTCTGGCCTTGCAGGGGAAGCAGCGCCGGATTCTTGACCACCCCGATGATGAGGGACTCCGGGCCCTCGATTTCATCCCACTCATTGTCCCAGGCCGAGCTCGGGGTCTTCATGTCGTTGATCACTCGCGCCCGCATCGCCGGATCCTTCAGCCGCTCGACCAATTTGGCGGTGCCGCCGTCGTGTGCCCAGGGCGGCACGAAGGCCGACATATCGTTGAACCACGCCGTATAGGCATAGGTGTCGGCGCTGACGTCCAAACCGCCCGCGCGCGCGGCGTCGATCCGCTTGATCACGTCCGCCATTCGATCCCAATTCTTTTTCCCGGAGACTTTCAAGTGCCAGATTTCCACCGGAATATGCGCTTCACGGCCGATGCGGAAGGTCTCCTCCAACGCGGCGGGCATGCCGTCTCCCTCCGAGCGCATATGGGTGGCGTAAATGCCGCCGTACGGCGCCGCCTCCGAAGCCAGGGCAATGATCTCCTCGGTGCTGGCATAGGGGGCAGGGGCATATTCCAGCGACGTCGACAATCCGACCGCGCCTTCCTCCATGGCCTCGCGCACCAGCCCGCGCATACGCACCAGTTCCGCGGGGGTGGGCGGCCGGTTGTCGCCGCCGATTACCACTTCCCGCACCGTCGTCGCCCCGACATACGAGGCCAGATTGATGCCGATACCCTGCCGCTCGAGGCGGGAGAAGTATTCACCCAAGGTCTGCCAGTCGGCGGTGAGTCCGTAGTGCTCGAGCGCCTGACCGACCTCGACTCTTGCATGACCCGTCAGCGGCGCAGCCGACATCCCCTCCCCGGTGATTTCCGAGGTGATGCCCTGATAGATCTTGGACGGCAGGCGTGGATCGACCAGGATGGTGAATTCCGATTGGCCGAGCATGTCGATGAAGCCCGGTGCGACGATCTTTCCGGCGGCGTCGATGCGGCGTTTGGCGGGCGCGGCGCCGAGTTTGCCGATGGCCGCAATCCGGCCGCCGCGAATACCCACGTCCGCGGCGTACCAGGGCGAGCCCGTCCCGTCGATGACGTGGCCGTTGGCAATCACCAGATCGAACGGTCCTTCGGCCGCCGGCGCCGCGGCGGCCGCCGCGCACGAAAAGCCGGCGTAAAACGCGGCAAGCAAGACCAATGCTTTCGACATGTTCAACCCCATAAATGAACCGACGGAGTGGCCATACGGCCCCGATCATAGGCGATGCCATGCTCGCGGTCTGCGCTGTGCAGCAGCGGCCCATCCAAGTCGATGAACTCCGCCATCTGTCCGACGACCATGCCCGGCGCCATCGCCAACGAGGTACCCGCCATGCATCCGACCATGACCTGAAGTCCGAGGCCTCGGACCTCGCGCGCGAGTGCCAGCGCCTCGGTCAGGCCGCCGGTCTTGTCGAGCTTGACGTTGATCACCTGGTATAGATCCTTGACCGCCGGGAGGGCGGCGCGATCAGCCACCGATTCGTCGGCGGCGAGCCTTATCGCGCCCGAGTAGCCGCGCAAGCTTTCGTCTTCGCCGCGCGGGACCGGCTGTTCGATGAGCACCACACCCAGGGATTTGAGCTCGCCGGCCAGGCGGTTGAGCAAATCGCAGGACCACGCCTGGTTGGGGTCCACGATGATTCCCGAAGCGGGGCATGCGGCGTGCACCAGACGAACGGCCTCGAGGTGCCGCTCGCCGTCGACCTTGACCTTGATCATGGGCCACTGCGCGTGGCGGCGCGCGCCGGCGCTTACCGCTTCATCGGTGTCGATTCCGAGGGTGATGCAGGACGTGAGGTCCCGCAGTACGGCCATTTGCGCCAACTCCCACGCGCGGACGCCGCGTCGCTTGGCATTCAAGTCCCACAACGCGCAGTCCAGGGCATTGCGCGCGCCGCCCGGCGGCAACAGGGTCGACAAGCCGGCGAAATCGATGCCGCGTTCGATCGCCGGCCGCACCGACTCGATCTGCGAACGCAGGATCGGAACCGTCTCGCCGTCGTAGTCGACCCCCGCGGCCTCGCCGCGCCCGGCACGTCCGTCCGCGTCGGTGAGCGTGACCACGATCACTTCGAGGGTCTCCTCGGCGCCGCGCGACACGCGAAACGGCACCTTGTAAGGCCATGACTCTGTATCGATTCGAAGCTGCATGTGACTCCCGTTTCCCGGCCAGGCGGCGGCTTTCAGCCCTGCGCAGCCGCAAGCAATTCATCGACGCTCGCCGCCGTCGTCGCGAACGAAGTCACCAGGCGTATGGCGACGCCTTGGGTCGGCTGGCTCATCGGCCACCGGTAAAAGCCGAAGCCACGTGCTTCGAGTGCCGCCACCAGCGTTTCGGGCAGCGCGACGAACACCTCGTTGGCATCGACCGGCTGCAGCAAGGATGCACCCGTGATCTTTCCGAGGCCGGCCGCCAAGCGCGATGCCATCGCATTGGCATGGCGGGCATTCTTCAGCCAGAGATCATTCTTGAAATAGGCGAGCAGCTGCGCACTGACGAAGCGCAGCTTCGACCACAGGTGCCCGGCCTGTTTTCGCCGGCGGTCGAAATCCCGCGCTTGGGTTAGGTGGAAAAATACCACCGCCTCGGCGCACATCGCCCCGTTCTTGGTCGCGCCCAGCGACAGCACGTCGACGCCGCGCTTCCACGTGGCTTCGGCCGCGCTGCATCCGAGGTGCGCCAGCGCATTGGCGAATCGCGCGCCGTCCATGTGGACGGGAAGCCCGTGCTGCCCGGCAACCTCGGCGAGCGCGGATACCTCGTTCAATGCGTAGACGGTTCCCCACTCGGTGGCCTGGGTCAGGCTGAGCGCTCCGGGCTTCACATGGTGCACCCCCATGTCCTGCGCCAGCGCAATCGCGCCGGCGAGCTGGGCGGGCCGGATCTTGCCGTCATGTCCCGCAAATCCGATCATTTTCGCGCCGCCGGTGTAGAACTCGGGAGCGCCGCACTCGTCGGTGACGATGTGTGCCGTTTCGTGGCAGTACACCGCGCCGTAGGGAGGCGTGATTTGCGACAGGGCCAGCGCATTGGCCGCAGTCCCCGTGGTCACGGGGAAGATCGCCACCTCCGTTTCGAACACATCGCAGGCGGCGGTTTCCAGCGAACGCGTCCATTCGTCGCCGCCGTATGACGGGGCCGATCCTGTATTGGCGGCGACGATCGCTTCCATGATGTCGCCGCAGACGGGCGGCACATTGTCGCTCTTGAAATTCCGGCTCAATCAATCATCTCGTGCATGCGGGCATTGTAAGCGATTTGCGCGCGCGGTCCCGGCGCTATTTAACCCATATGCGCGCATCGAATTCGAATGTCTCGCCTTCGCGCTGCCAAATGACCGCTGACCGCCGCACCGTCAGGAACCAGGTCTGCTGCTCCAAGGGTTTGCGCGGCTTGAAGCAAGAGGCCCTGAGCACGGCCGTCGCGGCTCCGTGCTCGGGATCACGCACCGATTCATATCGAATCGCGTCGATGTCCGCTTCCCGGGCCGAACGGGCCAAAGCCTGGGTCGGGCCGTAGTCTTGCGGATGCGTCCACTGCGCACGCGATCGCTTGAGCGGTGCCCGGGTCAGATCGATCAGCCGTCCGTCGACTCCCGCGCGAAACACGGTCTGCGGCGCAGGCCCGATGGATTCGAGCCCGGCGCTGTCCAGCAGGAATTGCCGCCGCCAATATCCCAACTCCGCGCAGGCGGTGCGCCGCTCGTCCGCGCCGTACCAAATGCCGTAATCGGCCGGCGCGCGAAACCGCGAACCGATGGGCGAAGAGTAGCGAAAGGGAGTCGCCAGCAGGTAGTTGAGGCCGGCCACGTCGGGCGGAAGCGGCGGTTTGCTCCGATCGAGCAGCCGCTCGAGCATCGACTGCTCCTCGACGTTCGCCACGAGCCTGAGCGTCGAGGCGATGTGCTGCGCCTCGACCGCGCGCCACAAGCGCAGGCGCGCCCGCGACGCCTCAGATGCGACCGCGCGCGCAGTCCAGATATTGGACGACACGAACCAAGCCTTCTGTGGTGCGAATCAAGTCGATGGGCCGCGCTCCCAGCCCGTGATTCTGTCCGATCAACCAGCCCCGGGCCGCCGTATCGTTCGAGCCGATCAGCGCATCGAGCGAGCGGAACAAGCGCACGAACAAGGCCCCGAGTTCCCATTCCTTCTTGTGAGAGTCCAGGCTGTAGGTCCCATTGGCCATGCGCGACACCGTCGAGGCGCTCACCCCGAGGACTTGGGCGAGACCCGATTGCGGGATCTCCAGCAGGGAGCCGGCGCGCAGCACCGCGCCGGTCATCACCCGGCGCGGTTCGATCTTGCTCTTGGCTGCGGTGCGC
>Ga0182013_10003838_pt1 | contig 18474 bp, 14 predicted proteins | sample 612S2MmetaG_FD_120487 | JGI IMG/M metagenome (GOLD analysis project Ga0182013, IMG submission 120487) | Permafrost microbial communities from Stordalen Mire, Sweden - 612S2M metaG | ecosystem: Environmental > Terrestrial > Soil > Wetlands > Permafrost | place: Sweden: Stordalen | collected...
CGCAACTGCGGACACGCCAAGGAGTCAGTGGAATTCTTGCAGAAAGCCGCAGTTCGTGCGGATTCTGCGGATGTTATGTGGGCAATCAAGGCGGAACAGTCCCTAGGGCGATACGATACGTCGACGGCGGACCAACAGATCAAGAAGGCGCTCGCTGACGAGGAGAATCAATTAGCGACGACCGGCCACCCAGGAACATCGCTATACAACATTGGCCTGATGGAGTCTGCTCTCAATAGAAAAGAAGAGGCGAAGCAATCGTTTGAAAGATCACTCCTTCTCCCAGATACGCATATGTCCCACCATCTCGCTCGGGAGGCACTTGCACAAATAGCCGCTCACAATGAGTGAGGTTTATCGATGTAGGGTTCCACAGGCTGTCGAATGGATTGTCAAATCCGCCTTTCGCGAGCACTGTTTGCATAAGAACGAGCATACATTCCGAGCGCCTACGCTTTAATTACATCTATGCCACGAGATCTTAAAGCCTCGACAAACTCCTCGGGAGCCTTTGTGTCGGTGATCAAGCGGTGGATTCTAGCAATCGAGCCAATACGAGAGACACTGCGCCGGCCAAGTTTGCTGAAATCGGCCACCACGGTGGTTTCCTTGGCGACCGTCATCATCAAGCTGTTCAGTTGAGCTTCAAGCACGTCCGGGGTGGTTGGTCCGTGCTCCAAATCAAAACCATCTACAGCCAAAAAAAGCCTATCGGCATGCAAATCTTTCAACATGGTCTCGGCTTGTGGTCCGACAAATGAGAGGGATACAGGGCGAAGGATGCCGCCGATTACAATGACGGCTATTCCTTGAGCGTCGACCAACTCCGAGACGACGTTCATTGCATTGGTGATGACAGTGACCTCATGGAGTGCACGGGTCTTAAGTTGGCGAGCTATCTCCGTTGTCGTGGTGCCAGAATCAAGAATGATTACCTCGCCCGGCTGAATAAGATTTGCGGCGGCTCGGCCAATCTGGGCTTTTTCCGCTCGATGAATGGATGCCTTGAGGCGAAGCGGGTAATCGAGAGTTGGCTCTAACTTCCGGACAGCGCCACCATGCGATCGAACTACAGCACCAGTACCGCTAAGCGCATCCAAATCCGTACGCGCTGTCACCGCAGAAATCGAGAACATTTTGACAAGATCTCGAACAGTGATTTGCCCTTTCTGCTCCAGAATTTCCAAAATTGTCCTGCGACGCTGCTCGGCCAGCAGCGTATTATCATTCATTGAACGTCCCATCTCATTGAGTTTAGGTACATTTAAACTGCTCGTCAACTACTCTTAGTAGAAAAGAATTTTCCATGGTGATGATTGCTTTCGTTCTGGAAGAAGAGTGCCCTTGGTTCGGCTGCGAGGCCCGTTCGATACGGCGCGGCGGCGCAGGTACTTTGGGGGATACCGTTGGGTCATAGTACTCCCTGAAGCAACACTGCGCGGCGTTTATCAGTCCTCTGGAAGGTGAAGCGTGAAATCCTGTACGACCCGGCTGATTACCCCATCGCTCGAAGGTGAGTCCGGGTGTAGTCCCTCCTTCAAGCATCTGAACAGTGCGAGAAGCTGTCCTAAAATCACATCGAGGACTGGCATATTATCGTCACCCAATTTAGCTAGACCGGCACAGTCAATTACTACATCTCCGCGTCTGGCCAGATCAGGGGGGATTTCTTCGCCAAAGATAAGCTTTGCCATCCCAAGCTGTTTCTGATTTAACTCACGAATCAGGTCGCACTCATATGCACGCACAAAGGGATCGGAAGAGAGAAAGCAAACGATCAACGTGTCCGGATGCACTGCGCTCATTGGTCCGTGGCGTAAACCCAGATAGCTCTCGCATGTAGCCCAAACTCTTCCAGCCGTCATCTCCAGCATCTTTAAGGCCGATTCCCGGGCGGCGCCAAGGCGAGGCCCTGAGCCAAGAAACACAACTCGCTTGAAATCTCGAATTGCCAAGTCGGCCAAGGTGTCAAGATATGTAAAAAGCAGTGACTTAGCCGCTACACTCAGGCCTTCAACGAGAGAAAGAAACTGGTTAGGTGTTCGCGCAAACCTCAAAAAACCCGCTGCAAGCACCATGTTGGTAAAGCTGCTGGTCATTACCAAACTGCGATCATTAGTTTCTTTGGCCAGTACTACAACTGTCACGCGAGGATCGTCTCGGTGGTTTGTGGCCAGTCGTCCTTCCGCATTGCAAGTCACGATCAGGTGTCTAAGTTCAGGCTCTGTCTCTAATAGGAGCGAAAGTGCTCCCTCACTCTCTGGACTGTCCCCAGACCTTGCTAATGAGATGATCAGTCCTGGACGTTCTGGCGGGATTGCCTTGCCTCCGTACGTCAATAACCTTCCGCCGCTGATCGCTCTGGCAGAAATAGATAAACTATTTTGCAGGGGAAGACAAACGCATTCTCCCGCATATTCAGAACTGCCAGAACCAGTTAGAACGAGTGTCTTGATGCCGGCAATTGTATTCTGCAGTTCGTCTGAAATCGCTGCCAGTTGTGTGGCTGTTTGCCGCCACGTTGCGGGCTGCTGAAGGATCTCGCGTACTGTGTGGAAATATCCGGAATTGTGCTGCTCTTCTTCTGAGCGGTCAAGCAGCCTGGCCGCATTCGCCTGGTTTCGAGCGATTGCAGTAAGCCAAGGTTGATTCAAAACACCCTCCTCAATTACGAACTTGTCCACAAATCTCCTTCTCAAAAACCATTAAACGCAAGTAATAGTCAATATTATCAACTTAAGAGAAGCTCTGCACAAGAGAAACCGAAAGGGAATTGAATGAGTTGGAAATCAACCTCCCTTCGTTCCGTCCTGTCATGGGCGGCTGGATAATCAGGGATCGCGAGATTTGCAGGATCGCTACTCCGGCGGTGGCCCAAGCCAGCCAAATGTTCTCCAGCGCCGGACAGCATGCTTGTTGCACAAACGCTTTCCCTCGATCACAAAGGCAGTTGATTTCTCTGCTCTACCTGTAGCGCAGTTAAAGTGGTGTCTTTTCAAAACGAGGTAATGAAACAGGCTCTAGGACCTCAACTTCTCAGCGAGCCAACTGTAAAGCTCTTCTGGTGCCATAGTGCGTTCTGGACTCCGACCGATGCCCTTCTCTTCGGGCAGAATCATATAGGCAATATTTCCAAATTCAGAGACGCAAAGACAGATAGTGTTCTTCTGCTCTGGATACCGGGAGATGGCAAGCCAAACATACCGAGCAAGAATAGCTGCATCGATCGCACTGTTCTCCAGATCGTCCACATCAGGTAGCGAACTAATCTTTTGTTGATTCTCAAAGATTGCAATGCTGGTGAACAGTTTAGGCTTGCTGCGCGCACCAAAGCGGGCAACCAACATCTGAGGACGAGCGCGTCGAAGTGCTTCTGAAGCGGCCCATTCGACGAAAGAGTTCGAGAAGATTACAGCGCCATTTCCGCTTAAAAAAAGATCTATAACAAATCTTCGCAGCTGGAGGTTGCCGGCAAGTGCTGCTGGCCAAAGACCCCAGCCGTCCCAAGCCTTGATGCGGAGAGTGGAAATGATTTCATCGGTCGCATGAATATCCTTGGGCGCTTTATTAAGTTCGGCAAGGAATCTATCCCGGAAAGGCCTCAGAGCCGCATAATTCAAGACAGAACCGGCGTTCCAAGAAGAAGGAAGCTGGCTGCACACAGTTCCATCAGCGTCGATGAGCCATAAGTCGGAGTTTGCAATCTCGCCTTGTTGGGAGGTTAACTTTGATGGACTGGAGAGGTTAGGAAGGCCCTTCATCGCCAGTTCGCAGAGTCTGCTCGAGTCGCCCGAAATTCTTATCTCATGCCCGCGAGCATCCCAATGATTCCATGCAGACAGGGGATCAACTGGCAGATATTTGGGAAGAATAAGCATAATCAATCGTGTTGGCTCAACCTCGATCCGCACGGGTTCCCGCGATGCGTAGTTGACGGCGTCGAAAAACCGCTGTACTTCCTTGCGCCACTCGCCATAGTATTCGGATCGTGCGAGCTGGGATGCATTTTCAATTGTGTCGTTGGCCTCTGAGAAGCTCCAGGACTTGACATCCATTTTCATCTCGAGTGCCTTTAGCGGCGCAATCAGATCATCCAACCCAGATGGGGTGAATGTCTCGACACCTCTCATAACGCGCGCCATCGCGTTTCGCTCATACGGGAAGAGTGTTTCCCACTGTGTCAACTGTTGATTCAATGCGGGCCGGAGCGTTATGGGTAAGCTTTCAATCAGATGGCGATATCTATCAGGAGTTGGTGTTTCCCGTCTCTTTGCCCATGTATCCATCGTGTCTCCAAATCAAACCTGCAGGCCGGGCAGGGGGCTTCCTGGAAAATCCAAGCCTTTCATCCCAAACAGGCGGGCAATCGTAGGGCAGAGGTCGATGTGCTGGACGGGGCGCTCTATCACGTCGGCAGACCGTGCGGCCTCGCCCAAGCACATCATCCACGTTAGGTTGGTGGAATCGTCGTTCGCTCTATGATTGAAGAAGCCATTGTTGTTTGAACCGTCGAAGTCGCGACCGAATTCTGGAAGCACAAAAAGAGTTGTCCTTCCGCTGTAGGAGGGATGCGCCTGCACCATCTTCCAAAGCTCAGAGACAAGCCGATCCATCGTGCGGATGCCCGCCAAGTGCATGGAATAAGATCCAAAGTGTGCCACTTCGACGTCGGAGAAGGTAATCACAAGCAGAGAGGGTGAGAAACGCCGCATTACTTCTGCGCTAACAAGAAAAGTAAACTCATCCCCGGTGATGGGCGCATTGGTGCGCACCAAATCTTCGATGGCTTGCTGCACGGAGCTTTGCATACGGAGGTCAAGTGAGGATGAATCTCCTGAGACAGACCACCCAAGCCCCTCGTAGTTATCGGAGTTCTGCAGAATGGCCTCGATCTCAGGCTGCATCGTGGCCCGATCCGCACTATGCTCGGCGTGTCCCTGTGATGCCGAGCGAATCACCGCATTGATCAGCAACTGCTTGGGAAAAACTGCGTTTGCACCGTAGCGGGGACCGTAGTCGCGGATTGAGCTGGCTCCTATCCGGCTGGTAAGAGCTTTGTTGCTGGAGACTAGCCAGGCATTCTCTTGGGAAAGTCCCATGTGCTTACGCAGATATTCAAAGATAGTCGGACTTTCAGGCGGTGTCTTGCCCCAATCGTCCAACCGTTGCCAGTTCCCAGTAACAATACTGGAGATCGTGTTGTAGTGCGATGTCACGCCTGCATTGCGAAGGTAAGGGTAAAACACGCTCTGAGGCAATAACTCACTGAAGAGGTGAGGAATGTTTCCGATGCCTGTATTGTGAAAGCTGTCGGCGCGGCGTATTCCTCCACAAGCCACAATGATGACCTTCCGTTCGTCCGAAGCCCGGGCGCTGGTGGACTCACCGGTGAAGGCTTGCATGCGCGAGCTGGCCCATTGGTCGACCAGCAGAATCGAGGCTGCTTTAAGGAGACTCCTTCGAGAGGCATCCATGGCACACCAAATTCCATCGAGACTAAACTCGCACGCTTTCAAAACAAGATAATGACGCTGCTTTCAGAGCATGGCTCGCCGTTCGTTTTAGAACACATACTTTGCGGCAAGTTGGAAGAATCGAGCATCCGGCGATAGGTTCTGGAAAATCTGAGGTCCCGTGATGTTACCGCCTCCAGCATTATTGCTTGTTTCGCTTGGCGTGGCCCAGGACGGATGATTCAGCAGATTGAAGGCATCCGCACGGAACTGAAAGTACTGCTCGCGCCAAGTCTTGAAGTTTTTAAACAAGGACATATTGACGCGCTCATATCCTGGTCCATACATCTGATTCGATTTTCCGCCGATGTATTTAATAACATCGGAAAGCGCCGTTACAATTGGATTACCGTACATATCCAATTGAGTGGATGAGTCGATGCCAACGGCATCTGCCGGGTTATCGAAGGCGCAGGGGTTATACCAGTGCGTTTTGGTCTTCGTAGCCGTGGCGCACGTAGTATTTTTGTTCCACGTAGGCAAAATTTGCGTCGTGGAAAATGGGTCTGCTACGCGATTCGCATTAGAGGTGCCGGTAAAGTCGGCCCCACCTTCGCCGCCGGCGAAGCCCGTATTGCCATTTGGCGAAACAGTAAAGGGGTTACCGGTTTGCGCCTGCCATGTCAGGCTAGTTGACCAGCCTCCCACTAGATAATCCATCACGGTGCTGTCGTGCAGATATCTCCTGCCTTTACCAAAGGGCAAGTCGTAAAAGCCGTTCACAGTGACTCGCTGGCGGACATCGAAGGACGATGGGGTGAGCTCCATGCGAAGCGGTATAAGATTCGTGTCTCGAGCCCCAATGCCTCCTTCAATTCCTCCAGGAGTTGTGGAATCGTCGAATGCTCGCGCAAAAGTGTAAGTGGCAAGGAAGCCTAATCCTCCAGACTGATGCTTCTCCAGTTTTGCCTGCAGAGCGTTATAGTAGCTTTCGCCCGAATAGCTAGACTGGTTGATCGCACCGAGGCCCTGGAATGGCTCAGTGAAGCTTCCAGGATTATTGCCGTCTTCTATCCCATTGCTGTCATTGGGGCCCAGGGCTGTATACAAGTGCCGGCCAAGATTGCCGATATATCCAACGGATGCAACCATGTTTCTTGACATCTCGCGCTCAACCGTCAGGTTGTAGCTTTGGGTATACGGAGTTCTGATGTTGACGTCAGAAGAATTAACTTGAGGATTGAGACCTAGACCGCTCGCGCCGTTTGGCCCATAGAGTCCAAAACCTTGCGCGAGAGTAGTCGGGTATGGGAGCGGCGGATTGGCCGTTGGGTTGGCGGTCGCGTTAGATGGGCAGCCGGTGTTATAGGGAGCATCGACAAGATAAGAAGGAGCGTTAGGTGCATTGCAGCCGGCGTTGTTAAAGACAACGGCCACATATGCCCACGGATAGTTGATGGTCAATTCCGCAGCTCCAGGAGCTTCAAGGCCCCCGAAGAATATTCCGTAGCCGCCGCGCACCACCGTCTTTGGGCTGATTGCGTATGCGAATCCGACGCGGGGTGCGAAGTTATCCTTCTGGGGGTTAGTCAGGGAATTGCTGTCGATATATTGTATTTTGATGTTCTGAGACGCGAGCAGGGTCTGGAAGGTTGGCGTAAGAAGGTTAGCGTTGTTCTGAACTTTTGAGGAGAGCACATAAGAGCCCGCTCCGGTGCCAATTCCACTGGATGTTATCTCTAAGTTGGCAACATCGCCCGCTTTGTTGCTGATGGACTGGGTGTAGTCATACCTCACGCCCAGGTTTAGGGTCAACTTGGAGCTAAGCTTCCAGTCGTCCTGAGCATAGAAGGAGCGATACCAGCGATAGTAGTCGGTATCCCAATCCGGAGCGGTCTTTGCGTTCAGCATATTGTCGGTCAAAAAGTCAGCAAAGCCCGCGCCGGAGTTTTTCCTCCCCTTGAAGCCGGTGTAGTAAGGGCCGTAATGATAGATGTTGCGTGGGGCATTTGGCTGACTCATGGATGTGCGAATACTCTGCAGTTGTACGCCAAACTTGAGTGAATGGTTGCCATATATCTTCGTCACGTTGTCAAGGATCTGATAAATGTTTTGATGCTCGACAGACGGAAGGTCAACGGCCGAACCGAAAGTGCTGACGTCTCCAGCGGAATATCCACTCACAGCCGTAGTGTTGATGCTTGGGAGACCACCATTCGGTTCGGCGGTACCGGCAAAAGGAATGTTGCCCAGTCCAAGCTTCAAAGACTCGTCTACGTTGTAGTTCAACTGAAGAAACTTGTAGCTTCCCCAGTTATACCCAAAGCGCACTTCATTAATGAAGGTGGGCGTGAAAAGGTGGGTTTCGCTGGCCATGAAGTTCTCAGCCAGGTTAGTATTGGTGCCGTCTGTTCCAAAGCCGCCGCCGTCAAGAGGGTTTCCAAGCGGAGCGCCGTTGGCGATCTGTAGATGCGTGTAGCTATACCGTACGTAAGTCTGGTCCTTTGCGCTGATGTTCCAGTCGAGTCTCTGGTCCCACTGGAAAGTATTGCTCGAAGTTGGCACATTCACATTGTAATTGTTAAAAGCTTTTCCACCTATACCGGGAGATGCCGGATTGAGCGAGTTATTGGCGCTGGTCCAACCGTTGGTATTTGGCGCAGGAAAAAGATTAGCTAGAGTCTGTGCGACAGGGCTAATGGTTTCATTATCCACTACTCCGGCATTTACGCCGCTCGTAATAAGCTTGCTTGTTCCACTGAGGATATTGGTAGTGCAGGTTGGGACTAGATCGAAACCTATCGTCTGACACTTGGTCGGCGCGCCCCCCCCGCCGCCGGTTAAGCCTTGCGTAGCTGCGGTAGTTGGCGCATAAACGTAGGTTGCGGCGCCGTTAATGTTGTTAGTGCCGGTAAATAGCTCCGTAAAGTTTCCCTGCCGCATGAGAGGCGTGGGGACGGTTCCGAGGAAGGGCCGAGCGTAGACGATACGATCTGCCTGCGCATCCGCAAAGTAGAAGAGTTTGTTCTTCCAGAACGGCATACCAAGTGTGGCTCCGAATTGGTTCTGATGGTATGTGGGAACAGTCAAAGCATTCCAGTCTTGCGCATCCAGAGCGGTATTGCGTACGTATTCCCACAGATCTCCGTGGATATGGTTGGTGCCCGACTTGATGCTGGCGTTAACCACGGCGCCGGCAGAGTGACCGAACTCTGCGCTGTAGCTTGAAGTGTCAATCTTGAATTCAGCTAGAGCATCTGGCGGAGGCGTAACATTGTAGCTTGCGCCGTTCTGGAAGTCGTCGACGTTCACGTTGTTGTCGACGCCGTCCAGGATAAAGTTATTCTGTGTAGCACGTTGGCCATTTGAAAAGAAGTCACCCTGGCCACGGCTCATGCCATTGCCGCCAAGAGATGGCTCAGTCCCAGCCGTCAACTGTGCGATAAAAACATAGTTGCGCCCATTGAGCGGCGTGTTATTGATGGTGTCTGTATCAACCACCTGCCCCACGGAAGAAGACCCCGATTGGAGCAGGGGAGGCGCAGAGGTTACCGTAACGTTCTCCTGCACGCCGCCGGGTTTCAACGTGATGGAGATATTCAAGCGATCCTGAATATTTACGGATACATGTTCCTGGATCGTAGTTTCAAACCCAGGAGCTGTCGCACTCAGCTTGTAGTTGCCGATCTTGATCGGAGAAAAGACGTATTCTCCTTTGTCGTTAGATGTGTATTGCAACACGAAATTCGTGTCGGTGTTGGTGAGCGTCACAAGAGCTTGTGGTATGACTGCGCCTGTGGAATCTTCTACAACACCATTGATGGTTCCCTGGTCTACTTGGGCGAATGCCATGCGTCCTGGGAGCAGACTGCAAAAGCCGAGTACCTGCAAGGAAACGCAAATGACGCGCCACTTAGACTGCCTCAATTGAGTATTTCCCATTTCCTTCTGACCTCTCGATTCTTCTGATCATCACCGGAAGCTCGAACGCAAATTGGGGACACTTCTCATCATCCGTCACAGACAATGAGGAACAATACCACGCAATAAGCATGAAAAATAGGGCAAAAAGATACAAAACGAAAATAAATATTCTTCCGTTACAAGCTATTGATAAATAATGAAATGAAAGTTATTCCACAAGACGGATTTTCCTTGAGGTGCGACTGTATGTCGCGACGGGAGTGACGAGAGAACGCAATTCTCACCGGTCATCGGCTTGAAAGCCAGATCCACCAAGCGTCTACAACTCTAAGAAAGATCGGCTTATATCCCATTTTTCTTTATCATCCGGCTGCTTTTTCGCGACCTCCTCACGGCGGAGCCATGGTCGCAAAAACAAAGAGGCGCCAAGGATGAGGCACATCTGTGGTTGGTTTGGTACAAGAAGGCTGATGGCCAGGACGGACTCTATAGCTGGTCGAAGATTTCACGAAAGTTGTAGGGGCCGGAGTTTTTCGCCAGCCATTCAGCACCGCGGACGGCGCCGAGGGCAAAGCCGCGACGGCTGTGGGCGTCGTGGCGGAGTTCCAGGGTGTCGGTCGAGCTGGATGCTGTGACAATGTGTTCGCCTTTGGCGTCGCCGACGCGGTGTGAGGCGATGAAGATTTCGGTGCCTTACTCGGCTTTGGGGCGGTTGGCCTGGATGATCTCGCGGAGGGTAATGGCTGTGCCAGAAGGGGCGTCGAGCTTGGAGAGGTGATGGGTTTCACTGATGGAAAAGACGTAACCTTCCAGCTTGGCGAGGTCGGCCGTGAGGCGGAAGAGCTTTTGCACGCCGATCGAGAAGTTGGTTCCGTAAAGAAGGCCGCCGCCGTGCTCTTGTGCCAGAGACTTCATCTCGTCTAGATGCTCGTACCAGCCGGTGGTGCCGACCACGATGCGCCCACCAAGAGCAAGAATAGCGCGCATGTTTTCCAGTGCTGCCACGGGGGCGGTGAAGTCGATGACCGCGTCAATCCCAGACAGAGTGGCAGCGGTCAGAGCGGAAGCGTGCAGGTTTTCGCTGACGTCGAGGGCGCGGACTGCGTGGCCGCGCTCTTGCGCGACCTCGGCGACGAGAGTACCGGTCTTTCCTTTGCCTAGAACTAGAAATTGCATGGGGACCTCATCCACGGTTGATTTGGTTTTGTGTGTCGAGCCAAGCTTTGCAGAACAAGTTCATTTTATCCGGTAAGCATTCCCTTCAGGGGCTGAACTCCCGCATCCGTGTTTGCCACGTCTACGGCACGCCTCAGGCCGTGACCTTTCCAATCTCTAGCAGTGTGAGAGAGTTCGGACGCGGTTGTATGCGCGGAGTTATTCTGAAGTGGACCGATGGCCAACACTGAAGCTCGAAATCAAGCACCCACGCATGTTGTTGCAACTCACGCTAGACGCCGCAAGGGCCGATGGCTGCGGACATTTTTGTGGTGGGCAGGAGGGCTGCTGGCGCTATTGTTGGTGGCGGTGGCAGGTGGCGTTCTGTGGCTCCGCTCGGCGGCCAGGGCGGCACTGCCCGTGCTGGATGGGGATCTGCAGATTGGCGGATTGTCGGCGCCGGTGACGGTGCGACGGGACGGCCACGGCGTGCCGCACATTGAGGCGGCGACCACGAGCGATCTATTTGTGGCGCAGGGCTATGTGACGGCGCAGGATCGGCTGTGGCAGATGGACACCTTCCGGCGCAACGCCAGCGGCGAGTTGGCGGAGATCATGGGTTCGTCCATGGTGCGGCACGACACGGCGCAGAGGGTGCTGCAATTCAGAAATACGGCACAGCGGATTTATGCGAATCTACCTGCGGATGAGCGCGGCCGGCTGGACGATTATGCGCGAGGAGTGAACCTCTTCATCGTGCAGCACGAGGACACGCTGCCGCCCGAGTTCAAGTTGTTGCACTATCAGCCGAAGCCCTGGAGTGGCGTCGACTCGGTCAGTGTAGGGCTGATGATGGCGCAGATGCTTGACACGCACTGGGAAGCGAAGCTGGGGCGCGAGCGGGTGGCTGTCAAGCTGCACAATACAAAGCTGGAGGGGGATTTGTATCCGGTAGGCTCTTGGCGCGATCATCCGCCGACCGGCATTCTGCTGGATCTGAGCCAGCCGCACGCGGAACCGCCTCCCTCCAAAGACGACGATGACGAGGACGATGACGACCGCAGTCAGGCGCGTGTCGCTCCAGCTGAAGACCCAGACGCCTTGCGCGCTTTGCTCGGGCTGCCGTCTTGTGCGGGTTGCGCTCCAGGATCGAATAACTGGGTAATCGCTGGGAAGCACACGGCAAGCGGGAAACCGCTGCTCTCGAACGACATGCACTTGAGCCTGACTGAGCCGAATATCTGGTTTATGGCGGATTTAAAGGCGCCAGGCTACCACGCTGCCGGGGTCACGGCGCCGGGAATGCCATTTGTGATTGCCGGACACAACGAGCATGTGGCCTGGGGCTTCACGGCCCTCTACGCCGATGTGCAGGATCTTTACGTAGAGAAGCTGGACGGGAAGGGCAATTACCAGGCCGCGGATGGCAGTTGGAAGCCGCTTGCGGTGGACCATGAGCTGATCCGCGTGCGCGGCGGGAAAGACGTGACGGTGGACGTGCAACTAACTGCGCATGGGCCGTTGCTCAATCCGATCTTCACCAAAGAGACGCGGCCCATTGCGCTCAAGTGGACGCTCTATGATCCGGCGCTGAATGGCCTGCCGCTCTACAAACTGAACGTGGCATCGAACTGGACGGAGTTTTCGGCTGCGCTCGCCACGTGGTGTTGGCCGACGCAAAATGTGGTCTACTCCGACGATCAGGGGCACATTGCTTACTCCGCCGTTGGGCGCGTCCCTTTGCGGCCAGCAGGGCTGGTGGGCGTGCCCATTCATGACAGCGGACATGAGTGGCAAGGCTACATTCCATTTGACACGATGCCTGGCACGGTCGATCCGCCGTCAGGATTTCTGGCTACAGCCAACTCGCGTGTGGTTGCAGCAGAGCTGCCGAATCTGCTTTCGTTGGAGTGGGTGGATCCCTACCGCGCCGAGCGCATTTACAAAATGCTGCAAGGCGTCGAGCATTTGAAGCCCACCGACATGCTGGCCGCGCAAACCGATGTCTACAGCGAGGTAGACCAAGAGCTTGGGCAGCGCTTCGCGTACGCCATCGACCACACGCCGAGCGCTGACGACCGTCTGAAGAAGGCTGCCGACCTAATGCGCTCCTGGGATGGCAAGCTGACTACAGATTCGGCTGCCGCATCGATTGTGACCAAGGCGCGGTATGCTTTCTGGCCGCTTATACTCAAGCCTAAGTTGGGTGAGGATTTCGCGGAGTACCGCTGGAGCGAATCCAACTTTGCCGAAGAAGAGATTATTATGCACGGCTACGCGGAGTGGCTTCCAGCGAGTTACAAAAACTGGGACGAGTTACTGACCGACGCGGTGCGCAAAGGAATGGAAACGGGTAAAGCTCCGGCAGATGTGGAGCGGTGGAGTTATGGAAGCTGGCATGTGGTGGACATCGAGCATCCACTGGCTGGTTTTTTGCCGTTAGTAAGTCGTATGGCGGGAACGGGAGAGGAGCCGCTGAGCGGTGATACCACCACGGTGAAACAGGTTGGGCGCGCCTTCGGGCCGTCGCAACGATTCACCATGGACTGGAGCAATGTTGACGGCTCGACTGAGAACATCGTCTTGGGCGAGAGCGGCAATCCGCTCAGCGCTTACTACCGTGACCAATGGAATGACTATTACGGGGGAACAACCTTTGCGCTGCCATTCAGCGAGGCTGCGATCGCTGCGCAGACGCAGCACACGCTGCGGCTGATGCCGTGAGGTCACTGAGAAAAAGCCGTTGGAACGCTGCCGGGCCGGCTCTTGTTCTGCTGGCCGCGACTGTGGCTGTGGCGCCACAACTTTTGCGCGGGAACTCCTGCGGGCACGACTTCGATTTTCATCTAGTTTCATGGTTCGATGCGCTGAACAGTTGGCAGCATGGAATTGTGTATCCGCATTGGGCTGGGAGCGCGAACTTTGGAGCTGGCGAGCCACGGTTCGTTTTTTATCCGCCGCTGACGTGGATGCTGGGCGCGGCACTGGGGCTGGCGCTGCCTTGGCAGTATGTACCGGTGGCGCTGACGTTTCTGCTGTTGGCTGGAACAGGGCTCGCCACGCGGGCGTTGGCGCGTGAGGCGCTCCCCGAGGGAGCAGCCACGCTGGCCGGTTGCGTGGCGATCTTCTCCGGCTATGTGCTCTTCACGGCTTACGAGCGCGCAGCATTTGGGGAATTGGCGGGCGGGGTGTGGATTCCGCTACTGCTGCTTTTTGCTTTACGGGACCGCAATCCGGCTGGTTCGGTCTGGAAGCGTGCTCTGGGCGGCTCCGCAACGCCGCTGGCGCTGCTGGTGGCGGCGTGCTGGCTCTCGAATGTGCCGGTAGGCGTGATGAGCTGCTATCTGCTGGCTGCGGTCGCACTGGTTGCCGCCGTGCTTGCCCGGTCATGGGCGACGGTGCTGCGCGCGGGGATTGGTGCCGGTCTAGGCACTGCGCTGGCCGGGCTCTATCTGCTGCCAGCAACCTCGGAGCAGCACTGGGTCAATGTGCATCAGGCAATCGACGATCCCGGCCTGTTGATTGAGAACAGTTGGCTCTTCGCGCGCCATGCTGACCCGGCGTTGGCGCTGCACGATCTGGAGTTGTGGAAGATCTCGATTCTAGCTGTGACAATGATCGCGGTGGCGCTCGGCGGAGCGCTGGTGAGCCTGTGGCGTGTCAAGCTGGCCTCTGTGGCATCGCCGCGTTCTCGCGGCTGGTGGATTCCGCTGGCGCTGATTCCGGTGGGCGTGCTCTTTCTTCAGCTTCCCGTCTCGTTGCCAGTCTGGAATCTGCTGCCAAAACTGCGTTTCTTGCAGTTTCCGTGGCGGTGGCTGGTGGCTCTGGAAGGGCCGATGGCCATTTTTTTTGCGGCTGCTGTCTGGCCGCGTGACACTGCCCGCCGTTGGCTGCGGATCACGGTTGCGGCTGCCTGCGCCGCGTTCTTTCTGGGCGCAACGGTCTACACCGCGCGCACATTTTTCCAAGTCTGCGACGACGAGGACGCCGTCTCGGGTATGCTCAACGTCTATCGCTCGGGAACTGGCTTCGTGGGGTATGACGAATATGCGCCTCCCGCTGCCGACAACGCGCTGGTGGCTACAGGTCTGCCCGAAGCCTGCCTGGTGGGAGACCCCGCTGCGGTGCTGGGTGAAGTCCCCAGGCAAGTGGCATCGGACGAAGCTGTGCCTGCGTGGAGCGCAGGGCAGGGAAGTTGCGCTGCAACGATAAGCTGGCAAGTCAATCAGCCGGAGCACAGACGGCTGAAGGCCATTGTCCCTCACACCGGCTTTCTGATTCTTCGGCTGCGCAGCTATCCGGCTTGGCGGGTTCGAGTCAATGGCCAATCCGTTGGCGGGCTGGCACAGCGCGACGATGGCCTCCTGGCTGTGCCCGTGTCGCAGGGGCCGGTCGAGCTTGCCGTGGACTGGACCACTCCCCCAGACGTGATTGCCGGACGCTGGCTGAGCGCGTTGGCCGTAATTCTGTTTGCCGGTCTCTGGTTTCTTGAACGAAAGCAGAGCCGGCCTCATTTATCATGAGAACAATGTTTGCCGACGTAAAATCGCTGAAGCAAGAGGCTACGGAGCGGACCGATCTCGCGCTGGAGGAGTTGCTTCCCAGCCTCACAACCGTGCCCGTTTCGATTCACGGCGCCATGCGCCACTCCGTCTTTGCCGGGGGCAAGCGTCTCCGTCCGTTGCTGGCTTACCAGGCCGCTGCCACCATTGCTGGGGCCTTGCCCAACGGAATTTCCCGACTGGGCGCGGCGCTGGAGATGCTGCACACCTATTCGCTGATCCACGACGACCTGCCGGCGCTGGACAACGACGATCTGCGTCGCGGCAAGCCAACCTGTCACGTGGCCTTCGGTGAGGCCATCGCCATCCTGGCAGGCGACGCGCTGCAAACTCGCGCCTTCGAGGTACTGGCCGGGCTGGATTCGCCACCCGCAGCTACGGTGCAAATCATCAGCCTGATTGCCAACGCCGTCGGTACCGTGGATGGCATGATAGGCGGCCAGGTTCTGGACATTGAGAGCGAGCACCTAAAGCCCACGCCGGAACTTGTGGATGCCATTCACCGCGCAAAGACCGGCGCGCTGATTCGAGTGAGCGTGGTGGCCGGCGGTGTCTACGCCGGGGCCACTGCAGAGGATGTGACGCGGCTCGATCTATTTGGCCGCAGGGCCGGGTTGGCTTTCCAGATCGTAGACGACGTGCTGGATTTGACCGTGGACTCGGCGCATCTGGGCAAGACAGCCGGCAAGGACGCGGCCACCGAAAAAGCCACATGGCCGGCCGTCTATGGCATCGAGCAGAGCAAGCGCGACTCCGCGCGACTAATCGAAGAGGCCTTTGCCGCCCTCGCGCCCTACGGCAGCCGGGCCGATGGGTTGAAGGCCGTAGCGCGGTACCTGGTGGAGCGAGAGAACTGATTGGTGGAGCGAGAGAACTGAGCCTATTCGTGACCAGCTCTTTTGAGGAAGCTGCGTTTCCTCAGGTGCTAGTGCCGTGACCGCGAGATTTGGTAATTGCATGAATGTAGCGCCGGCCTCCCGGCCGGCAGTAGTGCGGGCGTCCCCGCCCGCGCTTATCCATGGCGAAACCAGAGTGACTGTACCCCGAAGCCATTCCATCGCCAAACCACCCGAAGTGCAATTGTCCCAACGAAGGCACCTGCCGAAAATAACCCTCCGTCGGCGCACACTTGTAATGAGGAGACAAAGGAGCGAAACCACTGCCTCCAGGAGAAGCCATGCGCAACATCACCATAACCGTCCCCGACGACACGGGTACCGATGGTAGCCAGCCCCTCCAGCGTTTTTTTGCGAATTTGGCTGTGAAACTGTGGATACCAATCTAACGTATTTAAAATCATTTATTTATATGGTTACCGCTCACAGGAACACATAAACCCTGAGAAGGTGAAATCGTGAAGGCTCACCTAACTCTTTCAAAATAAAACAATTCCACAAGCCGGTCTCACAGGAACACGCAAACTGCGAAACTGGGCGAATTCGATCCGCAGAGGTGAGTTGACGGCTAAACCGAAAGCTGGGTTTATCGAGCCAGCGCCCGACGCAGAGTTTCGCGTTTTTCGGCGACCTCATTGACTGCGTCTTGCACCTGGCCGATGACACGCTGCACTTGGTCGATGTAGCCGGGAAGCGCTTCCCACCAGGAGTGGAGCGTATCTTTCTCTTCGAGTAGGGCCAGGGTCGTGCCTGCGGCGGCGGCCACGAGGCCGGCGCGACGTTCACCAGCGAGCAGCAGCAAACCACCTGCCACAAGAGTTCCACCGGCTGCAAATCCGATCCAATTCATAGTTTCGGACTCCACGGCGCCGGGCGTAGTTGGAGAATCGTTCTCTGGCTTGGAAAGCGGGACAACCACCATTCTTTCTCCTTCTGTCCCAGACCTCAGTCACATCGGTCAAGGGATCGGTGCATTCAGTATCGCTCTAAAACTTCTGCTGTGCGCAGCCAAACAGGAGCCGACCGCGAAATCAAAGTTGCCTGCGACGGGGCAGGCTTCAGTCCAGGTCAAACTCGCGGAGCGGCTTGCCGTCGGGAGCGTCCTTGGCTTTGCGCAGGGCTTCGGCAAACTTCTTCTCGAAAAGGTCTTCCTTGTTCTTTTCCGCCTCGACTGATTGGCGGAAGATTGACTCCTTGCGCTCATCTTGGTCGCGCATGGCCTGGGCGGCCGTCTCCAGGTCCTCGAACATGCGCTTGCGCGGCGCTGGTGTATGGCTCACCACCAGCCCGGTAGTCGCGTCGATCTTGAGCATCGCCCCGCAGTCAGGGCAGGCAACCTCGAAAATCTTTTCCTTCGCTTTGGCCATGTTTTCTCTTGAAGAATTGTATGCGCTTGCTCCCCAGATTGCATAGGCCGTTTCAGCCTCTTCAAGTGGGCTTACTTGAGGACGACGTGAATCCGAAATTGTGCTTCGTCGTGCGTGGGCTCCTCCCAGGATCGAACATAATGCACGAGAACAACGCCATCGCCGCGGTGCTTGCCTTCAAAGGTGAAGAACTCGAGACCAATCGGGGCTTTGTAATCCCGGTAAGCGACTGGCGGACGATGCGAGGCTCTGCTCAAGCAAAAACGACCCTGCTCAGATGAGCAGGGTCGTCCTTTTAGATGAAAGACTGATAGGTGGAAGTATCAGTGCTTCTCTGAGGCAGAGGCGATCTTGGCTTCGGCTTCGGCGATGACTGTAAGTGCTTCGGTGTAGGCGTTTTCGCTGTCGCCGGCTTGGTCCCACTCTTTGTGGCCGCGCTCAAGCTGTTGCTGGGCGCGAGGTACGTCGATTTCCTCGGGCTTGAGGGCATCGGAGGCTAGGATGGTGACGCGGTCGCCCAGGACTTCGACAAAGCCCCAACTGACGTTGTAGCGGACCACGCTCTCTGGGCCGTCGGGACCGCCGTGCATGATCACGTCGCCAGCGCCAAGCTCTGCTACCAGCGGCGCATGGCCATAGAGCACCTCGAAATAACCGTTCTTCGCGAGCAACTCGACCGCCGAGATCGGGTGATCGAAGAGGGTGCGCTCGGGAGTAACCAGCCGTACGCGGAGTTGATTGGTTTCGTCTGCCATAAAATCCTTCCAGGGATCAAGGGGCAGAGGTCAGAAAAGCCTACTTGCAGCAAAACCGTTCCTGACTGACCCCTGATCTCTGTTCTCTGTCGTTACACCGACGCCTTGAGCTTTTCGGCGGTTTCCAGCACTTCCTCGATTGCGCCTTTCATATAGAAGGCCTGTTCGGGGATGTCATCGTACTTGCCCGAGATGATCTCCTTGAAGCTGCGCACGGTGTCTGCCACCTTAACGTAGGCTCCAGGGATGCCGGTAAACTGCTCTGCAACGTGGAAGGGCTGCGAAAGGAACTTCTGCACCTTGCGAGCACGGGCCACAGTGAGCTTGTCTTCTTCCGAGAGCTCGTCAATGCCGAGAATGGC
>Ga0182013_10003839_pt1 | contig 18468 bp, 19 predicted proteins | sample 612S2MmetaG_FD_120487 | JGI IMG/M metagenome (GOLD analysis project Ga0182013, IMG submission 120487) | Permafrost microbial communities from Stordalen Mire, Sweden - 612S2M metaG | ecosystem: Environmental > Terrestrial > Soil > Wetlands > Permafrost | place: Sweden: Stordalen | collected...
ACCGTCGCGATGCTCACGCTGACGCTCGCCGCGAGCGCGACCAGCACGCTCCGACGTTCGAGGACGAGAGATTCGCGAAAGACCGAGCGCTGGCGAACCTCAGACATGGAAGCGCTCCGGAGCGCTCATCACGAACGCGACGTCGACGTCGAGCGGCCGATGGGTCGCCACGATCGTGGTGGCACCTCGACGACGTATCGCGCGCATGACGTTCGCGGCATTGCGTTCATCGAGATGTGCCGTCGGCTCATCCAGCAAGAGGACCGTCGCGGGGCGCAACAGCGTGCGGGCCACGGCCAGGCGGCGGCGCTGCCCCGCCGAGAGGCCGAGCGCCCCTTCGCCGAGAGCCAAGTCGAGGCTGACGTCGAGGCTGAGCTCGTCGAGCGCGTCGCGCAGTCGTTCGTCGCCGTAGTCCGCGCCCATGGTCAAGACGTCGCGCACCGTGGCACCCGGCAAGCACACCCCGCACTTGATCGAGGAGGCGCTCTCGTGGTACGCGCGCTACCTACGCGAAGGCACCATGCAACCCTCCTGAGATTTGGCGCCGCCCGACGCTGAATCTGCTTGCGTGCGCTTGACCTGGCGCAACTTCATTGTTGAGAAGTGTCATTGCTTTGACACAGATCAGCATCAGCGGCGCTGCTCACTCACGATCCATGACTTAATCACTTCTGGATCCATTTTCACGTTCCACGGGAGCCCTCGCCGAGGCGAAACGACACGTTTTACGTCTTGGACGCGATCCCTTCAAACGTCCAGCCGTACGGCTTGGGCACACCCTCGAGGTAGTAGCTCTTGAGTTGCTCGATTCGAAATCCAGCTCTTTGGATGTCCTCGGGAATGTGCCTCGTGAGGTGACAACCACCAGCAAGTTTCTTGTTCAACGGCTCGATCCGTCGCTGCCAACGTGCGATCTTGTCGTCGGACGCATGACCATGTTCGACGAAGTGGAAGGCACCCCCCGGCTTCAAGACTCGCAGTAACTCGTCAAGGGCCGCCGGGAGATTGGGGATCGTACACAGTGTCCAAGTGGAGAGCACGGCGTCGAACGTTTCACGCGGAAAGTCAAGACGCTCGCCGGTGATTCCGGCCGGCTCGACGGGGATGTCCGAGCGAGCAATGCGCCCTTCGGCGAGTTGTAGACAAACGCGAGACGGCTCGACGACAAAGACTCTCGTCACCTCAGAGGGGTAGAAAGGAACGTTCAAACCAGTTCCGAATCCGACCTCGAGCACGTCGCCCGAAAGTCCGACGCAGATTCGGGCTCGCACGTCACGATGAACTTTGCGACTCATGACCTTGTCTTGAAGTCGCGGCAGAACCCTCTCCGCATAGATCCCCATGGAGAGCTCCCCTCACTCGGGTAACGCCTCACCGTCGACGCTCCTCCCACCATTCAACTTCATGATGGGAGAACCTCACCGAAGTTGCACTAGCTGCGCAACTACACCAAATCGAACCGAACGGTCCCAATCAAACCAAGCGTCGCCGTGGTGTGCTCGAATCAAATCGAAATGTCGAGCCGGCGCGATCTTGCACAGCGATCGGACGGTTCCCATTCATCCAAGGGTTCCACGATTGAGACCCGGGCGGCCCACTAATGCTTGCAAACATTCGGAACTCGGCTGTCCAAATTGATTTTGCACGACGTGAGGTCGGAGTGAGCCTGCGAACGACAGCCCGACGTCAACAGCCCTAAAAGTTGCCGTCGACAGTAATGGTCGTACCGTTCGAAGTGCTCGTGACGCTCCACGTGTCACCGGACACGGGATGCGGGGTTCCACTTAAGGACCACAATGCGTTGACCTCGTCGTTCGAACTATTGGCCGGTACCGCGGAACCCTTGAGTGTCCATGTGTACGAGACAATCCCTCTGGAAGTCCTATGGCTCTGTTTCAAAACGACAGGAAAGGTATCCGTCATGCTCGACTCTTTCAGCCCGTTCGTTTGAACGACTTGAATGGTGACGCTAAGACTCGTAATCGAATCAACGTTGGAGATGTTCAGGCTCTCACTGCCCGATACGTCATAACTTGCGACAACGGTGACGCCATTCGTTGGCGATGTCGTAGTCGTGGTCGGTGTCGTAGTCGTGGTCGGTGTCGTAGTGGTGGTCGAAGTGGTAGTCGAAGTTGTCGTCGGCAAAGTCGTCGTCGTTGGCAAAGTCGTCGTCGTTGGCAAAGTCGTCGTCGTTGGCGCGACGACGGTCGTCGTCGTCACCGGATTGAAGGTCGTGGTAGTGGTCGAGTCCGGTGAGGCGGCACTTCCCGCGCCGTCACACGCGTTCCGCGTTCCGAAGATCACGGGAGCCGTTCCGACAGGTGCCGCCACGAGGACGTTGCCAGAACCATCAATGCTGATGTCGAAATACGTGCTCGACGGAAATGATTGAAGGTAGGGATTGGCCGGGTTTGTCAAGAGACTCGGCGTGACAGGAGTCGAGCCACCAGTCTGTACTTCGTAGGCCCTTACAGCCGTCTCCATCGATGTTGCATCAGCCTGACACGCTGCAACGGCGCTCTTTGCTGCGATTCCTCCGAGAGCAAAAATTACGATTCCGGCGAGTACGCCGAGTACGGCGATCACAATCAGCAACTCAAGGAGTGTGAATCCTTGCGCCGTTTGAAAGAGGTGCCGGTACAGTCTCATCTCTTCTGGAGAGTTGATCCGAATCCTTCTGATTCTCGGCACTCGATGATTGTATTTCCACGACTTGAACAAATCGAGCATTTCGGTGCGAGAGATTCATTGGTCCGACGAATCGATGTGTTGATGTCGCCTTGCGTTGGCTGAATCCGCTGCGCAGCATCGCCGAAATATGTTCGACTCGTCTACTCCCTCGCAGCCCGTGTCACAACTTCGAACACCGACCGACCGTGCTCCATTCGAATCTTCGGTTGGGAAATCTTGGATTCATCGACCACGGAGTCGCGCGAACAGCCCTGCGCCACCGGTCGAGGCGACACTGTCTTGTGAGCAGGTGCATCGTTGGGCCTTTGGCACACCGGCCAAAGCCTGCTCGATGTGATTACCACAACCCTTCCAGGTTGCTTTCTTGCACTTCTTACACGTTGCCTTGTGGCACATTGGTATTACCTTTCTCACTTGGTTGTTGTATTGATTTCATTTCGGTGCTTCAGTTCACGGGCTGTAGTTCGCGCTCCGCGGGTGAACGGCGCCACGTCCGGTAGCCACCGTCGAGGTTCTTTGCGTGAAAGCCGAGCTCGTTGAGCAGCATCGCCGCAGTGTGGCCACGCTGGCCGACCTGGCAGTTAACGACGATGTCGCCGTGGGTCAGTTCGCCCGCTCGCTCGCGCAGTACATCGACCGGAATGTTGAGTGCTCCGGGCAAGGAGCCACGAGCGAACTCTTCGGGTGTACGAACGTCAACGAACTGCGCGCCGCGCGCGCGGTACTCATCGAGCTCGTGCCACTGCACGGTCTCGACGAGACCCGAGAGAATGTTCTCAGCGATGTAACCGAGCATGTTGACGGGGTCTTTCGCCGAACCGAACGGCGGTGCGTAGGCGAGTTCGAGATCCGCGAGTTCAGGCGCCGTGAGCCCGCCGCGAATCGCCGTCGCGAGAACATCGATCCGCTTGTCGAGGCCCTCCGTGCCGACACCCTGGGCGCCGAGGATCTCGCCCGAAGACGGGTCAACGAGCAGTTTGAGGCACATGGGTTTGGCTCCGGGGTAGTACGTGGCGTGCGAGGAGGGGTGAGTGTGAATCGCGATGAACGGACGCCCACCGGCGCGCAGCCGCTTCTCGTTCCATCCGGTGGTAGCGATGGTGAGATCGAAGACCTTGACAATGGCGGTGCCGATCGTGGCGCGCGGGCGCACTCTTCGTCCCGCGATGTGGTCGGCGACGACTCGACCGTGTCGATTGGCGATGTTCGCCAGCGGCACCAAAGTCGCTGCCCCGTCAAGGGCGTCGGCCTTCTCGGCGGCGTCACCGACCGCGTAGACATTCTCGACACTGGTGCGGTTGAACTCGTCGACGGCGATGCCACCGCGCTCACCGATCGCGAGTCCCGCCAGGCGCGCGAGGCCGGTCTCGGGTCGCACCCCGATTGCCACGACCACCAAGTCCGCCGGGATGACCTGACCCGAGGAGAGACATACGTTCTCGAGCGTCATCGATTCGACCGAGTCACCAAGATGCACGTCGACGCCGTGGCGGCGCAGTTCCTCGGCGACCGGTGACGCCATCTCGGGGTCAAGCGGCGCCAGGACCTGGTCCGTCGCCTCCACCAGGGTCGTCGCGATACCGCGGTGCACGAGGTTCTCGGCGATCTCCACTCCGATGAATCCACCGCCAATGACGACGGCGCTCTTGGGCGCGTTCCGTACCTCACGCACGAGGCGCTCCACGTCTTCAACGGTCCGCAGCGGCATCGCGCGTTCGATGCCCGGAATCGGTGGGACGACCGGCGACGCGCCAGGACTGAGGATCAAATAGTCATAGTGAATCTGGTAGTCCTGACCCTTGACGAGGTCGCGAGCCGTCACGGTGTTGGACGAGGTGTCGATGGCGAGGGCTTCGGTGTCGACGCGCACGTCAAGACGGAACCGGTTGAAGAGCGACGCGGGCGTCTGGAGCAGCAGCGAACCCTCGTCCTCGATGACACCCCCCACGAAGTAGGGCAGCCCGCAATTGGCGTAGGAGACGTGACCACTGCGTTCGAGTACGACGATTTCGGTGTCGTTGGACAGCCGACGCAGCCTCGTCGCGGCCGACATCCCTCCGGCGACTCCTCCAATAATGACGACTTTCACGTTTATCCTTTACGCCAGGCTCAAGAAGAGCTTCTGGAACTTTGCGGTCATCGGTCCGCTGTCGACGTCGGGATTGACGAGACACTCCTTGAGACTCGCCGAGATGAGGTTGAAGGCGGCGGTGTTCACCGCCTTGCTCACTGCGGCCATTTGGGTGACGATCTCTTCGCACGAAGCGCCTTCGTCGAGCATGCGCACTATGGCGCCTAGTTGGCCGTGCGCCCGGCGCAACCGATTGCTGATCGCTGAGAGCTGGTCGTCGTCGTCCAGTGTGTGGGTGTTGGTGACGTTCATGATCACACTCGCCAGCGGGGCGCAGCGTGCCTCAGGCAACGTGGGTTGTGATTCGCGGACATGGCTCTAACGAACCTTGAAGGGCTGGCCCATGAGCGGGCCCAGCACGCACACGTTCATTGCTCCCGCGAACAGGGGAACTAGACCAACGACCGACAGCGTCAACCAACCGCCCCCGAGGGCGAGGCCGACGACGACGAGCACGAGACCGGCGAGTACGCGCACGACGCGTCCCGCGCTCGACGACACGAACTTGATGAGACTCACCGTTCCTCCTTTGCGAGCTGGGAATGGGCCCATGCTCAACCGACTCATGGCCGGTTCACGAATCTAAGTATATACCCCCTAGGGTATATACGCAAGTCCGATCAGATCGTCTTTCCTCGGTTCAGGAGCGCCTTGCCCGACCTACTTCTGATTCGCAGGTGCCGCGGGCGCGAACAGATCCAGAGTCGATGAGCCGGTGCCGGCGCAGGTCAGCGTCGTGAAAGAAGGTTCACCCGGGCGAACATGAGCCGCCACGCGAACGCGCGTCGACAGGCCACCCGTGTGTCGACGCAGGAAAGTAGTCCCCTGACGCGGGGTCCTGCACGTAGTCGCACGGGGCCGGCGCGCCGGAGGCGATGACGGCGACGGCCTCGAGCAGTTGGCGGACGTCATCGTCGGAGGTGTTGACACCGCAACTCGCGCGAACCGCACCGGGCATCGATCTTCGATCACCGCGTCGCACGTCCTTTTGGAATCGAGCGACCTCGTCGTGGTCCAGTCCGAGAAGACGTATCAGGTACGGATGCGCGCAGAAGCAGCCGTGGCGCACGCCGATGGCGAACTCATGGGAGAGGCGTGCCGCGACGAGAGCGAAGGGGACCACCTCGAGCGTGAAAGTGGCGACCGGCAGCGTGTCGCACGAAAGTTCGGGTCCGAGCACCCGCACACCGGCAATGGTGCTGAGCCCGCCGCGCAGCGTCTTCGCCAGATGTCGGTCGTGCTCGATGATCGCGGGCCAACCGAGGTTCGTGAGCTCGGTGATCGCGGCGTGAAGGGCCACGGCCCCCACCACGTTCGGTGAACCGGCCTCCTCTCGATCGGGCGGCGTCGTCCAGACCACTTCGTCCAGGTCCACCAGATCGACGGCGCCTCCGCCGGCGAGGAACGGGTCACCGTCGATGAAGGCGCGGCGCGGGCCGACCAACACGCCCGCGCCGAAAGGGGCGTACATCTTGTGCCCGCTCCAAGCGACGAAGTCGGCGTCGATCGGGAGCGGCCGGTGCGGGGCGAGTTGCGCGCCGTCGACCATGACCTGGACGCCGCGGGCTTGAGCGGCGTCGATGATCTCGTCAATCGGAGGCATCCATCCCGTGATATTCGACGCCCCGCTGATCGTGAGCAGCCGTGGCCGCGGTACGGCATCGAGCGCGTCGACGACGTCGTCGAGCGTGAAGGTCCCATCAGGGCCGCACTCCACGTAACGACAGGTGGCGACGCGCGACCACGGCAGCAGGTTGGCGTGATGCTCGATCACGGTCGCGACGATCACGTCGGACTCGTGGAGGTCCAGTCGGTAGACGAGGTGGTTGATCGCCTCAGTGGTGTTGCGACAGATGATCGCCACGTCGTCGCGGCCTTCGCGGCCGGCGAAGTCGAGAGCGGCCTCGCGGGCCTCTTCGTAGCGCGCCGTCGCCAGTTGCGACTTGTACCCCGCGCCGCGATGCACACTCGAATACGACGGCAGGAACTCAATGACTCGATCCACCACCGACGGCAGCGCTGCGGTGGAAGCGGCGGCGTCGAGCCCGATGTAGCGTCGCGACTCCCCGTCGACGCAGGGCACGAGACTCTCGTCGCCGACGAGTGCGACGGGAAGCTTCATGGGAGACACCTCAATGCTCTGGACCTGCGTTGACCTCATTATGCGCTCTCGAAGCGATACGCGTGGCTCATTGGCACATCGTCGCTTCACGGGGGCGTGAGAGCCACCGAAATACCTCGCGATCACCCTGGAGCTCGAGTCGACGGCTAAGTACGGGATTATCGGTCGCTTGGCTGGTGTGTTGATCGATGGCCCGACGCTGGCGAGTGCGCTCGACGGTGACGAAATAGTCGAGCTCGTCGTCGCGGCGACCGACGAAGCCGGCGGAGAACTCGGAGTTGAGCACGTCGGTCACGCGTCGCGGCAACGCCCACGCCAGCACCGGCAGGTCGAGCTCGCGTGCCGCAGTGATTCCCGCCTCGGTGGCGCGACAGTGGTCCGGATGGCCGGTGATGCCGCCTTCGTCGAAGACGAGTAGGAGATCGACCATCGCCCGCTCGGCCGCCCGTCGGATCGATCCGGTCAGTTCATCCATCCTCCCCTCGGCGAGACGACCGTCGCCATATTCCAGGAGCTCCACGTACCCCACGCCGAGCTCGCTCGCCGCGGCGGCGAGCTCACCCGCTCGAACGCGGCCGAGATCACTGGAGTCGGATCCGAGGGTCGACGCTTCGCCGTGCGTGAAGCACAAGACCGCCGTTGAACTGCCCGATTCGCCCAACGTGGCGAGCGCCGCACCGAGTCCGAAACTCTCGTCGTCGGGATGCGCGCACACGACCAGTACCGAACGAGCGTCGGGCAGTTTCTCGAGCAGCCGCTTCGTAGGAGTTTCCATCATCTCTTCCCCGATCGTCGATGACGTCTGACCAACTGCCCATCGTCGTCAGCGAAGTATATACCCTATGGGGTATATACTACTGTCGAGGACGACCAACCCGACCTCGCTGCATCTCGTAGGCGGGTACATCGACCACCAGGAGATTCTCATGACAGAGCTCGACCACGCGACCTCGCCCACCCCGGCGCCGCTCGAGCCCCGGGTACCGGCGTTGCTCGAGCGGTTCGGTCTCTTTGCGCGTCTGGGCCGCTGGACGGCGACCCGACTACGTCTGGTCCTGCTGTCGTGGCTCGCCATCCTCGTGATCTTCGGTATCTTCGCCCCCCAAGTCGAGACCGCCCTCTCGGGAGCGGGATGGCAGGACTCGTCGAGCGCGTCAGTGCAAGCGCGAAACATCATCCAGCGCGACTTCTCGGGGCTCGGCTCGGCGGCGCTCGAGGTCGTGGTCGTCGACCATCACGCAGCGATCGCGAGCGACCCCGCCGCGCGTTCGCTCATGAACAAAGCGTCCGCGCTCCTGCGCGCTGACGCGCGCGTCTCGAAGGTCGTCATGCCGAGCGCCGGCACGTCCATCTCTCGAAACGGGCGCACCGCGATCATCACCGCGGGCTCGGCGGCGGGTACCAACGTCATGGTGAAGGTCGCCAACGACCTCGCCGGACCGATCCAGGAACTTTCCGGGTCGGGCGTGACTCTCACGCTGACGGGCGACAGCGCGCTGTGGGCGGACTTCAACAACGCCAACCGTTCGGCGATGCTTCGCTCGGAGATGCTGTCGTGGCCCGTGACCATGATCATCCTCGTAATCGCCTTCGGCAGCCTCGTCGCCGCCGGACTGCCCCTGCTCCTCACGATGGTTGGTCTCTTAGTCGCGGCCGGCGCGCTGGTGATGCTCACGCACGCGTTCCCCGTCTCGATCTGGGCGCTCAACTTCGCGCTGATGTTCGCGCTCGCCCTTGGTATTGACTACGCGCTCTTCATCGTCGTGCGGTTTCGATCGGCGCTGAAGCGTCGAGGCGCGACGCCGGGCGACCGCGACGTGGTGATCGCCTCGGTCGCCGAGACCATGGACACCGCGGGCAAGGCCGTGGCGTTCAGCGCGGTCACCGTGCTGGCGTCCCTGGCGTCGATACTGCTCGTACCGAGTCCGGCCTTTCGCAGCATGGCGCTCGGCATCATGCTGTCGGTCGTCGCGGTGCTCGCCGCGACCCTGACCCTGCTGCCGGCGGTGCTGGGGCGCCTCGGCACGCGCATCAACAAGGGGCGAGTGCGGCTCTGGCGACGCCACCCCGATCCCGCGCACCCCGGACGGCTCGACATCATGCTCCACTCGTGGGGGCGGACCATGTGGCGCCACCCCGCGTGGTTGGGACTGGGCGCGCTCGCGGTGTTGCTACTCACCGCGACGCCGGTGATCGGACTTCGCACCAACATGCCCTCGATCACGATCATCCCGCCGAGCGCCAACGCGCGTGTCGGCTACGACGAAGTGGCGTCGGCCTTCGGAGCTGGCGCGCCCGGCACGCTGCAGGTGCTGGTGCCCGCCTCGCACCAGAACCAGGCGCTCGCCTCCCTCGCGGTCACCAAGGGGGTCGCGGGTGTGTCACCGGGACCCACCAAGGATGGTTGGACTCTAGACCAGGTCATCCCGACGTCGGGGCCCTCGACGACCGCGACCGAGGCGACCATCGTACGAGTGCGCTCCGTGCTGCCCGCGGGATCACTCGTGGGCGGGGCCGCGGCGGAGAACTATGACCTTCAGCAGTCGCTGTCGCACTACACCCCCATCGTCTTCGGCGTGCTCATCGCACTCGGCTTCCTCCTCTTGCTGATCGCCCTCGGGGCCCCCCTGATCGCGGCCGCGGGAGTACTGCTCACCGCACTGTCGGTCGCGGGCGCATTCGGTGTCGCTCGACTGATCTTCCAGAACGGTGACCTGTCGGGCGTTTTGCACTTTCAGTCCCAGGGATTCGTTGACGCGTGGGGGCCACTCTTCTTCGGCGCCATGGTATTCGGCGTCGCGATGGACTACACGCTGTTCATGCTGTCCGCGGCGAAGGAACACTACGAGACCCACGCACACCCCGAACACGCGATGATTGGCTCGGTACGAAGTTCTGGACGCGTGGTGCTGTCGGCGGCCGCTGTGATGATTGCGGTCTTCTTGACCTTCGCGCTTTCGGGCCCACTCGCCCCGAAGGAGATGGGAGTGATCCTCGCGGTCGCGGTCGCCCTCGACGCGCTCGTGGTACGACTCGTACTCTTGCCGATTATCTTGCGTTTCGGCCGCCACTACAGCTGGCATCTGCCCACGTGGCTGGGACGGCTCCTACCTAAGGTCCGCTTCTCGCACTAGTGCGCAACGTGAGCGCGGCACCGCGGGCTCTCAGAGCGAAATCGTTCCAGGGAACTGACGTTCGAGCTCTCGCTTCACTTGGCGCGGCGTCGGGTGCAACAGGGTCACGCCCGCGATCACCACCGTGGGGACCGTCTCGTCACCGCCATTGACCGAGCGGACGAACGCGGCGGCGGCCGGATCGGTCCAGATGTTCAATTCCTCGACCGTCACCTTCATCCGTCGCAGTCCCCAGCGCAGCCGCGCACAGTAGGCACACCCCGGACGCCAGTAGATGACACGCTTCACCGCGCACTCCGGCGTGGCGTCGTGGTCCTCAGTGCCCGTCACGCGTCGCGCGACGCGACGTCCCACCAGACCGTCGACAACTCGCGCTCCAACGGCACCGGGTGCGACTGGAAAAAATCGCGGACCTCGTCCTCGCTCGATTCGGGCAGGCAGAGTCGTATGCGCATGAAGTGCGCCGCCTGCTCCGGGCTCTGCTCGGCTCGCATTGAACCGCGCCACTGTTCGCGCTGGGCGTCGACACCGATCTCGCGAAGAACGGCGAGCAGTTCCACGGGCGTTGGTCCGTCGGGACGCTCAAGATTCCAGAAGTGACGCCACGCCTCGGACATCGACGCCAGGGGATGGTGATCGGGCAACTCGAGCACCACGCGAGAACGCGCGTGGTTGTCCAGCGCCAGAAGGAAAGGTCCGATGTCGGCGACGTTGTAGACGACGTGGTGGGCGGTCGCGACGTCCGCGACCGGCGTGCGGAGAGCGACCTGCGGCCAGAAACCTTCGACCGTCTCGACGTCAACCCCGCGCTTGATGGCGTTCGCCCTGAACATCGGCAGCATCTCTGGCTGGTGGTCGACCCCGATCACGCGGGTCGCGGGAGGAGTCAGCGCGAATGCCGCGACGCCACCTCCACAGCCCACGTCGAGTACCGTTGCGCCCTCGATGAGAACTTCGCGCGCCCGGTCGTGCGAAGGCGACGGCGATATCGTGTCGGGGACCTCGAAGAGTACCGGCGGGTGAATCCACGGACTCTGCGGGGCGGAGTTGACGATCTCCTCGGGCAGGGCCCACGCCTCAAGTGCGCTGCGCCACTGCTCGGTGGGCGAACTCACGACTCAGCGCCCGAAATTACAAGCGACGACGTCCCCGTCGTCGCGGCGCCCTGAGCGCACGTGCAACGTTCACCCGGCGCGACTCCGGCGAGCGCCTGTTCGACGTGGCTCCCGCATCCACTCCACGTGGGCTTCGAGCACCTCTCGCACTTGACTTGATGACACATGGTTCTTTCCTCTCTCCTTAGTCACTTCTACTCGGCCACGGCCACCGTGGGTGTCACGAACGAACCGTCTCGTGTAGTCTATACCCCTGGGGGTATAGACTACACGAGACACCCCGGAGCCGAGGAGAAGCCATGGCAACGAGAACGATCACAACGGAGAACTTTGAGGAGACCGTCACGTCCAACGACATCGTGCTCATCGACTTCTGGGCGGCGTGGTGCGGCCCGTGCCGTTCGTTCGCCCCGACCTACGAGAAGGTCGCCGAGCAGTATCCCGAGATCGTCTTCGCCAAGGTCGACACCGAGGCCGAGCAGGGTCTGGCGTCGTCGTTCAACATCATGTCGATCCCCACTCTGATGGTCATCCGTGAGAACGTGGTCCTGTTCAGCCAGGCGAGCGCACTTCCCGAGCACACCTTGCGAGAACTCGTCGAGAAGGTGCGCGACCTCGACATGCAAGAGGTCCGCCGTCAGATCCTCGATCAACAAAGCACCGACGCCTAGCCCGAGGCGTCCTCGCCACGGGCACCGGCACTGTCCAGAACGCCTCAGGCTCGCCGTGGTCCGGTGAATGTCGCCGACGAATTCCGCGCACGAGGGTCGATGCGCGTCCTCCGTCGCCGGAGTCGTCGACGCGAATTCCTAATTGGGCGACTGTCGCTCGAGTGAGTACGAGCGCGAGCGCGATCATCACCACGTGCACCCCAGTGCACCACAGGCAGATGTGACCGATGATTAAGACCTCGGCGGCGATCAGCCAGAAGACGAACAACAGCCCCGCGCCCGCCAACGCGGTTCGCGAGAGCGCCAGCCATCGAACTCCCCGTCGCCACAGCGGTGGTGACAACAAGACGCTCATGACCACGAAGAAACCGAGCCCCAAGAGCGCGACGGGAATTCCCAACACCCGCGACTGCGGGGATGTCGTCACCGCCGTGCAGCTGAGTTCGCCGCTCCCCGAACACGCCAGGATCGTCGCTTCGGTGAAGTGCGCGATGGTCATGTAGGTCGACAGGCCCACCCCGATCAGACTCAGCGCAAACGCGCTGCGCCCGACCCAGCGCGTCGCGGACGACGACTCGACCTTTCCGGTGTCGTCGTTAGGGGCGGGCGAAAGCGTCACGGACCCGGCGTCATCATGCGACATCAGTGATGCGCCCTCGTGACCATCTTCATCATTCGGAGATTGAACGCCACGAAGCGGGTGGCCTGATAGAAAAGGCTCTTGCGGCGCCGAAGTGTCCCCGCCGTCGGCAGGGGTGCTTCGGCGATACTGCGGTCAACGTCACTCATCTGTTCCACCTTCTTGGTCTCGTACTTGCTCTCATTTCGTCGATCGCTCACTCGGGGATCATGAACCAGCCGAAGCGGGCCTTCGCCTTGTAGATAAATAGGTAGTGCAGGAGCAATTTGGTCCAGTGCCCACTGAGCCCGATCTCGCCCGAGGTCTGGGTCAGGTCACGTCCCGTGCCCGGGAACCGCTTGCGGTCGGGGATGATCGGGTACATCGTGATCGCGGCAGCGCTGCCCTTTCGAAGTCCGGTACCGGCCGAGGCAATGCACGCCGCACCCATGGCCGCCATCGAGGCGGTCCGCAGCGGCGCTTCGCCGCCGCGACGAATTCGTTCGGCGATCGAGAGCGCCACGGTGCGCCCCATGACGCCCGAGGGCATGCCGGTGCGCGGGGGCGCCGGCGAGATAACCGTACCGTTCGGACTCTTCCTCGGTTCGGAGATGGCGTGGGGTGGCGCAAAGGCGATGCCGACCCCGAAGACGTTCGCGTAACGCGGACACTGGTACGTCTTGGGCCAGTCCTCGGGCGTCCACTCCTCGAAGGGCTTGGCCGCGTAGTCCGCGTCGACACGAAGGAAGCCGTTCGGTGCGAAGAGGTCGTCGGTGATGTCCTCGCCGTTGTTGGCGTACGCCTTCATGTCGACACCGCGAAACGGCGGTAGCAGCATCGCGAAGTCGAAGTCCAAGGTGTGCTTCGATCCGTCGAGTTCCTCGTAGTGGATCACCCCCGGGTCCACCTTCTCGACGTGGGCGCGCAGAATCGCCCTGACTCCGCGCTCACGGAACAACGACTCGGTCCACATCTTGCTACTGGTTTCGAAGCCATTCTGGGCGAAGGTCATTCCGCCCACACCGAGGTCTCCGAGGTCGTACTCGTTGGACAGGTACACGACGTCAGCGAGTTCACGAACCCCGCGCTCGCGCAGTTCGTGCTCGACGTTGAAGGTGTACTCGAAGGCCGCTCCCTCGCACGTGCAGGTGCCGTGTCCGACGCCGACGACCAGCGTTTGCTTCTCGCCCGACTTCAGCGCCTCGATGACGGTTTCGAGCGCGGCGGCCGTTTGTTCGGCGTGTCCGGCGGTGCAGACCGACCACGAATTGGCGTCGGGCCCGAGCCCGGGTGTGGCCGCGAAGTTCAACTTCGGCCCGGTCGCCACGATGAGGTAATCGTAAGCGAGTTGCTCCTCTTCACCGGCCCGGTTCGGGTCCGTATAGACGATGTCGATGAAGCCCCGCCCCGTGTTGGCGCTGCCCTCGGGATGGATCGCCACGGCCTTCGCCTGGCGAAAACCGATGTGCTTGCGCTTGTAGATCGGCGCCAACGGAAAGGTCACCTGATCCTTGGTCATCTTGCCGACCCCGACCCAGATGTTCGAAGGTATCCAGTTCCAATTCGAGTTGGGCGACACCACGACGACGTCGACCTTGCTCTTCAGTTGACGCTGTAGGTGCAACGCTGCGGTGTGGCCCGAGATGCCCGCACCCAGGATTACGACGCGAACCACGAGAGCCTCCAAGCGTTCGCTGGTGAGGAGTCGTGCGCGTAAGTGCCCTCGCGACTCGAGAACCCTTCGAGGTTCTCACGACAATCGGTTTCGCTCCGTGGTGACTCTGAACCGAACAGTTTCATTGACTCCCCCATCCCGATGGCGTCGTCCACGTCGCGTCTCCGCCGTGCGTGGCTAACGGTAGTATATACCCATAGGGGTATATCCACAATTCGGAGTCAGTTCGGTGACGGGTTCTGGGGGATACTGAGATGACGTGAATTCGCCCAAGGAGAAGCCATGACCGCTAAGAAGAAGACGCCGCACGTGCTCCAGGACCAGGTTCAGCTCGAGTCGATCACCAAGCGCGTCAAGCGCGCGAACGGGCAAATGGGCGCCATCGTGCGCATGCTCGAAGAAGGGCGCAGTTGTGAGGACATTGTCACTCAGATGGCGGCGGTCGCCAAGGCCGTGAATACCGCGGCGTTCACACTCATCTCCGCCAGCCTGAAGGAGTGCCTGGTCGACCCCGACACCGACGCCGACGACATCGTGCCGCGGCTGCAGAAGCTCTTTCTGAGCCTGGCCTAGCGACTCGTGACGGCCGCCTCGCCAGCGTCACACGGCGGCGAGTGTCGGACTGATCTCGCGGAGTTCCTGCGCCGCCGGGTGAACCAACCTTCTCATGGCTCCTTGGCGCTTCACGAGGATGTCGACTGCGTCGAGCTGGATCGAGGAGACATCGACTCTGGTCCGCCAATTGTGAATTCGAACAACAACGGAGACCCGTGCCCTTCGTGGATGACCTCGTACATCGCTCGTGCAACTGGGACCGACGTGCTCAGAGGCGCCTCGCCATAGCGGTCCAAGTAGCAGAAAGCGACTTAGGGCCCTACTGCCGGGCCGATCGCGAATAACCGCCAGGGGTATGTTCGCTTTAGGGGCGGTTGCACGTGCGCTGCACCTCGATCGCCTGCCTCTATGCGATGGGAGTGCCCGTGCACCGAATTGTGATCTTGGGTGGCGGTACCGGCGGAACGCTGACGGCCAATCGCCTGCGCAAGATCTACCACCCTGATGAGGCGACTATTACGGTCGTTGACCAGAATGACGACCACCTCTACCAGCCGGGCCTCTTGTTCGTCCCATTTGGAGTCGGCACCATCAAGGACATCACCCGACCCCGTCGAACACAACTGCATCGAGACATCCACTACTCGTCTTCGGGCGTCACCAAGGTCGAACTCGCCTCGAACACCGTATGTCTTACCGATGGATCTGACCTGGACTACGACGTGCTGGTGATAGCGACCGGCGCGACACTCTCGACCGACGAGACCGAGGGCCTCTCCGGGCCGGGCTGGATGGAGAAGGTCTTCACCTTCTACACACCCGAAGGAGCCGCCGCGCTCGCCGCGGCACTGCGCGACTTCCAGGGAGGCCGGATCGTCGTGAACGTCGTCGACATGCCGATCAAGTGTCCGGTGGCCCCGCTCGAATTCTGCTTCTTGGCCGACGCCTACTTCCGCAAGCGCGGCATTCGCGATCGGGTGGAGTTGACGTACGTGACCCCACTCGACGGTGCGTTCACCAAGCCCGTGTGCTCCAAGCAGTTGGGCGGGATGCTCGACGATCGCGGCATCAAACTGGTCACCGAGTTCAATACGGGTGTCGTCGACGGCACCGGAGGTCGACTCATCGCGTACGACGAAAGCGAGATTCCCTTCGACCTCGCGGTGGTCATCCCCGTCCACAGCGGGGCAACCTACGTCGCCAACTCCGAAGAGCTCGGCGATGAACTCGGCTTCATCGAGGTTGACGAACACACGCTGCAGTCCACGACGTCGCCCAACGTGTTCGCGATCGGCGACGCGGCGGCGCTCTCGGCCTCCAAGGCCGGCTCCGTGGCCCATTTCGAAGGAGAGGTGCTGGTCGAGAACATCCATCGATTCCTCGACGGACAGAACCTCGACGCCTCCTTCGACGGTCACGTGAACTGCTTCATCGAGTCCGGCTCATCCCGGGCCCTGCTCATTGACTTCAACTACGAGACGGAGCCGCTGACCGGCCACTACCCGGGATCGCTCGGACTTCCTCTCATGAAGGAGTCGCGACTGAACCACCTCGGCAAGCTCGCCTTCCAGTGGATCTACTGGCACAGCCTGCTACCGGGCCGAAACCTCCCCTTCGTCACGAGCCACATGCCGAGGGCCGGGAAGAACTTTGTGGCGCCAATCCAGAAGGAGCATTCGAGATGACCACCACGACTCTCGCAGGAATCGATGTCGAACTCAACGACGAGGGTTTCCTCGTCGAGCCCAGCCAGTGGACCGAAGCCATGGCCGTCGACCTCGCCCGCAAGGAGGGTATCGACCCACTGACCGACGAACACTGGAAGGTAGTGCACTTCATGCGTTCTGAATACCTCGCCAAGGGCTCGGGGCCGTCGGTGCGCGTGCTCGGCAAGACGTCCGGCGTCACGATCAAAGAGCTCTATCAGCTGTTTCCCAAGGGACCCGCGAAGACCGCCGCCAAGATCGCCGGCATTCCCAAGCCCAAGGGCTGCATCTAACTCGCATCAGAAAGGAGCGGTAATGAACGAACCAATTGAGAAGGTATCGATCATCATCTCGAAGGGATCACTCGAGGGCGTCTATCCGGGACTGATCATGGCCAACGGCGCCCGAGCCGAAGGGATCGAGGCCAACTTGTTCTTCACGTTCTTCGGGATGGAGGCCATTCTCAAGAACCGTCAAAGCCACATCAAGGTTGCGACCGTAGGAAATCCCGGTCTGCACATGGCGAGTGTCGTCGGTGCGCTCCCGGGGATGTCGGCGCTGGCCACGCACATGATGGAACAGAAGATGGACAAACTCGACATTCCTTCGATTCCTGAGTTCGTCGAGATGATCTCCGATACCGGGTGCGGCATCTACGCCTGCCAAGCATCGGTTGATTTGTTCGGCTTGAAGAAGGACGGTTTCATCGAACAGGTGCAAGACATCATCACCGTCGGCGAGTTCTACGCCAAGGCCGCGGGCGGAGAGATCATCTTCACTTGAGTGAACTCGGTTGCTCGATGGACGTGGCAGAACACCTACCCACTCGGCAACGCGATTCCTCGAAAACAGTCGATTATCGCGGATCACCCATCCGTTGGTGGCCGAATCCTTAGCAGTACGAAGCCCGCAAATGTGCTGACGGTCAACGTGGGAATTGCCATGGACGCACGGCGGGGACCAAACCAGTACTCGAACATCGAAACGTCGTCCCCCGCTCGGCGTTGAACGATTCCGAGGGGGCATCCCTTGGCGACAACCAGCGCGATTCCCTCTCCGATCAGAACACTTGAGGCAACCTTGAGCCATCGGTCGCGTCGGCGCGTAAGTACGCACACCCACAGGTGCGCCAGGCATCCCAGCTCACACATTCCGATCGCACTGTGCAACATGCGCAGCGTTCGAACGCGAGAAGAGGGTTTTGGCCCTCCGATTGAGTTCACTGCGCGTAAGCATGGCACCAAGTCCAGAGGGCGTGACGTAAGACCACCGAGGTACTGGAACGCCAGAAGCAGAACTTCGAATTCTTCGACGTCGAACGCACCCAAGACGAAATTGAAAAGATCGACTCGTGCGCTCGTGTCGTTGGACGTCTCGCAGACCAAGATCCCGCGGTGACCAAGAGCTCTAACCAGCGCACTCAATGCGACGAACTGTCGACCGCCTTCACGGGACGAGCGATTTCGTTGTTTCGGTATTCAATTCGCCGTCACCTCGCGGACAACGCCGTCGTTCACCTCGAGGTGAATCGTCGCACCAAGTTGATCGTGAGCCTGATGAGAGATGACCACCACGGTGCCTCCACTGTTGGCGCGACGAACCTCTCGCATCAACAGACGCGCATTGGACTCATCGAGTCCCTCCGTGGGTTCATCGAGCACTACCACCGAACGATTCGCCAAGAGCACTCGTGCAACTCCGAGGCGGCGTCGCTCACCGCCGCTCAGCCCGATCACCCCGCCACCGAGTTGCGTGTCGAGCCCGTAGGGCAGCGTTGCGAGCAATGGTCCCAGGCCGGCCGCGTTCAGCGAATCCAGGACGTCTTCATCCGAGGCCGTCGGGCGAGCGAGTCTCATATTGGCCCCCAGGGTCGTGGCAAAGACGTGGGGGGCGTCGTCGACGTAACCGACTCGTGTTCGCACCTGCGTGCCGGTGAGACACTGCAGATCGACGCCGCCGAGCGTCGCCGATCCGCCGCGAGCTTCGATGAATCGGGCGACGAGAAGGGCCAACGTCGTCTTGCCCGATCCGCTCGGTCCGCTTATCGCG
>Ga0182013_10003840_pt1 | contig 18463 bp, 17 predicted proteins | sample 612S2MmetaG_FD_120487 | JGI IMG/M metagenome (GOLD analysis project Ga0182013, IMG submission 120487) | Permafrost microbial communities from Stordalen Mire, Sweden - 612S2M metaG | ecosystem: Environmental > Terrestrial > Soil > Wetlands > Permafrost | place: Sweden: Stordalen | collected...
CCCATCACGGCGGAGCGCGATTGGGCAGGCGCCATGCGCGCCACCAGCGACAGGGCGATCGGAGCAAAATAAAGCTCTGCGAGAGTAATGACAGCGAAATACACAGCAAGCCAAAGCCAGCTAGATTTCACATCGCCGTTTTCCCAGGCTGCCAGCGCCATGACGAGATAGCCGAGAGCGACGCCGATGCACCCAAGCGCCAATTTAGCGATCGTCGGCGGTTCCCGACCTGTCCGGGCTCGCCGCGCCCACCAGGCGACGAGCGGAGGCGTGAAGAGGAATACCATAAGCGGATTAAACGCCTGGAACCAGGTGACCGGAATCTCTCCTCGCCAAATCAGCAGATTGACGCTGCGATCAGTGAAACTTTCCGCCCAGAGCGCAATCGTATTGCCCTGTTGTTCATAAGCAGCAAAGAACAAGGCTGACGGCAGGAACAGCAGCAACAGACCGAGCATTGCGTGGCGCAAGTCTGATTTGGCTGTTGGGTTCAGTGGTTCTCGTTCACGCGCCTTCGGGTCCGCGGGCAATGTTGGAAGGCCGAGGATATAAATTACGAGGCCAATCGCCATGCCCACGCCAGCGCTGGCGAAACCGTAATGCCAACCAAGAGTTTCGCCGAGCGTACCGCTGACCAGCGGTGAAAAGAACGCACCGATGTTTATGCCGACGTAGAAAATTGAGTAGGCGCGGTCGCGGCGCGCGTCGTCAGGCGCATAGAGCCCGCTAACCTGCGTCACGATGTTGGGCTTGAACGCGCCGTTCCCCAGTATGAGCAAAAGCAAAGCGAAGAGGAAAAGGGACTCGGAGGCCATCATGAAATGGCCCGCGACCATCAGCGCCGCGCCCAGCGCCACGGTGCGGCGTCGGCCCAGCCATCGGTCGGCGAGGAGACCGCCAAGGATTGGCGTCAGATATACGAGGCCGGTGTAAAGCCCGTAGATCTGGGACGCCAGCGGTTGAGCGTCGAGTGGACCGGACAAGGTCTCAAGACCGCGCTTCAAGGCGTCAAGGCCAACAACCGTATGGGCGCGCTCGGCCTTGAACAAATATTTGACCATATAGAGGACGAGGAGCGCCCGCATGCCGTAGTAGGAAAATCGCTCCCACATTTCCGTTGCGAAAAGGAACGTCAGGCCTTTCGGATGGCCGAACAATTCGGGCGTGGCGCAAGCAGGAACCCTGTCGCCTGGCGTGTCGTTTTCCTTCCGCCGAGGATCGGGCTGCATGGCGCTCAAATCCGCTGGGCCTTCCATTTGATTGAGCAGCCGATTGATGGAATTTGCTTTTCCGTCGCGTGGCCAGTCGAGACGACTGCGTGCATCGCGTCGACGAGTTCGCGTTTTGCGCCCGGTGGAGGCGGAGTCGTGCGACCCTCGTCAAGTCTGCCCCGGTATTTCAGCTTGCGGTCCCGGTCATAGCCGAAGAAGTCGGGCGTGCAGACCGCGCCATAGGCGCGCGCAACGGATTGCGTCTCGTCATGAAGATAGGGAAAAGGCAAGTCATGCGCCTTGGCGAACTTCTTCATGTTGGCGAAGGAATCTTCCGGGTAGGCCTTGGCGTCATTGGAGCAAATCGCCGCAAATCCAACTCCCTCCGCCATGAGGAGGCGGGCGTCGGCCACAAGCCGTTCGATGACGGCGATCACATAGGGACAGTGATTGCAGATAAAGACGATCACTGTTCCGTTCTTGCCCTCTAGATCCTGCAAAGCGTAGCTGCGACCGTCCGTGGCGGGAAGCTGAAAATCGATCGCTGGCGTGTCAAGCGTGATCTCGTTCGTGATCGCAACCATGCCATGGTCTCCTTTGGCGATGCCTCACGCGGAACTTCTTATCATGATCAGAGCCCCAGGTGATTATCGTCCCTGACCTGCGTGATGTGACAGCCCCGGTTTATCTCAGCGCGAGTGCGTAAAACGCCGTTGCTCGTCAGTAAATCGGATGGCGCGCGCACATGGTTCGGACCTCCTCGCGAATTCCTGCGTGCAGTTCTTCGTCGGCGGGCCGCCGCAAGACCGCGTCGATCCAACGCCCGATGGTCTGAAATTCCGGAACGCCGAAACCCCTTGTGCTCCCAGCATTGCTGGACAGGCGAAGTCCTGAAGGCGCTTCAGGCGGTCGGGTATCGAAAGGGATAAGATTCTTGTTCGCTGCGAGGCCGGCGCGCTCCAGCGCCGCCGCCGCGATATCGCCTGTGATGCGCCGTTCGGCAAGGTCGACCAGCATAAGGCCGGTGTCGGTCCCGCCGGTCACTACACGGAGCCCCGTGCTGGCGAGAACGTCCGCGAGAGCGCGGGCATTGTCCAGAACTGCTTGATTATACGCTTTGAATTCGGGCCGAAGCGCCTCGCCGAGGCACGCCGCCTTGCCGGCGACGCAATGCAGCATCACCGAGCCCTGCACGCCGGGAAAAATGCCGGAATTTATCTTGCCGCTCAGCGCCTCATCATTCCACAGCGCCATGCCGCCTCGCGCGCCGCGCAGGGATTTATAAGTTGTCGTTGTCACGACATGCGCGTGCGGAAACGGATTCGGATAAAGTCCCGTCGCGACGAGCCCCGCGAAATGGGCCATATCCACCATCAAATAGGCTCCCACTTCGTCGGCGATTGCGCGCAAGCCGGCGAAATCGATAACACGGGTATAGGCCGATCCTCCTGCGACGATCATGCGGGGCCGGCAGCCAAGCGCAAGCTCACGTATTTCATCGAGGTCGATGAGCTCTGTCTTCCGGTTCACGCCGTAGAACGCGATCCTGTAGTCGCGGCCGGTCAAGGTCGCGGGATGGCCGTGGCTGATATGCCCGCCTGCGGCGACGCTCATCGAAAGAATGGTTTCGCCCAGCTTCAGCAGCCCCAGATAAACGCCTGCGTTCGCGTTCGAACCCGAGTGCGGTTGCACATTGGCGACGCGACAGCCAAACAGCCGCCGTGCGCGCTCAAGCGCCAGAGCCTCAATTTCGTCAGCGAATTTCGCGCCCCCATAATAGCGGGCGAAGGGCCGACCCTCGACGGTCTTGTTCGTCAGCACCGAGCCCTGGGCCTCCAGCACCAGTCGCGACACGATGTTTTCGGATGCAATCAGTTCAATGCCGTCCTGTTGCCGCCGTAATTCGCTCCGAATCGCGCGAGCAAGTTCTGGATCCGAATCCAGGCCCGCGTCGAAATAGCCGCTGTGCGTGCAGGGCATCCGCATCTCTCGACAGTCATCGTTACTTCGCAATTAAACGCCCATTGCGTCCAGGCTTCCGGGATGAGCTTCGACCGGGGCAATCGAACGGGGCACAACGACCGCCCTTCGCATTCGTGTTTGGCGATCAACGGAGTCTTGTTGACGCGATAAGTTGTCACTGCGCCGAAGCTACTGGCCCCAGAGGGCGCGCCCCGGCCCCGCGGACACCGAAACCCCGACAGTCAGCTTGTCGGTGACGGCGTAATCCACTCCTGCTCCCACAGTTCCGATCGCCCTCACATTCGTGGAGGCGTCGAAGAGCCCGTTGATGGAGTCAGTCGGTGTCGTGAAGCCACGACCAATGACATCTGGCCTCGCCAAAGCGACTCCCGCAGTGACGAACGGCATGATTCTCCCCATATCATAACCGAATTTCACGTTGGCGCTGGCGTAGTCGAAACCCCGGACGACTCCCTGCTGGAACAGCGCCGGAGAATATCCCGCGCTCGCCTGAATCCCTAGAACGAGATTATTCGCGAAGGCGTGATCATATCCAATCAATCCGGCGCCGCCAGCGCCGCCCTTGACGCCTTTTCCCGAGACGACAAACATCTCGCTGCCTACATAAAGCCCGTTCCAGATCGACGGCTCCTGCGGGGGAGCAGGTTGTGGAAGGGTGAATGTGGGTGGAGGCGTCGGCGAAACATCATCCGCCAAGGCCGCAGTGGCGCTGGCGAGCGCGACCGACGCAAGAATGGATTTAGACGCGATCCGCATAGGAGTCGCCTTTTCTCTCGCTGGACGAGGTGACCGGAACTGAGGAGATTCGCATCTGATCAGGGCGTTTAAGTGGCGGACGGAGTTACTGAAAAGCATCATCTTTATTTGATTGACCCCAGGTGGCCGTTGATCGCGAGAAATAGGTCCGGGTCCGACCAGAAGCTGTAGCTACGTATATGTACCGGCTTGAAGGCCCGGTGGTCAATTTGCTTTATTTATTAGGTCCCTAAGGCCCTCCCGCCGGAGGGGCGGAATTCAGGCGTTGTGGTTTCCCAGAAGGGCCCAAGGCATTGGGCGTGCGGAAAGGGGTGGCACGACGGCCACCCTGGAGCGTCTTTCTCGGGCAAAAGATGGAAATACCTCAGTGACAATGTCCTTGGAATACACGGAAAGCCCTGCTTACTCTCCCTCTTCGAGCGGGGATAAAACCGGTCACGCCATGACCCGCAATTGCGTCGCCAAGGCGCTGCAACGCCGCTTGGGCCTGTCGACCGCAGAATCCTTCGATTATGTCGATCAGGTTCTAGCGGAAATTATGGACGCTGTTGCTTCCGGGGATGAGGTTAAACTCAGAGCTTTCGGAAGCTTCCGGGTGCGCTCCAAGAGAGAGCGCCCGGGCCGGAATCCCAAGACCGGGGTTTCGGTTCCGGTATCCGCTAGACGCGTCGTCACATTTAAGCCATCGCGTGTCTTATGCCACCTCGTCAACAAATCGACCGGGCGGTCTGAGGCGGAGTGCGAAACAAACGATTGATCGCCGCGCCGTGAACATGATCCTTGCCATTCTCCCGATCATCTCAGTCGCAGGCTCGTCCAGAAGAAGGCGTAAGGTCTGCGCCAGAGGCTGACGCGCCGTTCCCGTTTCAGCGGGTCAAAGGAGATTGGCGAAGTTTCCTGAACCGCTGATCCATCCGCCCCGCTAGGGAGGAGGGCAAGAAGGCGGGAGCTTGGCGTTTCATGAGGATCGCCTCGACTTACGGTTTTGACCATACGCCGAAGCTCTCTCTTGTCGACCACCCGAATGAGGCGAAGCGAGCAAGAAAGGCTGGCCGGCGGCTCAAACCTGATCGGAGCCAGAGCATGCGATTCGATCGTGCTGAGATTTTATAAGCCATTGAAAAATATGAACAGGAAAAACTCGCGGGCCCCGCCTGACGCCATTCGCATGAACCGCGAATGATCGAGCTCTTCAGCGAATTAGTCTAAGCTGCCTGCCGGTGCCTTGGGTCATAAAGCTATGACATAGCAGCAGAGCTTGCAGTCTTTGCGGGCGCTATCTAAATTGACGATGAAATCAGACGCGGGGGGGCGGGATATGCATTTTTGCCACCCAGCCAGCTTGCAAGACTAGGTTTCGCGTTGAAGTGGACGGGTTTCCAAGCGCCTTTAGAGCCACGGGTGAATTACTCGCGACGAGAGAGGGAAAGCTCGCGCGGGACTGGAAGTAGCGGTCTGGGAAATGAAAAAATGAGAAATCCAGGACTGCCGTAATGGTTGACAGTGCAACAATTCATATCGTCGACGACGACAAAGCAATACGTGACTCGCTGAGTTTGCTGCTGAAGATTGAGGGTTACGCCACATTCGCTCATCAGTCGGCTGTGGGCCTTCTTGAAGCGATTGGTCATGTGGAGTGCGACTGCGTGGTCACTGACCTGCGGATGCCGGGCATGACGGGCATAGATCTTTTGAGTGCGCTAAGAAAACGAAGGGCCGCGCTACCAGTCATTTTGCTTACCGCGCACGCGGACGTGCCTATGGCGGTTCAAGCGATGAAGATGGGAGCCGTGGACATACTGGAAAAGCCCTTTAACGATGATGCGCTGCTAACCTCAATTCGGCATGCATTGACGCGCGGGAAAGATGATAGGGGACAAAACACAAGGATACAGGCGATTCTTTCCAAGTATGCGACTTTAACGAAGCGGGAGATCGAAGTGTTGTCATGGCTGCTCAAGGGACAGCCTAACAAGGTTATTGCTGATGAGATGGGCATCAGCAAGAGGACCGTGGAGGTACATCGTGCTTCCGTAATGGCGAAGATGGAGGCGCAGAGTTTGGCTGAACTTGTGCAAATGGCGCTGCTGGTCAAGGACGAGGGCTTGGCGGAAAGTTCTTCCTGACAGCGCAATGCAATGCGGCATGAGGGGGCGGCGGCTAACTTCTAACCGTGCTGGCGGCCGTATCCTGAGCGGCCAAGGGCAGAATAAATCCAATTAGAAGTCCGTCTCGCCCAGTTCGCGTCGCCCATAATTTACCGCCGTGCGCTTCAATGATGGCGCGAGAGCTCGAAACAGCTGACTCGACACAGCTGATTTCCCCTGGTGGAGATGCAGCGTCAAGATCCCATTCGAATTGTTTGGCCAATTCCGCGCCGGCCGTGATGACTTCAACGCATATATGCGTTGCGTTTGACGATGTTGAAACAACGAGATCATGTTCTGGATCGGACCGCCTCGCTTCGGCGGCGTTGCGCAAAAGATTAATCAGGACATGACCAATCTGAGCCCGGTCGGCGAACACATCGCAATTCTCTGCAACGAGGCGCAGTTCGACAGGAAATCCGCGTTCCTCATGATTTCTGAATATCCCTCTGTGGGCGATCTTGAGCGAACGATGCAGACTGATCACGGTCCGGCTGGTTTCGTTGTGTGCGATGAATTCCTGCAGCTGGCCCACGATTTTTCCTGCTCGCGCGATCTGAGAAGCTGCATTTTCTATGGTTTCCTCCACGCTCGCGGGTCGTTTCTCCGAGGGTATCGCATAAAGGCGGCTTATGGATTTGACGTATGTGAGCGACGCGGCCAGTGGCTGGCTAAGCTCATGAGCGATCTCCGCCGTAATGCATTTCATGGCTTCCAGATTGTCCGCGTGCGAAGCCCGGAGCCTGTATTCCGACTTCTTGCGAAGGGTGATGTCCTGCGCGTAACCCCGCCAGATCACGCTCCCGGCGCCGTCGGCCAGAGGCAGAAATTCCGCTTCTATCCAGATGATCCCTTTTTGCGGATGGTCATATCGGAATTCCTCTCGCCATCGCCTCAAACCCCGCGCGCATTCTGAGAGACCGGCATCGATGCGCGGCTTGTCTTCGCGGTCGATGCAAAGAAACAAAGCGTCCGCGTTGTGTTCCACATCGCCCGGCGCGAAGCCAAATAGTTCATGGAAGTTTTCTGAAGCATATGGGAATCCGCAATGTCCTGCACCGCTATGATAGAATGAACAGAACGCGCCTTGAAGAGAAGCGCTCGCGTCAGCGAGTTGCACCAGCGGCGCAAGCTTTTCGCGGGGCAAGCGCTCCGCGACGTTTCTGGTGCTACGGAAGGCCACGGCAAGGGCGCATGTTCCCGCGCCGCCAAGCAGAAAAAATAGTGGTCCAAGCCAGTCGCGAATGTCCGTGCGAGAGCCTGTCCACGCGCAATATATTCCCGAGACTAGAAGCAAAACGACGGCTCCAATGCAAAGACTCTGCGTGAGCTGCTTCTTGTAGCTGGATAGCAATTGGTGCATCGGGGCGCTATGACTCTTTGGGTTCAGTGGGCGCAGTTTCCATCTCAGAATGGCCTCTATTGTGACGCTTTGGCAAGCTGCGCTCTGGTTTGCCTACGACCGTCGCGAACGCGCTAAGCTCGGCGGAGCGAAACGACGGCTTCGCCGTCCCCTAGCGGCATGGGCGGATTTGCCTATCTTATCACGCTAGCGAATTTTATTCGGGTGAGAGCCTCCATGCGACGTTTCATTGGCGCAATAGATCAAGGGACGACAAGCAGCCGCTTCATCATTTTCAATCGGGATGGGAAGATCATCTCTGTTGATCGGCGCGAGCATGCGCAGATCTATCCGCGTCCAGGTTGGGTAGAGCACGACGCGTTGGAGATCTGGCGCAACACGCTGGCGACCATGGAGGGGGCCGTCGCCAAGGCGGGGATCGGCCCGTCGGATTTCGCCGCGATTGGAGTCGCAAATCAGCGCGAAACCACGGTTCTCTGGGACAAGGCGACCGGAGCGCCGCTTCATAACGCCATTGTGTGGATGGATACCCGCACCGATGCGGCTGTCGCTCGGTTTGCCCGAGATGGCGGGATAGACCGCCTGCGTTCGCGGACGGGATTGCCGCTCGCGACCTATTTCTCCGCGCTGAAGCTTGCGTGGCTGCTTGAGAATATTCCCGGGGCGAGGATAAGGGCCGAGAACGGCGAGATTCTCTTTGGCACAATCGACGCCTGGCTGATCTGGAATCTGACAGGAGGGCCTAAGGGCGGCTTGCACGTCACCGATGTCACCAATGCCTCGCGCACGCAAATGATGGCGCTGGAAACCTTGGATTGGGACGAGGAAGTTTTGCGCCTTTTTGAAATTCCTCGGGCCTGTCTTCCAGAGATCCGCTCGTCGAGCGAGGTTTATGGCTCGTGCGAACTTGCGCTCGGCGACATGACTATCCGGAATGCGATCCTCGGTGCGCCGCTATCCGGGGCGCTCGGCGATCAACATGCTGCATTGCTGGGGCAGGCCTGTCTGCGGCCCGGCGAGACAAAAAACACATATGGAACGGGGTGTTTCCTGCTGATGAACACCGGAGAGGTCCCGCATATTTCCACGAAGGGGCTGATTACGACGCTTGCCTTCAAGCTCGGCGACGCCAAGCCTGTCTACGCCTTGGAGGGCTCGATCGCTATAGCTGGCGCGCTGGTGCAGTGGCTTCGCGACAATCTTGGACTGATTAAGGACAGCGCGGATGTGGAGGCTTTGGCGCGCTCCGTCGCCGACAATGGCGACGTCTATTTCGTCCCGGCCTTTTCGGGGCTTTACGCGCCGCGCTGGCGCGGCGACGCGCGCGGCGTAATCGCTGGCCTCTCGCACCACAGCAACAAGGGGCATATCGCACGCGCCGCGCTTGAAGCGGCGGCGTATCAGACCCGCGAGGTTCTCGCAGCCATGGCGGAAGACGCGGGTACGCCTATCATGGAACTTAGGGTTGACGGCGGCATGGCGGCGAATGATCTCCTGATGCAATTCCAGTCTGACATTCTTGGCGTTCCAGTCGCGCGACCAGCAAACATTGAAACAACCGCGCTGGGGGCCGCCTATGCGGCGGGGCTCGCGGTGGGCTTCTGGCGCAGCGCCGAGGACATCGCGGCGCACCGGCGGGTTGATCGGCGCTGGATTCCGGAAATGGGAGCGAGCCAGCGCGAACGACTTATCGCCTCCTGGGAAAAGGCGGTGGAGCGCTCGCTCGGCTGGAAGAGCTGACGAAGCTGCTAATTGAACAGGACTACGCCATGCCGCGCCCCGGAAAGGTCTTCCTGGAAGGCGGCTCCTGTCGTTCGGCGCCTAAGTCGCCGTCGCCCGCGCGGCTTCGATATAGAGTTGACGCAACAGTCTGGTCATTTCGCCGGGAACTCCCTGACCGACAGGCGAACCGTCAATCGCAACAACCGGCAGGACGAAGGTCGTGGCGCTGGTTAAGAAGGCCTCTGCGGCGTCTAGCGCTTCTGCGACGGAGAATGCGCGGCGTTCGATCCTGAGGCTGCGTCTTTCCGCCAGCGCGACGACGGCTTTGCCCGTGCATCCGGGAAGGACCGAGGTTGAATTTGGCCGCGTCACGATCGTAGCCTGCTTCGTGATGATGAAGGCGGTGGAAGAGGCGCCTTCCGTGACCGCGCCGTCGCTGTCAATCATCCAGGCTTCCTGACAGCCCTCGGCGAGGGCGGCCTGTTTTGCAAGAACCTGCGCCAGCAGCGACGTGCTCTTGATGTCGCGGCGCGCCCAACGGATGTCGGGCAAGGTCTTGACGGCTATACCTGCGACTACGGTCGGAGAATTGATTATGTTTTTCGCTTGCGTGAACATGACCAGCGTCGGGATCGTATCCGGCGGAAATCCAAAATCCCGAGTGGGGGCGGCGCCGCGAGTTATCTGGAGATAGACCAATCCCTCCTGCAAGTCGTTGCGCGCGATAAGTTCCGCTTGAATTGCCCGAATCCGGTCGAGCGGCTCCGGGCTCGCCAGCATGATCTCGCGGAGCGACCCCCCCAGCCGCGCCATATGCGCGTCATTGTCGACGAGCTTGCCGTCCAGCACTGCGGCCACTTCATATACGCCGTCCCCGAACAGAAACCCGCGATCGAATATCGAAACGCCGGCCTCTCCAGCGGGCGTGAATTTTCCATTGACGTAAGCGATCGCAGTCAAACTAGTGTCTCCAGATAAAAAACCACCTCTTCGACTTCATCAACGCTTACGATTTCGGGCGCCGATTGAATTTCCTGAAGGGCCTCACGCCCTATCAGTCCATCCTCAAAGCATGGAAAAAGAGCCGGAAGGATTCTGAATTGATCCCATCCATCAAATGCCAGGACTAAACAGCTGGCGCCCGGATCACCGTCAATGCCTTTTTCTCGTCGCCAGTCCCGGCGGCTCATGTTCCCAACCATAGCCTCCCGCGGCCTTCTCATATGCATAGCGAAACAGGGCGCGCATGTAGGTTTGATCGAAATCCACCTTGTGCTCGGCCCGGAATGCGTCGTCGATATAGGCGAGGTTGAATCCGACGCCATCGCGCTGAGTCACCACATACATACGATATAGATCGCCAATGCCGTTGTAGTTGATCATGGTCGATACGGCCTTCCCGGCGATGGGCAGCGTCAATCTGTCGACATCGCTATATTCCGTGCGCAGGCGCGAATTGCGGATGAAGTACGCGATGGCGCTCTTTCTGTGATAGCCAGCCTCTTTCCTCACCTCCTGAAGGTCGACTGTCGGCGGCAGGAGAAACGCCTGACTCACAGCGCCGCCGTCCACATGCAATTCCTGATAAGATTTACCATTCACGTCGACATCAAACATCACAGGGGGGAAAGCGGCGGGAATAGCCGCCGACGCCAGCAAGATGTGACGGAAAAGATCAAGTGCGCCAGGGCGCCCGCTCGCTGCAATGGCTCCGATATTCCATCGGACCGGTTGTCCCGCGTCGAGATTGGTGGTCTGGATGAAGAGCAGCCGTCCCTTTGCGTATTCAACTGCGATCTTCGCAAACATTTTCTCGTCGATATAACGGGAAATAGTTTCGTAGAGAGGCGTCGAGTCCGAGAGGGCGTCCTCGGTAAGCGCCGCGGTGGGGAGGAAACGCTCCTCGTAGATATTGCTCGGTTCGATATTGGTATAGACGTCGGTGAGCGCGCCGTCATAATCAGGTCCAAGGAAGGCGAAGGGGGCGATAAGCGCTCCGGTGCTCACCCCTGTGACTATCTTGAACATTGGACGATCGCCATGCGCTGTCCAGCCACTCAGCAGCCCCGCGCCGAAAGCCCCGTTGTCGCCGCCTCCGGACAGCGACAGGTAATAACCAGTTGGCAAGACGCCGCCCGGCTTGACGCCAAGAGCCCGACCCTCCCGAATGAGCGACTCTTCCAACTCGTAGGTAATTTCCGCGACCTGATCATGGTACAGACGCGCATTGGGAATTCCGAGAACGGTCGCGTCATGTTTCTCTTTTTCCGGAACGGCCGAGCGGTGATCGAAGCTGGAACAGGCTGACAGGATCGACATGCAAATGGCGAGCGCGGTAGGTTGGAGGCGAACTCGCGGGAATTCATCGGTTCTCGTCACGCCTGTCTCCTGCCTGCGCATGAGCGCACGCCGCTGTCTTTTATCCGCTCCGCTTGCAAATTCCTGCCGGCTCACAGGATCGAACAATCTTGTCAGCAGGACATGGCGCAAGTCTGAAACATTGAAATGGATGGTGACATTGTCTCGAAATCCATTCCGCCGTCAATGGAGCGGAAAGAAATATCGATTGTCGCGCCTTGATTTAGAGATCGTCGTGGTAAATCGGCAACGGCTCGGACGCCTGCCGTCCGTCTGGCTGGCGCCGCCCGTTTGGCGCGCCGCGCTTCCATTGTGGTGGTTGCCAGCTGGATTTCCCTGTTACCGGCAGCACGCTCCTCGCTTCGCGCAAGGCGCCGTTCCCTGCTTGGCTCGCTGCGATCGCGGACGTGAAGGGAAAAGCAGGCCTCCCGCGCTCGCGCCACACGGGCACGAACTGGAAGGCGGTTTTCGTGCTGCTGCGCAAGCTTGGCCACTGGTCTAAAGGCAGCGAATGTAATAATATTGCGCCTGGATCATCGGATGAAGGCTGGCTCGGCGCATTCATGCCAAAACCATCCAAAGCCAATCCTGCGTAATGACCCCTGGGAGACGTTCTTCGCGGGCAACTTCAAATCTTCGTCGGAATTTTCGCATCGCCCTGGCTGCGCCGAGCGCCGTAAAGTCTGCACGATAATAAGCCTCATCTGGATGACGGAGGCGGAAGACATCTTACAGCGATGTGTCGCCTGAAATTATGACGAATGAAGAAGTCTATCGCAGGGCGGATTCAATTGGCCTTGCAGCAAAGTCTGGCGGGGAAGGAGAATTTCAATGTTGAAGCGGCGGAATGGGAGCAAGCTTGGAGTGACATGCCTGGGGGTGGCCCTGGCCGCCGCAAATTGCGGCGCGGCGCGAGCGCTGGAGAATGCAAATAACGCTCCCTCGGCCCCTCCACTGGTTATGCCCAGCGGCGCCAAGGTTTTTTTGGCAGGTCCCGGTCCCAACAGCCCGAGGATCGGCTATCCGCAGTCAAACGTGAAGGCGCCGGGCTTCGCTCACACGAACCTCAAGATGCTGATTCCACCCGAGGGCTATCAGGGCGCCGCGAGGCCGAACGGGCAGCCCGTTGCAGGTTTTTTGGGAGAAACTCCCGCCTCGATCGCCTGTATCTACCGCATGGTCGCGGTAACGCCCGGCTGTAATCCAAATACTGTGACGGCGAACGCCTCCGGCGGCTCCCGCGCGATCGCGCTTGTCGATGCATATGACTATGTGAATGCGGCGAGCGATCTTGCCGCCTTCAGCACGCAGTTCGGACTGCCGGCTCCGGGGGCGAACTTCCAGGTCATCTACGGTACGGGCAGTCCGGCGAACGGCTGCGTCAGTGGAACAAAACCGCCAAGCGGCTCTGGCACCGGTTGGGATATCGAAGCCGCCCTCGACATTGAGTGGGCGCATTCGATGGCGCCCAACGCCAAGATATACCTGGTGGAGGCGAATTCAAATTCAACCGACGATCTCGGCAATGCGGTCGAGGTGGCGACGAAATGCGTGCAACAGGCGGGCGGCGGTCAGGTGTCGATGAGTTTCGGCTCGTTGGAAATTCAAGCCGAGACGAGTTATGATTCCATTTTCAACGCAGCCAATGTCGTCTTTTTCGCCTCCGCTGGCGACGCTCCCGGGGTGATCTATCCAGCGGCCTCGCCGAATGTGATTGGCGTCGGCGGCACGACCATCAGCCGGGATCAAAACACGGGCGCATTCCAGAGCGAGGCGGTGTGGAATGACGTCTATGAAAATACCTACTCAAGCGGGAGCGGAACCGGCGGCGGTCCCAGCGCTTACGAGCCCCGACCGAGTTATCAGAACGCCATAGAATCGATCGTCGGCAGCGTTCGCGGCACGCCCGACCTCGCTGCCGTCGCCGATCCTTTCACTGGCGCCTGGGTCTATAACACGACATATCAACATGGATGGGGCATTTGGGGCGGCACCAGCCTCGCCAGTCCGGTGGTGGCGGGCATCGTCAATGCGCAAGGTCTGTTTGTGGCGAACGGCGCTGCCCTGTTGACGGAAGTTTACGCATTGGGCAGCCAGGGGAAGCTAGGCGCCTACGTTACTCCTGTCACGAGCGGTCTTTGTGGTCCGAAAGGGACGGCGGGTGGATTTGGGGCGGGCTATGACCCGCAGTGGATCCAGGCGACGACAGGTTTTTCGTGGAATTGGTGCACAGGCTGGGGAAGTCCACGCGGTCCCCACTAAAAAGCATCTGGCGGTGAGAGACTGAGGGAACATCGCTATGAGCCGCCCGCAAAACGGGCGGCTCGGGCGGAGAGGAATAGCGCAATCCCAGCCGTTCCCGTTTGTTCGCTGTCACGGCCTTGACATGAGTTTAGAGAAGCCAGCGATTGGACAGGGTGAAGACATTCACCGCCGTTGCGGGCTTGTTGAGCCGCGAATTACGCGCGCCACGAGATCATAGCCGCCGCTCTTGCTTCACTCCACCAAAAATTGTCGCATCATGCCCATGTCTTCATGTTCGAGGATGTGGCAGTGGAACATGAAACGCCCTTTGAAATCGTCGAAGGGCTTAAGGATGCGGACTTGCTCGCCGGGGGAGACGAGAACCGTGTCCTTGAGGCCGCTATCCACGAAGCCGTCACGCACGGTGTCATAAGCCTCGTCGCGGCCCTCGAAAACGCGGCTTACGATCTGGAACTGCTGACCATGCAGATGAATGGGATGCCGCATGGAGAACATCATGCCCATGCCTCCGCCCATCATGCCTCCGCCCATCATGCCGCGGCCCATTCCCATTCCGCCCATTCCCATTCCGCCCATGCCTCCGCCCCTGTGGTCGTGGAAAATGTCGATGATCTGCATGTTGTTGACGGGGAAGCGCTCGCCGGGCTGGATATCGTCATCGTAAGGCTGACCGTTGAGAAGCATGCTCATGGGCGCTTCGGAAATCCTGATCGCCGCCGGATTATTGGCGTTGGCCGCGTCCTCCGCGCGCCGGCGGGCGATCTTCGCAAGACTCCTGGGCAACGCCACGCCATCGCCGCCGGCGCGCGCGACATTGAACACGGCGATCGGATAATCGCCGCCAGGCGGCAGCTCCGATTCCATCGTCATGCCGCCCATGCGCTCGGCCATGCGTGGCAACGCCCCCAAAAAACGGGCGCTGCGCAAGGTCAGCTTCGAGCCGACAGCGCGTCCCGAGAAATCGGCCCACATGTCCAGCCGTTCGCCCGGCGCCAGCATGACATAGGGCCTTGTTTCAGCCGCCTCCAAAAGGCCGCCGTCGACGCCGAGCACCGTGACCGGCGTGCCGTCGTCCCAGGCGAGCTTGTAAATGCGGGCATTGGAGGCGTTCATCACGCGCAAGCGATAGGCGCGGCTTGCCACGTCGAAATGCGCGTCCGCCCGACCATTCACCAGGATGCGCTCGCCATAAAAGCCAAACATGCTCATGTGCATGCCGCCGCCGTAAATCAGCTGATTGGCATCGTTAAACGTGCGGTCCTGAATGACGACGGGAAGTTCAAATTCGCCGGACGGCAGGCCAAGAGCACGCTCCTCGTCGTCGCTGACGATAATTGCCCCGGCCAATCCACGGTATACCTGCGTCGCGGTCGCCTCGTGCGGATGCGGGTGATAGATATGCATGCCTGCGCGATTGAGCATTTCAAATTCGTAGACGAAGGTCTCGCCCCGATCTATCGCATAGTTCGGATGCCCGTCCATCAGATGCGGCACATGCAAGCCGTGCCAATGCGTGATGTGTTGTTCGGGCAGTTCGTTGCGCAGGCGGATGCGGATTTTCTGGCCCTTTGCGAAGCGCAAGACAGGCCCCAGATAGCTGTTTGAAATCGGCGCCAAAGTGTCATCTGGCCCCGTGAGCAGCTTGGCGGAATAGCGCCAGACGTTGGTTTCGCCCCCAGGGAGAATTGGCGCGGATCCGGGCTTGGCGACAAGCTCAAGATCGACATCCGCGTGAAAATTGTCTGAGGCCTGATTAGGCGGGATTTTTTTCATCGACATTTCGCCACGACCAAGGTCCGGGACCGCGAGCGAGGCAGCGGCGAGCGCCGCACTCGACAAAAATCCCCGACGGTTCAAAAAGACCCTCTTTTTCATTTTTTGCCCCTTGGACCCGGTAACGATGCGCGTCTTAAATTAGACATCACTTATATAATCGCTCGGTTCGGGCGTTAAGCTGCGGCAAATAGGCCCGGGAACGACCTAGTTTGCGGTAAAAGACGGCTCCTAGTGGATGCCGTTGATAAGGTTGCCGATTGATTGATGGGAACGCGCCGCTGGGATCCACTGCCTTTGGGGAATTGAGGGTAGGGTAATGCCGGCTTTGGTGATTTGAAGCGCCTCATTTTGCGCTCTTGTCGTCGAACGGGCCGACGCGAATTGTCAGCGCGCTTGATTGCGCGCAATCCTTGTTCATTCTCTTGGCGCCAATCGAGACCGCCATTTAGCACAGACGCCAATGATCGTGGGGGCTCGGCCGAATGCCGCGAAGAATTCAGGCAATTGCTGAGCCGAACTTCAAAACGGATCGATGGACCGACGCATTGCTGACTTGCAGTCACCTTTCCGCCCGCAAGCGCTCGATGTCATGATTGCCCAAGGTTAAACCGAAGGGAGAGCAAAACGCCATACGGGATGATCTCGACCGGGAAGCGGTGATGGCAGCAGGGGGCGGAGGGCATCGCCAGATATAGCCCGTTCATTCGAATTTCGCCGGTAAAGCTGTCATTGCCCCGCTTGACGCGTTAGCCGGGTGGCTTGGCGCCCGGCGCGGTTGGCATGAATTGACGCGGGCCGCGGGCTCCTGGAGGACGGTCGGGAGCCGGTGGCGCAGGTTGTTGCCCCAATTGCGGCGACTGCGCGGGTAGGGGCGCCGGCGGCGCCAGAGAGTTCATTTTGGGTTCCTCGCCGCTCGAGAAAATTTGTAGTACGGGCGCGCCCTCCGAATTTTTATCTAAATAGAAGACATAACTATAGTCCTTCAAAAAAAGGACCGAGGAGACGATCTGTTGAAGCGATCCCCGATAAGTTCCAGTGAAGGTTTCGTTGAGAGGCACAGACGACTCGAATTTCAAACCGCTCGACTTCTGTAGCGCCGACAGCAATTCCTGAAGAGAAGCAGACTTCGCTTCGACTGTCAGGGCGCCCCACTCGTCGCTGACGCGAACTTCAGCCCAAGCCCCGCCGGACCTCCATACCAAGCCTGCGCAAAGAAGTGCGCAGATGATAGAGGACGGCCGCCTGTGAAGCAGGATTTGGATCGCCCCAACTCGTCGTTCGCTTTCGCGGAAGCCCATCACGTTGCACGCATCCTGGATAAAAGCGTTCGTCTGATGCTAAATCGGCTTGACGAATATCCGGCTAGCTAAAATGCTAGACTCATTAGTTTTAACCTTTCGCAGGCCAGAGCGCCATCTATTCTTGCTTTTGCGGACTGATATTGCGGCCTCGAAAAATCGCCTGCGGACGGGGCCATAAGTCTCGATGCACGCAGTTTCGCGAACAGCCGTTCCCACCGGGACAGACTGGCGTCGAAGGATGGTTTCAAGGAGACATGCCGGAACCGGAGATAAGCGCCGCTAAAATGACGCGCCCCCGGGCGCACTTGTCATAGAAGCAAATTCGGTCCAATCTGCGGCGCCATAGAATACAACATCCATAGAAATAGGGGTTTGGAGACGCACGATGATAAATCGCAGGAACTTCGCACTTACAATCGGACTTGCCGCTGCTATCCTTTTCGCTCCGGGGCTTGCCTTCGCCGAGGATCATTTGGCCGAAGCGATCAGCCACACCAAGGAAGCCATCGAGCATGGCAAACAGGGCCACGCTGCTGTTCTCGTAACCCATGCCGAAGCCGGGCTCACCCATGCCGAGGCGGCCGAGAAAGCCAAGGCCAACCCTCATACCGCGGAGGGGATCACTCACCTGAAGGTGGCCATTGATCACGGCAAGCAAGGCCATGCTGACGTCGCGACCAAACATGCGGAAGAGGCGTTGACCCATCTGGAAGCCGCCACGAAATAAAGAGGACAACACAAGAGCAAGCGAAGGGCGCGCTGAAGGCGGCGCGCCCTTCGCAAAAAGAAAAACCGCATGAGGAATTTGGCCGACAGCGCACCCGTCCGCCCTATCTGAGGGTAAGTCCGTCAATCCTCGAAAATACCGCTTGTCCCTTGGTAGGCCGGGGGGACTCGAACCCCCAACCAGACCGTTATGAGCGGGCATCAAACGATGAAACAAAACAAAATTCGTGTGAAAACAAAGTGTTTCCTCGGGTCTTGTTTATGATCGTTCCATTTCCGTTCATGCTATTCCCCGGGAAATTTTGGGGATGTCACTTACGGCCGATATCGGTTACCGCTTCGTCCTGATAGTCAGGAGCAAGGCGGCCATAATGCTTGATGATCGTCGCTTCACTGGTTCCAAGGAACTCGGCAATCTTCCGAGTTGGCAGACCTTTGGCGACGAGCCAGGAAGCGCAAGAGTGACGGAGGGTGTAAGCACTCACACCTCCAAATAATCCGGCCAATGCAATTGCCCTACCGAGAGCAACTTTAACGCTCTGAATAGGCTTCGCATCAAATTCGATCACCCACAAACGGTTCGTTTTTTCATCCAGGCGTTTCCATCTACGCATATGCGCTAGGAGACGTGGGGATAGTTTGACGGCTGGCTGGCGTTTGTTCGTCTGAGCTGTGCCTTCAGCACGGCGATGAAACACACGATTATCAATATCTACTAAACCGTAAGGGAGCTCCCCCGGCTTTGCCGGGGTGGCAGTAGAAGTTTGACGTTTTCAGCAGTCCACCGACGAAATTTCCAGTCGTGAGCCATCACGCACACGATGAGGAAAATCGACGATGGACGAATTCGAGAGC
>Ga0182013_10003841_pt1 | contig 18462 bp, 16 predicted proteins | sample 612S2MmetaG_FD_120487 | JGI IMG/M metagenome (GOLD analysis project Ga0182013, IMG submission 120487) | Permafrost microbial communities from Stordalen Mire, Sweden - 612S2M metaG | ecosystem: Environmental > Terrestrial > Soil > Wetlands > Permafrost | place: Sweden: Stordalen | collected...
CTATCTGGGAGCGCTGGATGGCGGGTCCCTCGGCACGGTCTTCTCCGCGCAGTTCATCGAGCACCTCTCTCCGGCTGATCTCGTCGAGTACCTTCGCGACGCACAACGCGTGCTGCGCGATGAGGGGGTCTTCATCGCTGAGACTGTCAACCCTCATTCCATCCAGGCATTCAAGACCTTCTGGACGGACCTCACTCACAGGGCTCCGATCTTCCCAGAGGTGGCCGTAGCCCTGTGTCGCAGCGCGGGGTTCGAGAGCGCGATCGTCATGTTCCCGAACGGTAACGGGGACCTCGACCATGACCGCCGCTCGACGGGGGAGTACGCCGTCGTGGCGCGGAAGGGTAAACCGCTCAATCGGAGCGGACCGGACCGAGCTGGGAAGGTTCGGGCTGTGCCCAGTATCAAAGGGCCGGCGGCACCAACAGCGTGACCATTGCGACCGTGTGGAACCCCCGCGTCACGACGCGCTGTCGCATTGCTCGATTGGTGTCCTCTGGCGTGCAGTCCTAGGCACGCACCCGGATGAAGATACCGACTCTCCACTCCCGGGCATGGAGAGGGCCTAGGCCGGAGGCTGCGGTGGTGGCCGGCACGACAGAGACCGCCCAAACAGGGTCTGCCACCCATACAGTCGACGATCCCCTGGCCGATCGTCGCTTAGGAAGGAGGGGTCTTGCCATCACCCGCCCTGGCGTGCGGGCGTGGGCGTTCGCTGCCTACCTGGTAGCAGCCATCGCGCTAACTCTTCCAGTGTGGGTGAGTCCAGCAACCAAATGGCCCAGCGGCCCGGGTGACCCCATGGCGTACATGCAGTTCCTTGGCTGGTTTCCCTTCGCCATCAGCCATGACCTGAATCCGCTGCTCGACACCTATGTGAATCTGCCCGCGGGCACGAACTCGATGTGGGGGGGAAACTTCCCATTCGCGGCGGCCGCGCTGTGGCCAGTCACCGCGATGTTCGGGGTAATCGTGTCCTACAACATTGCCATCGTGGGCGGGCTCGCCCTCGACGGATGGTGCACCTTCCTCTGGCTGCGCCGCCATGCGCGACATTCGGTGGCAGCCTGGCTCGGAGGGCTGCTGATGGTCCTCGGCCCGTTCGCGTCGACCCGCGCATACGGCCACCTGGGCTTCCTGCTGGTCTTCCCGGTGCCGCTGCTATTCATGGCCATCGAGAGGGTGGTCACAGATCCCCGACACGGCCACCTGCGCTGGGGCGCCACTATCGGAACTCTTGCAGCTATTCAGTTGCTCTGCTGTGAGGAGATCGTCGCACTCTTCACCGTCGCAGTTGGCTCGACCGTCGTCATCGCGGGATTGCTATTTCCGCGCGCTACCAAGACGCGGCTCGTCCCATGCGTGAAGACGCTGGCCGTGGCGCTCGCTGTGTTCTTGGCAATCAGCGCCGCACCGCTTGGATATCAGTTCCTAGGACCCGGTAGAATCGTCGGGCCGATCCAGGCGCCGAACACGTTCGTAACCGACGTCGTCAATCTGGTCGTGCCTGGCGGGGCTACCGCGCTACAGCCGAGTTTCGCGGCAGTTCTCGCGGGTCATTGGGCGGGGGGTTTCATGGAAAACGATGCGTACATCGGCATTCCTCTTCTGATCGTGAGCATCTACGCCGTCATCCGATGGCGTCGCGACCCATGGCTTCGCGTAGTCGGGTTCGGCACAGCTGCAGCGCTAGTGTGGAGCCTGGGGGCATTCCTGCACATCGACGGCATCACGCATCACTTGCTGCCGCTGCCAGGGCGCCTGCTCGACTACCTGCCAGTGGTTGATAACATTCTGCCGGCGAGGTTTGACCTGTTTATAGATCTCGGACTCGCTGCGCTCGTCGCCGTGTTCGTCGACCGCGGGGTGTTGGCGGGTAGCTGGCGCGCACGTGTTGTTGGCGGACTAGCGTTTGTCTTGGTATGCGTCACCCTCGCTCCGAGAATGCCATTGCCAGTTTACGTCACCGACACCCCGCGGTACTTCCTCCCCGGAGGCGATATCGATGCGTTGCGCCAAGGGACCGTCGCGCTGGTCGTGCCTTATGGTGATGGTGAGTCGACCATGGATCCGTTGCTGTGGCAGGCTGAGTCCGGCTTTCGCGTTCGCATGGTCGCGGGTGCGATATACACGGCGGAGCGTGATGGAGGCGCGGCTTTTGGAGAGTCACTCTGGCCCAGCGGGACGACACTCGACTGCGTGATGCAACTCCTGCAGGCGGGCGTGTCGACAGATCCTTGCACTTCAGATCCCGTTGGCGCGGTTCGCGTGGAGCTTGACCAGTTGGGTGTGCAGGTGATCCTTATGGGTCCCATGGCCTACGGGACGGAGCCTGCGCTGGAGCGGCCGATGGAGGCGTTCCTCAGTCGGGTGGCGGGAACGGCACCCAGAATCGACGAGGGTGCGCTCGTGTGGCCCTACACTGCCTAGCCGGCGCCAAGTCGTATTCCGACGATTTCGTCTTCGCCACTGAGATCCTGGTGGCCACCGTGCTCGGCGGCTTCCGAAGCCAGGAGGTGGCGATCCCCACCCGATACACCAGAGAGTCGTCTCCGATCAGCGTGCGCCGGTCACTCCAGCACATCCAGGGCAGCATCGAGGTCTGCTGGCGCGCGTCGGGATCCGGCGCCGTCAACGCGAGCGGGAGTTCGCGTCTGCCCCGGACTGAAGTCGACCGTCATCGCGCGTCAAGTACACGCTTCACCAACGAGGCGGCGTCCAGGCGGAACCTGCGCTCCATGTAGGCCTGACTTCCGGAGTACCTGTCCGGAACGCTGTCCACTCCGGCACGGACGAGCCTGCAATGAACGCCCTCCTCGGCGATCACCTCCGCGGTCAGCGATCCTAGGCCACCATCGACGTAGTGGGTTTCGACCGTCACAGCCAGCGGAACCGAATCGAGCAACGAGGCAATCTCGTCGCGGGGGGTCGGCGCCAGACAGGCGACCACCGCAAGGCTGCACGACACACCCACCGCCTCGAGCTGGGAGCACGCCCTCCACGCTTCCGTGGCGATGGCACCGGTGGCGAGCAGCAGCGCATCGCCCCCGCGCCGCAGCACCTCGACGTGGCCGACGCGAAAACGAGCCTCAAGCTCTGGGAGCACGGCCCCGTCATTCTTCCCGACGCGGTAATAAACGGGTCCGGGGAGCTCCCAGGTGGCTCGAAGCGCAGCCGCGGCCTGAGCGCCGTCGGCCGGTGCCACCACCGTCATCCCTGGCTGGATGCGCATCAAACCGAGATCTTCGAGCGCGTAGTGCGAGATTCCGGCCGCACCGTACTCGAAACCACCGCCGATCCCAACCACGCGCACGGGCAGACCGTGCACGATCGCGCCGTTTCGGATGAACTCGTACCCACGTAAACTTGCAAACGTCGCGATCGAGTATATGAACGGGATGCGTCCCGAGTGGGCCAGGCCCGTCGCCACGCCCGCCATGTTCTGCTCCGCAACGCCCAAATTGATGACCCGCTGCGGATGCGAATCAATCAGCGGCTCGAGGACATGAAAGCCGAGGTCCGCGGTCAGCAGCACTACGCGCTCGTCCTCGTCCATCAGGTGATGAAGCGCACTGACGAAAGCTGCCCTCATGGCGTCGTGCCGAGGGACGCGATAGCGAGGGCGTAGTCATCGTCCGACATGGAGGAGTAGTGCCAACGCAGCTGCCGCTCCATAAAGGCGACGCCCTTGCCGAACGTCGTATGAGCGATTACGGCGAGGGGTTGAGATCCATTGCGCTCGACGAGTCGCAGGGCGCACTCGAGAGCGGCGGTATCGTGCCCATCGACGTCGACGGCGAGCCAGCCGACCGCCTCCCATCGGGCGCGCAAGTCCCCGAGCGTGATCACGTCATCGGTGTTGCCCAGCGCCTGCTGGTGGTTGTAGTCGACCACCACCACGAGGCGGCCGAGGTGGCGTTGAGCGGCGAACATGGCTGCCTCCCAGGTAGCTCCCTCGTCACACTCGGCGTCGCTGCAGACGACAAATGTTCGCCACTGCTCCTCACACAGCTGGGCGGCCAGGGCGCATCCGGAGGCAAAGCTGAGGCCCTGGCCGAGGGACCCCGTGGTGAACTCGACACCATGGATGCCATGTTGCGGATGGATGCCAAGCCGACCCCCGTCCTCGCAGTACTTGAGGAGGAGCTCCTCGCTGAGCTCGCCACTCAGGTAAAGCGCGGCGTACAGGGCTAGGGCGGCGTGACCCTTGGAGAGGACGACACGATCTCTCGCCTTGCCGCGTAGGCGCCCGGCCACAACATCGCGGTAGAGCACGACCATGATGTCAGCGATGGAGAGGGCCGAGCCGATGTGCCCTTCCCGGGCAGCATAGGCGCGGTCAAGAATGACGCGGCGAATCTCGACGGATGTCAGCAATGCTCACACCACCAGAATATGGTCTTCGTGAGACCGGCACGCAAGTCGACGGTAGGGGACCAGGCGGTATCGCGCGTGAGACGTTGGTGGGACCCAAGCCACCCCGGATGCCGCGCGGGGGCACCGAAATCGAGATCGGCGCCGGGCGCAATCGTGTCTCGAATGGTCTCGGCTATCTCGCGCACGGTGCATTCGGTACCTGAAGCGAGGACGTACTGTCCGTGACACCCGTCGGTCGCCGCGGCGGCACGCAACGCTCTGGCAACATCGGCGCAGTACAAAGTGTCGCAGTACTGGCTCCCGGCGGTGAGGTGGGGGACCCGACCGGCGAGGAGCTCGCTGATGACATAGGGGATCATGTACGTCGGTTCATCCCCCGGTCCGTAGGATGAGAAGAGCCGTAGCCACACGCCACGCATCCCCGTCGCGCGTGAAAGGGGTTCGACCAGGAGGCCGACCGCCAACTTCCCGACGCCGTACGCCGTGGTCGGGCGGAGGGGGGTTGCCTCGTCGATGATGCCCTTCTGAGGACCGTATTCCGCTTGCGAGCCGAGCCCGACGAAGGCTGCGCATTCTAGATCCGCCGCGAGGTCCAGCAGCTGTAGCGTCCGTCGGACATTGCCGCTGAGGCGCCCGGCGTCGTCACGAGCCGCGCCATGCACTCCGTCCCAGGCCAGATGAAAGACCGTATCTGGAGCAAATGCCGCGATCTGCGCTCGGGAGGCCTCGACTGGCCCCGGGTAAGCTTCCACGATGGTGAGGCGGTCGACAACATCTGCAAGGCGTCGGCGGTTGCTTTCGGGGCGAACAAGCACGGCTGCCTCATCCCCCCCCGCGAGGAGCAGGTGAACGAGATGGCTCCCGAGGAAGCCGGTGGCGCCGGTCACGAGCGCACGCATAGGGCGTGATTCTATTGCTCTGGCGAAAGGGGCGGATTCCGTGCCCACACCTCCTGTCGGGATGCTGTCACCTCTGATCCCCGTCACTTCCCGCCACAGGATGTGACGCTCAGATTCTCGACTAACACCGCGAGCGCTGCGACCGCACCAGTACCTCCACGACCGTGACCTCAGCATCCGGGTTGCCGTCAGCAATCCGCCACCTCCGGGCGGCAGGCTTGCGCGGGCGCCCCCCGCGCGTGACGGAAGTGCGCGCGCACTGCGCCAGTGGGTGGCTTGCTGACCGAACACGGACCATGACAGAATCGCGTGGTTATGCCGACACTACACTTGCGCGCCATGAATCAGTCTGCCCGGCGCTGGAGCCCGGTCCAGCCGGAGGGGCAGGCGCTTCGGGAGGCTGGTCACATGGCCGTGCCCTTGGCGGCGTGATGGAGCCAACCACCACGGCCGGGAAGAAGATCTCGGCGGTCATCGCCTGTTACAACGAGCTGGGAAGCATCCCCGAGATGCATTCGCGGTTGACAGCCACACTCTCCGCGCTGCCCTACGACTACGAGTTGATCTTCGTTGAGAACGGCAGCCAGGACGACTCGTGCGCGGTCCTCTCGCGACTTGCCGATCACGACCCCCATGTCGTGATCGTGGTTCTATCTCGCAACTTCGGCTCGCAGGCTGCCTTCTCCAGTGGGCTCGAACATGCAACCGGGGACTGCGCGGTGCTGCTCGACGGCGATCTCCAGGATCCTCCGGAGGTGATCCCCGAGCTGGTCGCGAAATGGTCGGAAGGTTATGCCGTGGTGTACGGCGAGCGCGTCACGCGCAGGGCGTCGTGGCCACTGCGCATCGCCTACAAAGCCTTCTACCGGATTTTCAGCCGGCTCAGCTATCTCACCATCCCGGTCGACGCCGGGGATTTCGGGTTGATCGACAGGCGCGTGATTCAGGTCATCAACTCCATGCCGGAGGTCGACCGCTTCCTCCGTGGACTGCGCGCCTGGGCGGGCTTTCGCCAGTGCGGCGTCCCGTACCATCGTGCCGAGCGCCACGCTGGCAAGTCGACCAACGGTCTGGTCGGCCTCTTCAGCTGGGCAGTCAGGGGTCTGGTCTCCTTCTCGTTCGCGCCACTTCAGCTGATCTCATTGGTGGCCGTCTGCGTTATCGCCCTGACCGGAGTGGGCATGGTGATATACATGGTCCTGTTCTTTGTCTCACCCCCAGCTCCCCGCGGGTTCGAAACCGTGCTCATCTCCGTACTCTTTCTGGGGGCGGTGCAGCTCCTCTGTCTCAGTATCATCGGTGCCTACCTTGGTCAGATCTTCCAAGAGGTGAAGCGGCGGCCGAAGTACGTCGTCGATCGTGTGATACACCACGCGGCCGCGGGTGCGGGGGCCGATAAGCGAGACGATGCCGAGCTGAGCGACGCCACCCCCCGGGTGGCTACTCCCGGGCGATGATGCAAGTCGTTATCCTCTGCGGCGGATTGGGCACGCGCATGCGAGAGGAGACGGAGTTCCGGCCGAAGCCCTTGGTGAACATCGGGAATCACCCGATCCTGTGGCACATCATGCAGATCTACGCTCACCATGGTTATCGCGATTTCGTGTTCTGTCTCGGGTACAAGGGCACGATGATCAAGGAGTACTTCCTCAACTACGAGGCGTTCACGCACGACCTGACCGTCCACCTCGGGAGCGGGCAGCATGTTGAGCTCCTTCCGGACGCCGAGCCGAATAGTGACTTCAGGGTGACCCTCGCTGATACGGGCGAGGAGACGATGACGGGTGGCCGCATCAGGCGGATCCGGCGGTATATCGACGGCGACACCTTCATGGTCACCTACGGCGACGCTGTGGCCGACATCGACATCGAAAAGGTGATTGCGTTTCACCGGTCGCATGGCAAGCTTGCCACGTTGTCGTGCGTGCGCCCGACATCCCGCTTCGGGGTGCTCGCCCTGGGCGCGGGAGACCGGGTGCAGGCTATCAACGAGAAACCGCAGTTGGACGGATGGGTGAACGCCGGCTTCTTCGTGTTCAACGTCGGCGTGTTCGACTATCTCACCGGCGACGACTGCATCCTCGAGAGTGGTCCTCTGGACAATCTCGCGCACGACGACGAGCTGCGCGCCTACCGGCACGATGGTGTCTGGTACCCGATGGACACATACCGTGAAGTGCTGATGCTGAACGAGATGTGGAAGGCAGGTGAGGCCGGGTGGAAGGTGTGGAAGTGACTGACTTCTGGCTCGACCGGCCCGTTCTCGTCACCGGGGCGAGCGGTCTGGTGGGTGGCTGGCTAGTGGCGGCTCTGCGCGCAAAGGGGGCGGCCGTCGTTTGCCTGATCCGCGACGAGGCTCCGGACTCTATTCTCTGGCGATCGCACGACGTCGAGAGGGTCATGGTCGCACATGGCGACGTACGTGACCAGGCGGTCATGGAGCGCGTCCTCGGGGAGTACGAGGTCGACACTGTCTTCCATCTGGCGGCGCAGACCATCGTCGGCGTCGCCAACCGAAATCCGGTTGCCACGTTGGACACCAACGTGCGAGGCACGTGGGTGGTCCTTGAGGCGTGCCGCCGATCACCTCTGGTTCGCCAGATTGTCATCGCGTCCTCGGATAAGGCGTACGGGACGGCTGAGGCCAGGACGGTGGAGGATGCGCGGCTGGACGGACGTCACCCGTACGATGTGAGCAAATCGTGTGCGGACCTGATCAGCAGGGTGTATGCGGAGACGTATGGGCTGCCGGTGGTGATAACCCGCTGCGGCAACCTGTACGGCGGTGGCGACCTCAATTGGAACCGCCTGGTCCCGGGCACGATCAGAGCCGTGCTGCGCGGGCGGAGACCGGTGATCCGATCGGACGGATCACCGCTGCGGGACTACTTCTACGTCGAGGACGGAGCCGGCGCATACCTGCGCGCGGCGGAGCTGCTCAGCGAGCGGCGGGAGATGTCCGGGCAGGCGTTCAACTTCTCGAACGAGGAGCCGTTGAATGTCGTGGAGATGACCCGGAGGATCCTCACGGTCATGGGAAGCGATCTGGAGCCCGATGTGGTAGCGACAGCCCGTCACGAGATCGCCGAGCAGAGTCTCAGTGCCGAGAAGGCCCGGCAGGAGCTGGGATGGCAGGCCGAGTGGGATATCGACTCTGGGCTAGGCCGCACTGTGGAGTGGTATCGGGAGTACCTAGCCGAGGTGACGCCGCCGACGGCGACGCCGGCGGTCGGAGGTGTGTCGTGAGCGGCTCCCCGAGGCGAGGAGCCCACCCTGTCCAGCCGTTCGTCCTGCAGGCGGGGTTCGACCGGGGAGCGGTGCGGGTCAGCCGCTGCGGCCAGCCATGACACGCCGCAATCTCGCGCTGCGCGAGACCGAGGGGTGGCGACCCCCGGCGCTCCGGAATCCGGGCCGGCTGCGCCGGTTCAGCGACCTGCAACTCGCGTCCATCTGGAACGACCTCCGACCAATGCTGGCGCACGAGACCGGCGCCGTTCTCGACGTTGGATGTGGCGAGCAGCCGTACCGTTCCCTGCTTCCACCGGGCAGTCGCTACCAGGGTCTCGACATTGCGGAGTCCGGCGAGCGGTTCGGCTATGCACGAAGTGACACGCTCTACATCACCGGGTATCCCTGGCCGGTGGCTGACGGCTCGGTGGACCTCGTCCTGTGCACCGAGGTGCTCGAGCATGTCCTCGAACCCGGAAGGCTGTTGAGCGAGGTCCAGCGCTGTCTCCAACCGGGAGGCCGTCTGCTCCTGACGGTGCCCTTCGCGGCGCGCTGGCACTTCGTGCCGTATGACTACTGGCGCTTCACACCCTCGAGCATGGCGCACCTTCTGCGGGAAGCCGGGTTTCTGGACGTGCGGATCTATGGGCGAGGCAATCCTCTGACGGTGGCCTCTCAGAAGGTGCTGGCGCTCATCGCGCCACTCCGGGTGATGCGGGTTGTCCTTTCGCCGGTCGCCGCCGGTGCGGCTCTCGTGGGCCAGTTGAGCCTCAAGCGGGATTGGGGGGAGGATTGCCTGGGCTACACGGTTCAAGCCCGAAAGCCTTCATGAGGGGCGTGATCACCGTGAGTGCCCGGTGAGCACCAAGAGCCGGAGAGAGGGCGAGCCATGAGCCCATCGACGGATGACGGAGAGTCTTCGGTGGAGCAGCGCGACACGCGGGGCGTGGGCTGGATTTGGGCCTCGGCCAAGACGCTCGGTGATCTCTGGCCTGCCGCGGTTGTCGTTATCCCAGTCCTGGTGCTCTATCTCTGGCACCCGGTGGCCGGTAAGGACGGCGACCTGCTCCAGTACGTCGCCCAAGGGACGCTGGTGCCGCTGCTGCTGCTGGTTTGGCTGCTGCTCGAGCGGCGCTATGGGTCGGCGCGCCTCTTCAAGGTCCGTGCAGGGCTGGGCGCTGCCACAGCGTGCTCCGCGGTGGCCCTTGTGATATGGCGGTTCAGCCCGTCGGTTCTCATCCTGGCTCTGCTCCAGTTAGTCCTGACCCTGGTGATCCTGCGCCGATCGGTTCTTCCGGGGGCCAGCAGATTCCAAACACTGATCACGGTGCTGCTCCTGCTGACGTCGTGGACCGCGGCACTGACCCTCGTGTGGTGGGGCCCGGACCCATCCAGCCCCATCCAGCTGATCAACGGTTCCGTCCCGCCGGGCATATCGCTGCATTCCTGGGTTGGCCGGCTGGTGGTCATCGCGGTGGCAGTATTCCTCGCGATCAAGAAGGTCCGCGCGGAACAGCGTCCTCGCGGCTGGCCACCCTGGGTGCCGGCCCTCCTGGCCGCCGGGATCTTCACGTACGCCAGTCTGCAGACGCTCGGACTGAGCGATTCCGGCACGACGGCCGGCATTGCATTCTACGTCGGGCCCGCCGAGCTTGTACGGCACGGAGGCTGGCTGCTCTGGGATGTCCCCTCGCAGTACGGGTTTCTCAGCGTACTAGCGATTGCGTGGTTACCGCTCCAGTCAGCATGGGAGTCGCTGTTCGTCCTCAACGCAGCTGCCACTGTCGGCCTCGCCCTCGTCGTGTACTGGGCGCTTCGATCTCCGCGGGGCGGCATCCTCGACTGGGTAGCTTCGGTGCTCATAACCCTTGCGGCGGTGTTCCTTCGCGCCGGACTGTACCCCTCGTTCCTCGGTCCGTGGACAAACCCCAGTGTCGGGGGCTATCGCTTCGTCTTCTGTGTGGCCTTGCTCGCCGTGCTTCTACGCATCGCCCGAGAGGCCGATGGTCGGGTCCTCGCTCGGTGGCTCGTGGCCGGGACAGTCCTTTGGCTCGTTTCATTGCTGTGGGCGGCAGAGGCGGCTGCATATGCGACCGCTATCTGGATTCCTGCGTATCTGCTGCTCATCTGCGGCGTTTCCCGGCAGGTGCCCAGGCGGCGGGTGCTTCTGGTCGCCGCCCCCCTCCTCGCACTCGCCTGCCTGCTCGGAGCACTCGTGGCCGTCTACTAGCTGGGGGTGGGACATCCTCCGGACCTGCATATGTACCTGGAGTACGCGGCGACGTACGCCGGGGGTTTCGGCGCACTCATTGCAGACCCCGCAGGCCCGGCTCTGCTATTGATACTCTGCCTTGCCATCTTGGGAACCCTCGCTGTTCGCAGTGTTCAGCAGGCTGGTCCGACCCACCCCCGGAGCGCGTACCTTATCGGTGCTTTCTTCGCGGTGTGGGCCACCTCCAGCTACTTCGCCTCGCGCAGTCACCCGAACAACGCCGTCAATCTCGCGCCCGTCTACGTTGTGGCTCTGATCGGCGCGCTGCGCCTGATCTCAGGCCAGGGCTTCCAGCGCGGTCGGACGGTCTTGCAAACCGTCCTCGTGCCCGTGCTGGCGTGCGTACTGATCGGCGCGTTTGGGGATCTCCAGGCGATCCCCAGGTTCATCGAGAATCCCCCGGCCTCCGTCCTCAGCGTGCAGTCGGACTTCTGGAATGATGCCCAGTTGTCGGCCTTCATGCGATCTGCCGACATCGGACCCGGCGCGCCCGTCGCCCTGCTCGGTGGCGGGCAGCTGCCGCCGGGGGCAGGCCAGGGCCCGAGCTACTGGCTGCCCATCGCCCCCTACGCAGAGATTGATCTGCTGGCAGCCGACAATCGGACGGTGTTCCTGCAGCGATTCATGGCACGGGCTCACGAAGGCGGTTGGCTGATCGTGCAGAACGTTGACGTGGGCGAGTCGCACTGGGTCGTCCAAGAGGTGAGCAACTGGTGCACGGCGACGCGCGTGATCACGGGCTCCTACTGGACGGCGACCTATTACCAATACGGTCGGTCGGCATCGTAACCGGCTGAGTACGCGAGAGACCCCCTTAGCGACTTCGCCGCCAGAACTCACGCGCCAAGACCGCCGTTTCGAGTTGAGGCTCAGGATGGCCGGAAGCCGCAGACGGCCATGTTGCCGGCCGGGAGGGGAATGAGCACCCGCCCCAGCGGGCCGTTTTCCATCATCGCCGTCACGTGGCGCTTGGCCGACGTCGGGAGGGGAAACAGCCGGGCCCAGTAGCTGGCTGGGTACCTGTTGATGATCGACCGCGAGGTGATATCGACCAGTCCGGCGCGGTGCAGCAGGGTATGTGCAGACTTCGGCGAGAAGAGCTGCAGATGCTCGACGTCGTAGATCGGTGAGCGTTCTCCGAGGACCCTCGCAGAAAGCGCCCTGCGGTTGTGTGCCACCACGAGCAACGCCCCGCCGGGTCGCAGCATTTGCACGGCCTGGCGACACACGTCGAGTGGATCGTGCAAATGCTCGATGGTTTGAAAGCAGGTGACCAGGCTCAGGCTTCTGGGCTCGCGAAGTTTGGGGCCGAAGACGCCGTAATGAATGAGCGCCCGGATTCTCTGTTCAGCGCGGTCAATCGGCGCAGCAGATGGCTCTACGCCGCTGATGCGCGTGAAGCCTCGCTGCTCGAGCTCCTTGAGAAAGGATCCGTCGCCGGTTCCGATATCGAGCGCCCCGCTGCGGCTAGGGAGTCGATCTACCATCTGGTCAACCAGACGCCCGTAGGTGTGGCTGGCAAGGTGCGCCTCTTCCTCGCTATCGTAGGCGGCCTCTTCGTACGCCTCGGCTAGTGCCGTGGACAGCGGAGCTGGATCGGCGTATACGAGGTCGCAAGAGCGGCAGCGGACCAATCGGTGGTGCATATACTCGGGACGCTTCCGCGATGCAAAGGCGAAGGCGTCGAGTGCTTCCACCTCGATCTTGGCTCCTGCGAAGGGCTCAGGAGTGCCGCGGTCTCGGCACAGAGGACACAATCTCGACTTGAGGGCGAGTGTCTTCATAAGCTGAACGATACATAATGGAGGGGCATCGGCGGGCGCTTCAGGACAAACTGGACCGGCCCCTTCAGCCAGTTGCGACACTCTCACGGAGGCGTGAGCCGCTGGGGGGGCGCGGTCGGGAGCGCATAGCTTCCATGGACGGCGACATCGTCTTCGGCGCCGCGCTTGCCGTCATCCCGAAGCCCGCCCGAGCGGCCTTTCGGCGTCCAGGCGATCAGACCTGCGTCCGCTGGCTGGCCGCCCGGTTGGGTCGCTTCACCTCGAGTACCCGGGTCCCGCCGTCCTGGAGGAAACGTGTCAAAGGCGCTCCGTAGAACCCGGTGCCTTCGACGCCGACCACCCGGACTTCCCCACAGGACCTCATTCAGTTCCCGCATGGCTCAGGCTGGCGAGTTGACTGGCACCGTGGAGAAGGACGCGCAGACGTCGCCATGGTAGTCGTCGGGGTTGGCTGACGTGACGCGGATCGACTGGATGGGCTGCATGCCCACGCCGGTGAAGGCTTCCTCGAGATCTCCGACGGTGGGCAGATACCCCGACACGAAGAGGCCGTCAGCGGCGGTGGCCGGGATGAATTTGTAGGGCGCAGTGAGTTCGGGCGAGCTGCCTCCAACCGTGAACTGTATGAGCGCGTCCGCCGGCTTGTAGAAGAGATCCTTGATCGTCCCGTGGAGGCTGTAGCGAAGTTGAAGTGACGCAAACGTGTACTGACCCGGCCGCTGAGGGACTGGTATATCCGCCCCCATGGGAGCACAGGTGGTGCCCGCTCCCTGGCCCGGTGCGGTCGTCACGGGCGCGTGCTCTCCGGGTGAGTTCGCTGCCCGCGAGAGGATGAGGTACTGGCCTCCGACCACGGTGTCCGCCGTGTACCCCTGGAGGAGTGCGCGGAACGTTGCTGGCTGGTCAAAAACCGGGTACCGTCCGTCGATCGAACCGTTGACCATAACGACTTTCGCCGGGGCGGAGGGAGAGGCGAGCTGAGCGGCATCTTGGTCGTCGAGGTAGCTGGTGTAGGAGCTATAGCCTTGAAGCACAGGGCTCGGGTCCCAGTGAAGGCCGTACGCGTAGGCGATTGCGATGTCCCAGGGGAGGATGTCCACCGATCCCGAATCGAGATCGGCGACCGCAGCCGGCGGGAACTCGTAGTAGTTGCGCGCCTGCGAGAGCGTGGATGCAGCCTGCGCGGCGCGTGCCTGAGAACTGGTGAGCAGGGTCCACGCCGTGCTGTACTCCCCTACGGTGCCGGTCACCTGTAGGAGCGGCATCTCACCTCCGGTGACTGCAATCAGGAACGACGCGGCCAGGCCCAGGCTGATGCAGGACGCGGGGAGCAGCGGAGCGCGGAGTTCCGGCATCCGTCGCGCCGCCGCGGCCGCGACGAGGACGCCAGCTGCGAGCGTGACCACAGAGAAGAAGAGGAATTCGTGGCCGGAATCGGCTCGGACAAACCCCTCCTTGAAGTTCAGGGCAACGACCGGAAGCAGGAGGACCAGGAGCCGGACTCCCGACCATGCTCGGCGTCGCCAGAGGAGGAGTGCCCCGATGGCCAGGGCAACCACGAAGAGGCCCCCCAAGCCGGCGGGGAGGGCGATCGCTCCCGGTGGCGTTCCCAGGGACATGCCCGCGGAATACCCTGCGGAAAGCTCCAGGGTGCCGTGAACGTAGGCGGGAATATCGGCCAGCGCCTGGCCGGTGACGATCCAGGCGCCGAGGAAGGTGCCGACGAAGGCCAGCGGGGATGCCAGCGCCACCCGTCGTCGGTGCTGGAGGATGGCGCAGACGACGAAGATCGCGATCACGACGCCGCCGCTCAACAGGGCCGTGGTCTTGATGAGTGCCGTGATCGCGAGTACGACCCCCGCCCCCGCCGCGATGGCCGGAGGCACCCGACGTCCCGGGCCGGTCTCCAGGGCGATGACCGCGAGCAGCATCCCGAGGAACAGTCCCATCAGGTCCGGCGTGCCGATGACCGCGCTCGGAGCCACGGCGAGCCCGCCAAGGACGATCCAGGCCCACAGAGGGGTCTTCCACATCCTGAGGAGGACGGCAAGCGCTGCAAAGAGGCCCAGCTGGATCAGCACGGTGGCCACGACCGCGATCAACCACTGCCGAAAGAACACATAGACGGGATGGTCGATGTAGCCCAGGGGGCCATACGTCCAGATGATCTGAGTCCCCCATTGCAGGTGATCGCGGACCGCCAGGATCATTCCGATGACCCACGACGCATCGAATCGGTCAGAGACGAAGTCGACCGAGGCAACCGGGACCGGGAGTGAGACGAAGGTCAGGCTGAGCACCCAAAGTGCTTGGCCAGCGACAACCGACCGCGGGCGCGCCGCGGTCCTCCGAACCCGCTGCCATCCGGCTCCGGCATTGGCACTCAGGCTCGTGAGCGCTGCGCGCACTCGCAACGCCCGACGGACACCGGTCACACTTCTGCGCCTGGTGAGTCGAAGCCACGCCGCCACCCCGGCAAGCCGATGAAAGAACGAGCCGGCCCGCTGACGGGGTCAGTCACGGTTCGCCCCCGCCGAGGGCGCCGGTTTGGGTCGACGGCGGCTGGGCCGGAGCGCCACCAGGTACCAGTGAAGGTACTTCGCAATCCACTTCGACACCCGGAAATTGGAGGTCCCCTCGGCGCGGTCGAGCCAGATGGTGGGAATCTCTGCCACAGGCAGACCACGCCGCTTGGCCTTGGCCACCATCTCGATGCCGAGCGTGAATCCCGTGTCCGACTCGATACCGGCGGCTCGGATAAAGTCTCGGGAGTAGGCTTTGAACGAGTTGGTCGCGTCGTGAGTCCCAACCCGGCCCAGGAGGTGGAGCGACCTGTCTGCAACCGCGGAGATCCTCCCTTTCAGCCACGGACCGCCGACCTGCTGGCCGCCGCGCATGTACCGCGATGCGGCAGCCACGGCCACCCCGCGCTCCACGAGCCGAGCCAGCTGATCGATCTGGTGAGGGTCGTCGCTGCCATCGGCCATGGTCACGACCACGACCTGGCTCTCGGCGTGGTCGATACCGAAGCGAAGGGCGGCAGCCGGGCCACGGCCGTACGTGTTGTGGAGCGGACGCAGGCGTGCCTCGTGTCGCGCGTAGGACTCGAGATGGGTGACCGTGGTGTCCTCCGGCGAGTCGTAGACGGTCAGGACCTCACAGGGCAGGGTGATAGCCTCGAACACCCGGTCCAGGAAATCGACGATTCGTGCTCCCTCGTTGAAGACGGGCACGACGACGGAGACGCGCGCCATCAGATCAGCACGCCCCTCCCCAGAATGTTGAAGAGATCGACCGTGGGCTTTGTAAGCTGGAGTCCCCTGTACTCTGGGTGCGGCGTGGCAATGATCACCAGGTCGGCTTCCGAAAGAACTCGACCAAGGGGTTCCAGTTCAAGATCGTCCGTCACATAGGGATCGGTGCAGAGCACGCGCTGGGCCTTGATACGGAGAACCCGCTTGAGCTTGTAGCTGAGGCTGGACCGGACGTCGTCGGAACCACCCTTGAATGCCATGCCCAGGATGCCCACGCACATGGTGGAGAGATCGTGCTGTCGCTGGATCTGGCTGACCACATAGAGGGGTAGGCCCTCATTGATCATCATGGCGGAGTGGCCGAGGGTGAACCGGTTCTCGTTGAACGCCGCGATCTGCATCGTGTCCTTGAAGAGGCACGGCCCGGCCGCGAATCCCGGTCCCGGCATGTCGGCTGCCCGCGGGTACTTGTAGGTTATGGCGTGGCGGATGCGCTCGAAGTCCAGCCCGAAGTCATTGGTGATCATGAAGAGTTGGTTGGAGATGGCGAACTTGATGTACCGCCAAGTGTTGGTGAAGAGCTTGGCAAGCTCCGCCTCCTCGGGAGACAGCTCGACGATCTCCGCGGTGAGCTCCCTGAACAGGGCGGCAGCCCGCTCACTGGCGCGCGGGTCGCAGCCTGAGACGATCTGAGGAAGACCGCCGAGCTCCAGCAGGGCCTGCCCCTCGGCGATCCGCTCGGGGCAGAACGCCACGTCGACGGACCGGCCGAGCTCGCGGAACCGCTTGGCCACCATCGTGGTCACTCCGGGGTAGACCGTGCTCCGGAGGATGATCAGCTGGCCATCCACGAAACGGTCCATCACCGCCTCCAGGGCAGTGAGGACGGCGCCGATGTCGGGATTGAGGAAGCGATCCACCGGCGTCCCGACCACGACGATGATGTTCTCGGCTTGGCCAAGTACGGCCTCGTCGTCGGTGACCGTCAGTCGGCCACTGGCGAGCATCGCCGGCAGGAGCTCCTCGGCGCCCTCCTCTCGAAACGGCATCCGCCCACTCCGCACGAGCTCCACAGACGCGCGGTTGACGTCGAAAAGCGCCACCGCGCGCCCCGCCTGCGCAAAGGCCAAGCCGAGGGGAAGCCCTACATGCCCGCAGCCACCAAGTATGACAATGTCACGCTCAAATCTCAAAGCAGCAAACTCCAAGGGGCCGATGGCGAAGCCAGTATAGGCACGCCACGATCGGGGTGGGGGGTGGGTTGGCGGCCATCGTGGCGGAAGAAGCGCGCTCCCGTGAACGGGTCGAGCGCCTCAGACGGCGCCGCGCTGCAGCCTCAGAGAGAGCCCTGAGGTTCGGCATTCGCGGGGCCCCCGCACCCGCGCGAGCAATGTCCTGGGAGTGGCATCTGGTCCACGAGAAGGGCTCGTAGTTCTGCCAGCGCGGCGCCCGGATACTCCGAATCGCCGTCGCTCCACTCGGTGGTGATGGGGTTCCCGTGATTTCAGATTCCGCCGGCCGTGGGCAGCTGGTCAGCCCCGGAATGGTCCGACGCCTTTCGCTACGCCCCGAGAGCGATGATAGGGTGAGTGAGAGTAGGGCGATCGCGTTGGGCCTGGTGCGGGTTGCGCCCGCGCTAGCGAATTCGGAGTGCACTAGATGAGCAAGGTCCTGGTCACTGGGTCCGCAGGCTTCATCGGAGGCTACCTCGTGGAGGAGCTTCTGAGCCGGGGACACGAGGTCGTCGGCCTCGACAACCTCTCCAAATACGGTGCGGTGCGGAGGTCGTACGACAGCCACCCGGCATATCGTCTCGTCGAGGGCGACGCCCGCGACGTCCAGCTCCTCTCCAAGGTCCTCAGCGGCTGCGACCACTTCATCGCCGGCGCCGCAATGATCGGGGGCATCTCCTACTTCCACGCCTATGCGTACGACCTGCTGGCCACAAACGAGCGCATTATCGCCGCCTCTTGCGACGCAGCCATCGACGCCCATCGGAGCGGGACGCTCCAGAAGGTGACCTACCTCAGCTCGTCTATGGTTTTCGAATCAACCACGACGTGGCCGTCCAGAGAGGGTGATGAGCGAAGGTGCGCACCCCCGCTCTCGTCATACGGTTTCCAGAAGCTTGCCGTCGAGTACTTCGCTCACGCGGCGTGGGAGCAGCATCGGCTTCCCTACACCATCATCCGGCCGTTCAACTGCGTCGGGGTGGGCGAGGGCAGGGCTCTGGGCGACGTCGAGGTGATGAGTGGAAACGTGAAGCTCGCGATGAGCCACGTGGTGCCGGATCTAGTGCAGAAGGTGCTGCACGGTCAGGATCCCCTCCACATTCTGGGCGACGGGAGCCAGGTCCGCCACTACACCTACGGCGGGGACCTCGCGCGGGGGATAGTGACGGCCATGGAGCATCCGGCTGCGCTCAACGAGGACTTCAATCTCTCGACCGCGACGTCCACCACCGTGCTGGAGCTTGCAGAGACGATCTGGAAGCGGGTGCGCGGCGACACCGTGTCCTTCCGCTACGTCTCGGACGAGCCCTTTGAGCACGATGTCCAGCGCCGTGTCCCCTCCACCGACAAGGCGAAGCGCATCTTGGGTTTCGAGGCCACGACTTCGCTGGACGCGATGCTGGACGAAGTCGTCCC
>Ga0182013_10003842_pt1 | contig 18459 bp, 21 predicted proteins | sample 612S2MmetaG_FD_120487 | JGI IMG/M metagenome (GOLD analysis project Ga0182013, IMG submission 120487) | Permafrost microbial communities from Stordalen Mire, Sweden - 612S2M metaG | ecosystem: Environmental > Terrestrial > Soil > Wetlands > Permafrost | place: Sweden: Stordalen | collected...
AAGAACGGCATCAGCGGCAACATCCTCGGCCACAAGTTCTCGGCGTCCCAGCACCAGCTCCCCGCCGGCTTCCCGTCCGACATCCCCACCCCCGACAACAGCCAGGTCCTGGTGGGCGGTGGCGCCAGCGACTCGTCGGGCGCCGGGTGGGACGTGGCCTTCGCGGTGACCGGCGACGTGACCAGCGGCTCGACCGCCTACCAGGCCAAGTTCCGGAACGCCGGCTACACCATCTCGCAGGTCCAGTCCTCCGGTCCGACCGCGGTGACCTCCCCGACCACCGCCGGCTCCTCGGCGGGGTCCGGGAACACCTCGACCACGGTGACCGTGGACGGTGCCTCCTTCGTGGCCACCAGCCCCAACTGGCAGGTGACGGTGCTCCTCGGCAGCAGCTCCTCGGCGGTCGGCTCGGAGCTGAAGGCAGGCCAGTACGGGGTCAACATCACCGCGGTGCCGCCGCCCTCGACGACCACCACCACGGGCTGATCGCGCCGGGGCACCCGGGTCACCCCTGCAGCAGCTCAGGGTGGCGGGCCTCGACCATCCGGCGCATGCCGTCGCGCCAGTCGACGGTGGTGGTGCCGACCAGCCGGTGGAGGCGGGTGAGGTCGACCTGCACGCTGTCGATGGTGTCGGCGGTCGGTGCGAAGGTGGGCTCGATCCCGGTCAGCTCGCCGAGGTAGCCGCACCACTCCTCGATGCTGACCGCCTGGTGGCCGCCCCAGTTGATGGTCACCGACGGCGAGGTGGCGGCGGCCAGCAGCCCGGGGACGAGGGCGAGGATGTCGTCCTCGTGGATGGGGTGGTAGACGCTCGGGGCGTCGATGTGCACCGGGATGTCGTTGCCGTTGCGCATCATCTCGAGGTGGATGGCGGGCCAGCCGCCGCCGTCGCCGTAGGGGACGGCCAGGCGGGCGATGGTGGTGGGGAGGGCGAAGCGCTGCGACGCCCACCGGGCGGTGGCCTCGGCGGCGATCTTGCCGATGCTGTAGGTCCGGAGGAATGGCCAGACCCCGTGGTTGTCCCCCAGCTGGTCGTCCTCGTCGAAGACGTGGTGACCCATCGGCTTGTACACCCCGGTCGTCGAGCAGTGGAGGAAGGCGCCGGCGTCGCGGTGGTGCTCCATGAGCGACGCCAGCCCGCCGGCGTTGGCCGCCAGGTCGGTGTTCCAGTCGTTGGTCTTGGAGACGGCGAAGTTGACGACCACGTCGGCGTCGGCCGGCAGCCCCGAGACGTCGCCGGCCGCCAGGTCGATCGGCACGCAGCGGACGCCCACCGCCTCCAGGCGGTCGCGGGCCGCCGGGTCCCGGAAGCGGGCCCCGCCGTAGACCTCGTTCTCCTCCGCCAGGGCCAGGGCCACCGGCGTGGCCACCTGGCCGGTGACCCCGGTGATCACGATCGTCTTCCCCTGCAGTGGCTGCGCCGACATCGTTCCGTCCCTCCCTGGCCACCCTGGGTGGGGGCCGAGCCAGCGCAGCCTAGATGCCCCCCCGGACGGCCCGGGTCCGTCCCCGGTCACCACATCGCCGGTACGCCCGGTCCGGGCGGCCCGGAATCGGTGCTAAGGGTGGACATCGCCGGTCCTGGTGGGCCATACTGTCTGTTCCGCCAGCTTTCGCCGGTAGGCCGCATATTCCCAGGTCACCGCTGCGCTCGCGCTGACGGAGTTGTCCGTACTCCCAATCACCAGCTGAAAGTGACGTTCCCATGAGTGCCACCTGGCGCAAGCACGCAGCCTGCCGGGGCATCGATCCAGATGTGTTCTACCCCGCCTCCGACGAGGAGGCCGACGAGGCAAAGGCCATCTGCGACCAGTGCGCTGTACGCGAGGCCTGCCTCGAGCACGCGCTGGCCAATCGGGAGCGCGAGGGCATCTGGGGCGGGGCGACCGAGCGCGAGCGGCGGCGCATCCACCGCCAGCGCCGCAAGTCCGCCTGAGGCTGCACCCGACCGCCGGCAGCCCGGTGGGGACGCGGCCGGCCGTGGTCGGCACCGGGTACGGTGCCTCATGAGCACCACCGAGGAGTCGACGCGCCCGGTGCTCGCCCCCGAGCAGCTCCGGGTGCTCGGGGCCCTGGTGGAGAAGGAGCTCACCACCCCGCAGCAGTACCCGCTGACGCTGAACGCCCTGACGCTCGCCTGCAACCAGACCTCCAACCGCGACCCGGTGGTCACCTACGACGAGGCCACCGCCGAGCTGGCGGTCCGGACCCTCAAGCAGCGCGGGCTGACCCGGTTCGTCCACCCCACCCACGGCCGCTCGGTGCTGCGCTACGAGCACCTGCTGCGGGACGTGCTCGGTGTGGACGACCGCCAGCTGGCCATCCTGGCCGTGCTGCTGCTCCGAGGGCCCCAGACGGTGGGGGAGCTCCGCAGCCGCACCGAGCGGATGGTCGCGTTCGACGACCTCGCCGAGATCGACCACGAGCTCGAGCTCCTGGCCGGGCAGGCCGGGGGCCTGGTGACGCCCGTCCCGCGCCGCCCGGGGCAGAAGGAGGGCCGCTACGCCCACCTCCTCGGGGCCGACGACCCGACGGTGGACCGGCCGGCGCCGCCGCCGGGCCCCGGCGACGGGTCCGTGGTCGCCCAGCCGCAGCCGCAGACGGTCGGCGGGGAGCTCGCCGACCTCCGGCTCGAGGTGGCGGAGCTCCGGCGCCGGCTCGACGAGGTCCGCTCGGCGCTGGGCCTCGACGACTGATCCGGTACGGACAGGTCGGATGACGGGCACGGGGGACGGTGACGAGGTCGATCGGCTGCGGGAGGTCCTCCGCGACCATCCACCGGTGGACGACCGCGAGCGTGCCTCGCAGGCCGCCTTCCTCGATGCCCTCGACCGGCTCGACCGCCCCTTCGACCGGTCGGCCGACCCGACCCACGTCACCGCCTCGGGCATCGTGGTGGGGGAGCGGGGGGTGGTCCTGCACAAGCACCGCCGGCTCGGGCGGTGGCTCCAGCCCGGGGGACACCTCGACCCCGGCGAGTCCCCGGCCACCGCGGTGCTCCGGGAGTGCGCGGAGGAGACCGGCCTGGCGGTGCGCCACCCGGCCGGCGGGCCCCTCCTCGTCCACGTCGACGTGCACCCGGCCGGCGGTCACGTCCACCTCGACCTCCGCTACCTCGTGCTGGGGCCCGACGCCGACCCGGCGCCACCGCCGGGGGAGAGCCAGGAGGTGGCCTGGTTCACCTGGGAGGAGGCCGACCGGCTCGCCGACGGTGCCCTGTCGGGGGCACTCCGATCCGCCCGTAGAGTCGTGCCTACCTCGGCCGGCCCCGAGGAGTGGGAGGACACGCCATGACCGAACCGTTCGACACCCTGCTTGAGGTGCAGCACCACGACACCACGCTCGACCAGCTCCGCCAGCGGAAGCGGACGCTGCCCGAGGCGGCGCAGCTCCGGTCGGTGGAGGCCGAGCACGCCACGGCCACCGCCACGGGCGCCTCCCTCCGCAGCCAGGTCGACGACCTGGCCGCCCGCCAGCGGGCGCTCGAGGACCAGATCGCCTCGGTGGCGGCCCGGCGTCACACCATCGAACAGCGGATGCTGTCGGGGAGCGTCACCGCGTCGAAGGACCTCCAGGCCATGGACACCGAGGTCCACCACCTGGCCGAGCGCCAGGCCGAGTTCGAGGAGCTGGAGCTGGCGCTGGTGGAGGAGGAGGATCCCCTCGACGCCGCCCTGGTCGAGAACGAGGCGCGGGTGGCCGCACTGGCGGCGGAGGTCGAGCGCCTGCGGGGTGAGGTGGCCGAGGCCGAGGCGGCCATCGACGAGTCGGTGGCCGTCGAGGAGGGCCTGCGGGCCGAGGTGGCTGCCGGGCTCCCGGCCGACCTGGCCGCCACCTACGAGGGACTGCGGGCCCACCTCGGCGGGGTCGGCGCCGCCCGGCTGGTGGGCGACCAGTGCGACGGCTGCCACCTCACCCTTCCCTCCAAGGAGGTGGAGCGCATCCGCCGGCTGCCACCCGAGGAGTTCGCCACCTGCGAGCAGTGCGGCCGGATTTTGGTGCACTGAGCCGGTGCTGATCCTGGTGCGGCACGGCGAGTCCACGGGGAACGCCGCCCGGCTCCTGGCCGGGCGGGTCGAGGTCCCGCTCACCGAGCGCGGCCGGGAGCAGGCCCGGGCGGTGGGGGCGTCGCTCCACGGCGTCACGCGGGTGATCGCCAGCCCCCTGGGCCGGGCGCGTGACACCGCGGAGGCCCTCGACCTCGGCCTGCCGGTCGAGATCGACGACCGGTGGGTGGAGGTCGACTACGGCGAGTACGACGGCCGGCCGCTCGGCGACGTGCCCCCCGCCACCTGGGCCGAGTGGCGGGCCGACCCGCACTTCCGTCCCCCGGGCGGCGAGACGATGGCCGAAGTGGGGACGAGGGTCCGGGCGGCGTGCGAGGAGCTCTTCGCCGTCGACGGGGAGGGGGCCAGGGGCGAGGGGGACGTGGTGGTCGTCAGCCACGTATCGCCGATCAAGGCCGCCACCTGCTGGGCGCTCGGACTTCCCGACGAGGGAGCGTGGCGCCTCTACCTGGCCACGGCGTCGGTCACCCGGATCGCCCAGGGTCCCGGGGGGATCGCCCTCCACACCTTCAACGACACCCCCTGGTCGAAGGGGCCGCCGGTCAGGTGAGCAGCGCGGTGAGGGTGTAGTTCATCACCCGCTGGGCGGCGGCCGCCGACCGGTGCCCGTTCGACCGCTGGCCGTCCCACGCCTCCCAGCTGGCTGCCAGCTCGATGGCGTCGAGGAGGATGGGCGCCTCGGTGCCGACCCCGGTCAGCTCCGGCTCGAAGGTGGCGGCCAGCTCCTCGCGGAGGCGACGGCGGGCGACGGCGAGGATCGTCTGGATCGAGTCCGACTCCGCCGCCCGCGACACCACCGCCCGCCGGACCGGCGAGATCGACACGTAGAGCTGGCGGCGCTGGCGGCAGACGGCGTCGATGCGCTGGGCCACCGGCCCGGTCGGGGGGATGCGCACCACCCGTCGCCAGTATCGCTGGGCCTGGACGATGGCGCCCTCCTGAAACACCTCCTCGACGTCGTCGAAGTGGTGGAAGACCAGCCGGAGGGAGACCCCGGCGCGCTCGGCGATGAGCCGGGCGGTGGGGCGCGGGTTCCCCTCCTCGATGAGGTCGATCATGGCCAGGGCGATGTGCCGGCGGGTCCGCTCGCCGCGGAGCAGGCGACCGTCGTAGTCGGGGTCGTGCTCGTGGGCCTCCAGCGCCGAGTCGAGACCGGGGCCGAAGGTGGCCTCGTCGAACACCGTCTTCTTCGACACCGTCGAACCCATCACCTGATGGTACCCACTTCGTCCTCGGAAGACACGGGAAATGTCGGACCGGCCCGTCGACCCACGTTCCGGCATGGGTGGCCGGCGGTGGACGCCGTCATGGCGGTCACGGCATCCGCCCGGCGCGCCGGAGGGCGAAGGCGGCGTGGAGCACCTCGAGGTCGCGCCGGCGGCCGTCGGTGTTGGGGGTGGTGGTGATGAGCCGCTCCGCCTCGTCCTCGGTGGCCCAGGCCAGGGCGCTCGTCTCGCCGTTCGCCTCCCGGGCGGCGTCGTCCACGACGGTGCCGTCGTCCTCCATCACGTAGAAGTAGTTGGAGGTGGCGGTGGCGCCGGCCATGTACCGGCCGGGCAGGTGGCCGACCACCACCGGACGGTGACCGGTCTCCTCCAGCGTCTCCCGGAGGGCGGTGTCGAGGGGGTGCTCGCCCGGGTCGGGCCGGCCCTTGGGGTAGGTCCAGTGGTAACCGCCGTAGTGGTTGGACGGCTCCCGTAGGAGGATGCGCCCCGCCGGGTCGAAGACCACACCGCCGAAGCGGGCCTTGCGTCCCGGCGGCCACTCGCCCTCGGCGAAGAGGTCACGCCGGGCGTAGCCGGCCGGGTCGCGGTCCGGGGCGGTCACCGGTGCCCCTCCGCCTGGCCCTCGCCGGCCAGGAGGCGGTCGCGCCCCAGCAGCACGTGCTCGGCCATCAGGCGACCGGCCCGGGCACCCTCGCCGGCCGACACCGCCCCGGCGATGAGGTGGTGGAAGAGCGCGGAGCGCCGCAGTTCGTCGGCGTCGAACCGGCGGAAGGCCCGGTAGACCAGCGGGACGTCGACGGTGCGGGCCAGCAGCTGCTGGAGACGATCGTGGCCAGCGGCCGCCACCACCGCACCGTGGAAGCGGCCGTTCGCCTCGTGCACCTCCCAGACCGCCCCGGTGCCGTCGGGGTCGGGGCCCCAGGCGGCCACCGCCCGGTCGAAGGCGGCCGCCGCCTCGGCGATCGCGTCGACCTGCTCGGGTGAGCCGCGTCGGGCCGCCAGCTCGGCGGCGTAGGCCTCGAGACGGGCCCGGAGCTCGTAGAGGTCGCGGATGTCGTCCTCGGTGGCGGTGGTGACCACCATCCCGCGGTTGCGCCGGGCGGCGACCAGTCCCTCCACCTCGAGGCGGCGCAGCGCCTCACGGACCGGCGTGCGCGACAGCGACAGCTGCTCGCTCAGCGCCTGCTCGACCAGCCGGGTCCCGGGGGCGTAGCGGCCCTCCACGATGGCCCGGCGGATGCCCCGGTAGGCCGAGTCCGAGCTGCCGAGGCCGTCCCCGCCACCGACGACGGGGCCGGTCACGCCACCGTCCCGTCGGCCAGCAGGCCCGCCCACTCGTCGTCGGTCACCCCGGCCAGGCGTCGGAGCACGTCCTCGGTGTGCTCGCCCAGGCGCGGCCCGACGTCCGCCACCGCCCCCGGCGTGCGCGAGAACTTCGGCACCACACCGGGCATGGGGACCTCGTACCCGGCCCGGGCCACGGCGCGCACCACCATCTCCCGCGCCCGGTAGTGGGGGTCCTCGAGGACGTCGGCGGCGGTGTAGACGCGACCGGCGGGCACCCCGTGGGCGGACAGCACCCCGAGCAGGTCGTCGGTGGCCAGGGTGGCGGTCCACCCGGCCACCAGGGCGTCGAGCTCGGCCATGTGGCGACCCCGGGCGGGGTGGTCCACGAACCGGGGGTCGTCGGCCAGGTCCGGCCGCCCCATGGCGGCGCACAGCCGCCGGAACACCGAGTCGGCGTTGCCGGCCACGAGGACGTCGGAGCCGTCGGCGGTGGGGTAGGCGTTGGCGGGGGCCACGCCGGGGAGCACGCTGCCCGTGCGGGTCCGCGTGACCCCGGCCACGTCGAAGTCGGCCAGGGTCGACTCCATCAGTGCCGCCACCGCCTCGTAGATGGCCACGTCCACCTCCTGGCCGAGGCCGCTGCGCTGCCGCTCCGCCACCGCCGCCAGCGTGCCCACCACCGCGAACAGCCCGGCCAGGGAATCGCCGAGGCTGATGCCGCAGCGCGCCGGGGGCCGGTCGGGGTCGCCGGTGGTGCCGCGGATGCCGCCCATCGCCTCGCCGATGGAGCCGAAGCCGGCGTCGCGCGACCGGGGCCCGGTCTGGCCGAAGCCGGACACGTGGACCAGCACCAGCCCCGGGTTCCCCTGACGGAGGGCGTCGAACCCGAGTCCCCACTCCTCGAGGCGTCCCGGGGTGAAGTTCTCGAGCACCACGTCGACCCGGCGGGCCAGTCGTCGGACGAGGGCCCGGCCGGGCCCGGTGCGGAGGTCGATGGCCACCGAGCGCTTGTTGCGGGCGATGGCCGGCCACCAGAGGCCCTCGTCCCCGTGGGTCAGCCCCCAGGTCCGCATGGGGTCGCCGCGCCCGGGGGCCTCGACCTTGACCACCTCGGCGCCGTAGTCCCCGAGCAGCTGGCCGGCGAACGGCCCGGCGATGAAGTTGCCCAGCTCGAGCACGCGCAGTCCGGCCAGGGGGCCGCCAACGGTCGGGGAGTCCATGGCATAATTGTATACAATCAATGTGTCTCCGAGGTCGACCATGCCTATCGGAGGGTGCAAGGAGTGCCGTGAGGGGTATGGTTGCATACAAACGAGATCCCGCCCCCGCGGTGCACAACGATCGGGCACGCTGGGGGAGACCGTGAGGAGGCGAGGCGCATGGTGGCACCGGAAGGCCGGTTCGAGTTCCGGGGGGTCAACCACCTGGCGCTCGTCTGCCGGGACATGGCCCGCACCGTCGACTTCTACACCAACGTCCTCGGCATGCCACTGGTCAAGACCATCGAGCTCCCGGCCGGGATGGGCCAGCACTTCTTCTTCGACTGCGGCGGCGGTGACACCCTCGCCTTCTTCTGGTTCCCCGACGCCCCCGAACCGGCGCCGGGGGTGTCGGCCCCGGCCGGCCGGCCCGATCAGGGGTCGCTGACCAGCGCCATCGGATCGATGAACCACGTGGCCTTCTCCGTGCCACCGGAGCGGATCGAGGAGTACCGCCGGCGCCTCCTGGCCGCCGGGGTCGACTGCACCGAGGTGGCCAACCACGACGACAGCGAGTGGGGGATCGCCGACGAGCCCCACCCGGGGGTCTTCGTGCGCTCCGTCTACTTTCAGGACCCGGACGGGATCCTCCTGGAGCTCGCCTGCTGGACCCGCCCGCTCACCGCCGCCGACGTCAGCCACCAGCCGGCCCGGGCCGTCGACCCGGCCCGGGCCTGAGGGCCCGCGGTGCCCCGGCTCCGCCAGGTGCCCAAGGCCGAGGCGGAGGCCCCCATCGTCACGGTGATGTACGACTACCTCTTCGAGGGGCGCGACCCGGTGGCCGAGCCGGGCACCGCCACCGGCTCGCCGGGGGACTGGTGGACGGTGTTCGCCCTGGTGCCCGACGTCCTCGAACACGCCGTCCAGGGCTTCGGGCTCTACCAGAGCCCCAACCGGCGCCTGGCCCCGCGGCTGCGGGAGCTGTCGCAGGCCCGGGCCGGCTGGGCGGCCGGGAGCTCGTTCGTCTTCTCCCAGCACTGCAAGTCGCTACGCGCCCTCGGCGTCCCCGACACCACCATCGCCTCCATCCCCCACTGGTCCGCCGCCGACTGCTTCGACGAGGCCGAGCGGCTGGTCCTGGCCTATACCGACTGCCTGGTCTTCGACCGGGGCCGGGTCCCCGACGGCCTGTTCGAGGCGCTGCGGGGCCGGCTCGCCGACGAGGAGATCCTCGAGCTGACCTACATCGGGGCGCTCTACCTGCAGCACGCCGTGATGTCGCGGGCGCTCCGGACCGAGTTCGACGACCGGCCCGAGCCGGTGGTGGAGGTGGTCAGCGGGTCCGGGGACGCCGCCCGCGACGTCGGGCTCGACATCGCCCCGCCCCCCTCGTGAGCCGATGACCGGCGCCGCGGTCGCCGTCGAGGTCGTCGAGGTGGCGCCCCGGGACGGCCTCCAGGACGAGCCGGTGGTGGTCCCCACCGCCGACAAGGTCGAGCTGATCGAGCGCGCCCTGGCCGCCGGGGTCCGTCGGGTGGAGGCGGTGAGCTTCGCCCGCCCGGACCGGGTGCCGACCATGGCCGATGCCGAGGAGGTGATGGCCTCGGTGCGGCGGCGGCCGGGGACCCGCCTGTCGGGGCTGGTCCTCAACCGGCGGGGCCTGGAGCGCGCCCTGGCCGCCGGGGTCGACGACGTCCAGGTGGTGGTGGTGGTGACCGAGTCCTTCTCGCGGCGCAACCAGGGCGCCGGGGTGGAGGAGGCCCTGGCCATGTGGGCGTCGGTGGCCGAGGAGGCCCACCGCAGCGGGGTCGGGGCCTCGGTGACCCTGGCGGCCGCCTTCGGGTGCCCCTACGAGGGGACCGTCGACCCGTCCCACGTCCGGGAGGTGGCCCGCCGGGCCGCCGGGGCCGGCCCGTTCGAGATCGCCCTGGCCGACACCATCGGCTGTGCCGTCCCCCCGGAGGTGGACGCCCTGGTCCGGGGCGTGGCGGCCGACACCGGGCTCCCGGTCCGCCTCCACCTCCACAACAGCCGGAACACCGGGTACGCCAACGCCGTGGCCGGCCTGTCCGCCGGGGCCGCCGCCCTCGACGCCGGCATCGGGGGGATCGGGGGCTGCCCGTTCGCCCCCGGGGCCACGGGCAACGTCGCCACCGAGGACCTGGTCCACCTGCTCGACCGGATGGGGATCGCCACCGGCATCGACCTCGACGCCCTCCTCGGGACGTCGGCCTGGCTGGCCGCCACCCTCGGCCACCCGCTGCCCGGCCAGGTGGCTCGGGCGGGCCCGTTCCCGACGGCGCGGGCGGTCGCCGGGTGAGCGCCGGGGTGCCGTCCGACGGGGTCCGCCGTCCCGAGGACGTGACCCGGGGGTGGCTCACCGAGGTGCTGGCCGGCCGCGGCCTGGTGGCCGACGGCGTCGAGGTCACCTCGCTGACCATCACCCCGGTGGGGACCGGGCAGATGGCCGACACCGTGCGGATCACCTTCACCACCGGGGACGACCCCGCCACCCGCTCGGTGGTGGCCAAGTTCGCCTCCGCCGACGAGCGGAGCCGGACCACCGGGCTGATGACCCGGGCCTACGAGGTCGAGGTCGGCTTCTACCGGGAGGTGGCCGACCGGGTGCGGACCCGCCTCCCGCGCTGCCACCACGCCGCCCTCGAGCCCGGGACCGGGTGGTTCGTGGTGGTCCTGGAGGACATCGCCGACGGCGTCCAGGGCGAGCAGCTCGAGGGGTGCACTCCCGAGGTCGCCGAGGTGGCCCTCGTCGAGTTGGCCGCCCTCCACGGACCCACCTGGTCCGACCCGGTGGCGGCCGGCCTGCCCTGGCTCCAGCGCGGCGGGCCGGCGGCCGACCGCTTCCTCACCGAGCTGGTCACCCCGCTGTGGCCCGGGTTCGTCGACCGCTACGCCGATCGGCTCGGGTCGGACCACCTGGCGCTGTGCGACCGGTTCGTGGCCGGCCTCGGGCCGTGGCTGGCCGGCCGTCCGGAGGCCACCTGCGTGGTCCACGGCGACTTCCGGCTCGACAACCTGCTCTTCCGACCCGGCGATCCCCGGCCCTGGGTGGTCGACTGGCAGACGGCGGCGTGGGGCCCCGCCGCCGCCGACGTCGGCTACCTCCTGGGCGGGAGCCTGCTGGCCGAGGACCGGCGCCGCCATGCCGACCGGCTGCTCGGCGTGTACCACCGGGCGCTGGCCGACCACGGGGTGTCGGACTACGGGCTCGACCGGCTGGCCGAGGACGTGCGCCACCTCTGCTTCAGCGGGCTGCTGATGTCGATCGGCGCCTCCATGCTGGTGAAGCGGACCGAGCGCGGGGACGAGCTGTTCGTGACCAGCGTGGCCCGGTACGCCCAGCAGGCCCTCGACCTCGGTGCCGACGACCTCCTGGAGCCCACCGGGCGGCGGGGGACGGCGCTCGCGTAGCCTCGTCCGCATGTGCCGGAACATCACCACCCTGCGAGGCCTGGAGCCGTCGGCGACCCCGGAGGAGATCGAGGCGGCCGCCCTCCAGTACGTCCGGAAGGTCGGCGGCGTGCAGTCGACGTCGTCGCGCACCGAGGCCGCCGTCGCCGAGGCGGTGCGGAAGGTGGCCGAGGCCACCACCGAGCTCCTGGCCGGGCTCCCGCCGCGGCAGCGCCCCCCGACGACCGTGCCGCCGCTCCGGCGACGGGCGTCGGCGCCGGCCGCCCCGTGAACGCCCTCCTCTTCGCCGTCGGGCTGGTGGTGGTCATCGCCACCTCGGCCAGCGTCCTGTTCACCATCGTGCTGCCGCGCGAGCCGCGGGGCATCGAACGCCTCTCCTCGTACGCCAACCGGGCGGTCCGGCTGGCCTTCCTCGGGCTGTCCCGCCTGTCCCGGACCTACGAGGGGAAGGACGCCCTCCTGGCCCCCACCGCCCCGGTGGCCCTGGTGGCCCAGCTGGCCTTCTGGGCCGCCTGCTTCGTCGTCGGCTACGGGCTGATGCTGGTCGGCACCACCCACCATTTGGGATCGGCGCTCATCCAGGCGGCCGGCGCGGTGTTCACCGTCGGGACCATCGACCTGAGCGGCCGGGCCAACCAGGCGGTCGACATCGCCGCCGGCGCCACCTGGGTGGTGATCGTGGCCCTCCAGATCGCCTACCTCCCGGCGCTCTACCAGGCGTTCAACCGGCGCGAGTCCCTGGTGGCCATGCTCGACAGCCGGGCCGGCGTGCCGGCCTGGGGCCCCGAGGTGCTGGCCCGGCACCAGCTGGTGGGCATCATCGACACCCTCCCCGACTTCTACGCCTCGTGGGAGCAGTGGTCGGCCGACCTGGCCGAGAGCCACACCACCTACCCGGTGATGCTCCTGTTCCGCTCGCCCGACCCGTGGTTCTCCTGGCTGGTGGGGCTGCTGGCCGTGCTCGACGGTGCCGCCATGCACCTCGCCCTCGCCCCCTCGACGGCGTCGTCGCAGTCGAGGCTCTGCCTGCGGATGGGCTTCACCGCCCTCAACCGGATCGCCAAGGTGCTCGGCTGGGAGGTGGACCCCGACCCGAACCCGGAGGGGCCGATCCGGCTCACCTTCGAGGAGTTCGCCGAGGCGGTGTCCATGCTGGAGGACGTCGGGTTCCCCATGGAGCGCACCGCCGAGGAGGCCTGGCCGGACTTCCGGGGATGGCGGGTCAACTACGAGGAGTCCGCCTACCGGCTCTGCGACCGGTTCACCGCCCCGCCGGCCCCGTGGTCGGGGAGCCGGCGCCACCTCCGGTCGGGGTCGGTGGCCCCCCGCCGGCCGCCCCAGCGGTCGCCCGGGCTCCACCGCCCCGAGGTGGTCATCGAGCCCACCGCGCACCGCCGCTCCGTCCTCCACCGCGGGGACGACCAGCCCGACGGCTGACCCCGCCGGTCAGCCCCGCCGGCGCCCGGCGATTCCCCGGAGGTCCCCGTCGTCGTCCTTCAGGACCTCGATGCGCCCGTAGCCGGCGTCCTCCAGGAGATCCGTGACGGCCGCCGCCTGGTCGCCGCCGAGCTCGAGGAGGAGCCAGCCACCGGGCCGCACCCACCGCGGGCTCCGGGCCACGGCGACCGACAGCAGCGACAGTCCACCGTCCCCCCCATCGAGGGCGCGCCGGGGCTCGAAGGCCCGGACGTCGCGCGGCAGCAGGTGGAGCGCGTCGACGGGCACGTAGGGGAGCACCCCCACCAGCACGTCGACCGACCCGGCGAGGCCGGGGGGCAGCGGGTCGTCGAGGCTCCCCTCGTGGACGACGACCCCGTTGCGGCGGGCGCAGGCGGCGGCCACCGGATCGAGCTCGGTCCCGACCACCCGGGCATCGGGGTGGGCCGACTGCAGCACCAGGGCCAGTGCCCCCGACCCGGTGCAGAGGTCGACCGCCGTCCCGTCGTCGGGGAGGAGGTCGGCGGCGCGTCGGGCGAGCGCCTCCGACTGCCACCGGGGGACGTAGACGCCGGGGTCGACGGCCAGGTCCAGCCCACAGAACCGGGTGGTGCCCGTGATCCAGGCCAGTGGCTCGCCGGTCCGGCGACGGGCCACCATCCGTCGGAGCGCGTCGGGATCGGGAGCGGCGGCCACCAGCTCGGCGGCCTCCTCGTCGGCGGCCACGCAGCCGGCCGCCTCGAGGGCGCCGATCACCCAGGCCGGGTCGGGGGCATCGTCCACCCGGCCATGATGGCCGGGCCCCGGCCGGCCCGCGCCCGTCGGCGGACCGGTGCCCCGGTGGTCGGGGCTCAGGCCCCGAGGTGGCGGAACGTCTCGAGCTCGATCCAGGTGACGCTGGCCGGGGGCTCGGTGAGCCCCCCTGGAGGGCGTCGAGCAGCCGTCCCTCCATGAAGGCGCCCTGGTGGCCGGGGGTGTCCCCTACCTCCAGCACGGTCAGGTTGCCGGCGTCACCGGGACGGAGCCGCCCGTCCGGGGGCAGACTGGGCCCATGACCACCGAACGACTCGAGGTGCAGCGCACCGTCCCGGCCGACCCGGCCACCATCTTCCGACTGCTGTGCGATCCACGCGGCCACGTGGCGATCGACAGCTCGGGGATGCTGATGGACGCCACCGGCGACCCGGTGTCGGCCGTCGACGACTCCTTCGTGGTGCACATGGACCGCGAGGCCCTCAACGACTATCCGATGGGGACGTACGACGTCACGGTCACCATCACCGCCTTCGAACAGGACCGCGAGCTGGCCTGGACGATCCTCGGGCAGATCCGGCCGCAGATCGGCCACGTCTACGGCTACCGGCTGGAGCCGGTGGAGGGCGGCACCCTGGTCACCAGCTACTACGACTGGTCGGCCATCGATCCGGTCTGGAAGGAGGCGGCCATCTTCCCGGTCATCTCCGAGGGGGCGCTGCGGGCCACCCTGGGCATCCTCGACCGGACGGTCACCCGGGACAACCGGGCCGGCTGACCGCGCGCCACGCCTCGTCAGGGGACGAGGACGATCTTCCCCCGGGTGTGCCGGTCCTCGAGCCGGGCGTACGCCTCGCGCACCTGGTCCAGGGGGTAGGTGGCGGCGATGGGGACGGTGATCCGTCCCGAGGCCACCAGGTCGGCCATCTCGGCCAGGACGTCGGCCGAGGCGGCGGTGGAGCTGCCCTCCGCCTTGGTGCCGAGCTCGGCGGCGGCCTCGAAGGCGATGATCGTCTCGATGCGCCCCGGTGCCACGCCGAGGTCGACGGCCAGCCGGAGGTACTCCTCGCCGAACAGGTCGATGAAGGCGTCGACACCGTCGGGGGCGGCCGCCCGGATGCGGTCGGCCAGGCCCTCGCCGTAGGCCACCGGGGTCACCCCGACCGTCCGCAGCCACGCGTGGTTGGCCTCCGAGGCGATGCCGATCACCTCGGCGCCCCGCACCTTCAGGAGCTGCACCACGACGGATCCCACCCCGCCGGCGGCCGCCGACACCACCACGGTGTCGCCCGGCCCGGCGTCGACGGCCCGGACGGCGGCGTAGGCGGTGGTGGCGACCACGTAGAGCCCGCCGGCCACCTCCCACGAGAGCCCGTCCGGCTTGTGGATCACGTGGTCCTCGGGGGTGGTGAGGTACTCGGCGTGACTGGCGCGGGTGTCGGCCCAGCCGAGCACCTCGTCGTCGACGGCGAAGGTGGTGACCCCGGTCCCGACCTCGGTGACCACGCCGGCGAAGTCGCTGCCCTCCCCCGACGGGAAGGTGGCCGGCAGACGGGCGTCGAGCAGGCCCTTGCGGATGGACGCCTCGCCGGGGTTGATGCCGGCTGCCCGCACCTGCACCACCACGTGGCCGGGGGTGGCGTGGGGGACCTCGACCTCGGCGACGTAGAGCACGTCCCGGTCGCCGTACGCGTCGAACCTGACTGCCTTGGACATGGACGGACCTCCGGGTCGCTCGAACGGGTGCCCCCCGACGTCGCCCGAGTCTAGGGAGGGCGCTCCACCGGTCCTCCGTCCGGACGACCCCTCCGGGCCCGCGACCACCGACCGGTCAGGCCGACGGGTCGATGAGGTAGGCGTCACCGGCCGAGCCGACCACCGCGCAGAACGTCGGCGACGCGCACGAGATGCCCACCGCGTTCCCCGACGGGACGACCGGTACGCCCGGCGACCAGGCACCGCCACCGGTGGAGGTGAAGACGTCCGAGCCGTCGGTGGCCGCACAGAACGTCGAGGCGCACGAGATCCCGGAGGGGGCGAAGGTCGCCGTCAGAGGGGTGAACGCCGAGCCGTCGAAGGTGAAGGTGCTGCCGCTGCCCTTCCCACCGGCCATGCAGAAGCGAGCCGTGGGGCACGACACGCTCGCACTCCCGTCGACCAGGACGAAGGCGAGCGGGTTGAGGGTGCCGTTGGTAGCGGTCTGGTAGGTGCCGTTGCCGCTGAGAACGAGGCAGTCGTAGTCGTCGGAGGGGCTCGTGGTGTCGATCGCACAGCTGAGGGAGCGGGCGCCCTCGGCACTCCCCAGGGCCCCGTTGGGCCCGGCGAACTCGTACCAGCGGTCGGCCGCCACCGGGTAGCTGGCGTAGTAGATGGCCACCTCCCCGGTGCTGGCCGAGACGGCGGCGCAGTTGTCGATCCCCTGGAGGACGGAGCACGTCACGCTGGCGAAGTCGCTGCCCGTCACGCGGGACGGCGGTGATGCCAGCGCCGTCCACGAGGTGCCGTCGTACACCGCGAAGCCGCGCTGGGCCCGGCTGACCGTCAGGCAGTAGGTGGCGGACGTGCACGACACGCTGGACAGGCCGCCCGAGGGGTCGACCCGGACCGGGGCCGACCACGAGGTGCCGTTGAAGGCGATGGCGTCGCCCCCGGCGTCGACGGCCATGCAGAAGGTCGGGGACGGGCACGACACGTCGGTGAGGGCGTACGGGGAGATGACGGTGGCGTGGCTGGGCACCACCGCCATCCCCACGATGGGCTTGTTGAGGGTCATCCCCCCGGTGGAGCCGTAGAAGACGGCGTCGCCGTAGGAGAAGATGCCCCCGTCGGCGGCCACCAGCCAGTAGCCGAGCCCGTCCAGGGTGGAGGCCATCCCCACGATGGGCTTGTTGAGGGTCATCCCTCCGGTCGAGCCGTAGAAGAGCGCGTCGCCGTAGGAGAAGATGCCACCGTCGGCGGCCACCAGCCAGTAGCCGTGGCCGTCCGGGGAGGACGCCATCCCCACCATCGGCTGGTTCAGGGTGATGCCGCCGGTGGAGCCGTAGAACGTGGCGTCCCCGAAGCAGAAGATCCCCCCGTCGGAGGCCACTAGCCAGTAGCCGTGCCCGTCGGGCGTCGAGGCCACCCCGACGATGGGCTTGTTCAGCGTGATCCCGCCGGTGGAGCCGTAGAAGACGGCGTCGCCGAAGGCGAAGACCCCGCCGTCGGTGCCCACCAGCCAGTAGCCGTGGCCATCGGGGGTGGCCGCCATGCCGACCGTCGGCTTGGCAGCCGGGTCGTTGAAGGTGCCGCCGTAGAAGAGGGCGTCGCCGTAGGCGAACACCGCGCCGTTGCCACCGACCTCCCAGTACCCGCCGCCGTCGGGGGTGGCCGCCATGCCCACGATCGGGGCGGTGAGGGTGAGGTTCGCCGCCGAGCCGAAGTACGTCGCCGCCCCGTAGGAGAACAGCCCGCCGTCGGCCGCCACCAGCCAGTAGCCGGCGCCCGGACCGGTATCGAGGTGGGGGCGGTGGGGGCCGTGGTTCACGGCGCCGGCGGTCGGGGCCGGGAGGATCGCGGCGGCGGCCACCACGGTGCCGAGGAGGACCGCCGCGGTAGCGAGGAGGACGGCCACCCCCCGTCGCGATGGCCGGGGAGCCGTGGTGGGTGGTGCTGCCGTCATGGCCCGCTCGATTCTCCCGGGTGGTCGCCGAGCCACGCACCGGGTCCGCTCCCGAGCGTAGCCCCCGACGGTGGACGGGGACGGGGTGGCGGGGCCGGCCGGGGGCCGCCGGAGGTGCCCGGTACGGTGGATCCATGGTCCGAACGCCGGGTGTGGCCGCCTCCGCCCTCACGGTCGGCACCTCGCTGGTCTGGATCCTGCTCGTCGCGGTGCTGGTCGTGGTGGTGGCCGTCGTCGCCGTCCGTCGCCTCCACCCGGCCGGACCGGTCAGACGCCGGCAGCGCCACGACGCCGATCAGCGGGCACTGGCCGAGGCGGCCACGCCCCGGGGCGACCGGTCACCGGCCGACGACAAGGTGGTGCGCCGCCGCCTGCGCCGCCTCGAGCGGTCGCTCGACCCGAACCTCACCGACTCCCAGCGGCACTGGTTCGCCAGCCACCTGGAGGGCCGTCGGTACCGGCAGGCTCTGGAGTCCCTGACCCACTGGACGGTCGACTCGGAGCTCCCCGTCACACCCGAGGCCCGGACCGAGCTCGTGGCCCTCGCCGACGTGCTGGGGGTGAAGGGCACGGTGCAGGGGATCCTCCACAGCCGCCAGCGCCAACCGCACCACCGGCTCCATGCCGAGGAGGACGGCCGGCCGGGCCTCGACGTCCCGTTCGCCGAGTTCGAGGAGCTGGTCGCCGACGCGCTCGACTCCATGCCCGACGAGTTCCTCAAGGCCATGACCAACGTGGTGATCACCGTCGAAGAGGAGGCCGACGACCGCAACCTCTACGGGCTCTACCAGGGCGTGCCGCTCACCAAGCGCCCGTACGGCACCTGGTACGCCAACCCGGACCGGATCTTCATCTACCGGCGGACGATCTGCGAGCACTGCCGGACCCTGGAGGAGGTCAGGAACCAGGTCCACAAGACGGTGGTTCACGAGATCGCCCACCACTTCGGCATCAGCGACCCCCGCCTGCACGAGCTCGGCTGGGCCTGACGGCCGGTCCGAGGATCGACGCCACCATGGGTTCCGGGGGCACCCGGGTACCCGGCGCGGGACCGCCACGTCCCAGCACGCTCCGGAGGACAGGAGTCGATACCATGCCATCGGGAGTGCCGGGTCAGGCGCCGGAGGGGGGGACGGGGTGCAACTTCGGCGGTATGGAGCGGTGGTTTCCGCGGTCCTCCTCTCGGTGGCCACTCTGACCGTCGCCTCCGGGGTATCCGTGGCGCGGGCATCCTCGCCGAGGGCGGCAGCGGTTCTGCCGCACTGGGGGAACTCACCACCCCCTGCCATCGACCGCCAGGGTCCCGATCCGGAGCACCCCGGCCCGTCCGGTGGGTCCACGCCGCACCTCGTCGGCGGGCATGGCACGACGACGTCGACGAACTGGGCCGGACAG
>Ga0182013_10003846_pt1 | contig 18446 bp, 18 predicted proteins | sample 612S2MmetaG_FD_120487 | JGI IMG/M metagenome (GOLD analysis project Ga0182013, IMG submission 120487) | Permafrost microbial communities from Stordalen Mire, Sweden - 612S2M metaG | ecosystem: Environmental > Terrestrial > Soil > Wetlands > Permafrost | place: Sweden: Stordalen | collected...
GTACGCTGCTGCATGTGCTGGGCGGGTTAGATGTGTTGACCAGCGGAGAGATTTTCCTCGATGACGAACCGATTCACCGGTTGGACGAGGCGGCGCTGGAAAGCCTGTTGGTCAAGGCCGAGGCCTTCGAGGGCCAGGCCCTGCCGCTCGATCCCGCCGCCCGCGAGGCCATGATCGCCATGGCCGACGGCGATGGCCGCTATCTGCTGACCCTGGCCGAGACCCTGTTCAACCTGGGCCCGGACCATCCGCTCACCCCGGCCGAACTGGGCCAGGTGCTGCAAAAGCGCAGCCCGGCCTACGACAAGGACCGCGAGGAGCATTACAATCTCATCTCCGCCCTGCATAAGTCGGTGCGGGGCTCGGACCCCGACGCGGCGCTCTACTGGCTGGCGCGCATGCTGGAGGGCGGCGAGGACCCCCTGTTCATCGCCCGGCGACTGGTGCGCATGGCCAGCGAGGACATCGGCCTGGCCGACGCCACGGGCCTGCTGCTCGCCATCGCCGCGCGCGACGCCTACGACTTCCTGGGCTCGCCCGAGGGCGAACTGGCCCTGGCCCACGCCTGCGTGCACCTGGCGTGCGCGCCCAAGTCGACGGCGGTGTACAAGGCCTTCGGCGCCGCGCGCCGGGCCGCGCGCGAAACCGGCTCGCTCATGCCGCCCAAGCACATCCTCAACGCACCCACACGGATGATGAAGGACATCGGCTACGGCAAGGGCTACGCCTACGATCCGGACACCGAGGACGGCTTTTCCGGCCAATCCTATTTCCCCGAGGGCATGGCGCGCCAACGGTTCTACCAGCCCAAGGGCGAGGGCGCGGAGGGCCGGATCAAGGAACGTTTGGAGCAGTGGGCGCAGATGCGCGCCAGGAAGGGCGGCGGCGCCTGATGGCCCTGGCTCCCGTCAAACTATCCCCCGAGGAGATCGCCCAGGTCCGCGCCATGGTGATCTTCCATGACGACCAGGTGCTGGTGCTCAACAAGCCGGCCGGCCTGTCGAGCCAGGGCGGGCGCGGGCAGGTACATACCCTGGACGAGCTCCTGTGGGCCTTCGCCAAGTCCAACGGCAATCGGCCCCGTCTGGTGCACAGGCTGGACCGCGACACCTCCGGCGTGATCCTCACCGCCAAGACCAAGCCGGCGGCGGCCTTCCTGGGCAAGGCCCTGATGAACCGGCGCTTTCGCAAGCACTACCAGGCCATCGTCGCGCCCGGCGCGCCTGAGCCGCGCGCGGGGATCATCGAGGCGCCGCTGCGCCGCGTCGAGCAGGGGCGGGAGGTCTACATGCGGATCTGCGAGCCCGATCATCCCGACGCCCAGAGCGCCAAGAGCGTCTATCGCACCCTCGCGGAGGGGCCCGACGCCGCGTTGCTCGAGCTGGAGCCCCACACCGGCCGCATGCACCAGCTTCGGGCCCATCTGGCCTCCATTGGCCGGCCCATCGCGGGGGACGCGCGCTACGGCGGCGCGCTGATGGTGGGCGGCGAGCCGGTTCCCCGCCTGATGCTGCACGCCGCCACCCTTGGATTTCCCCACCCGGACGGGGGCATGAAGTGGATCCACGCCGACCCGCCGGAGGACTTTTCCGGCTTGCAGGCCCGCCTCGCCCTGGCGAGCGCGGCCGTGGCGCCCTAGGAACGGCTCATGAAGGAAGTGCGCACCCTGTTTGTGGCGGCCGGCGAGGACGGGACGCGTCTGGATCGCTGGTTCAAGCGCCGGTGGCCGCATCTGAACCACATCCAGATCAACAAGCTGGCCAGATCCGGCCAGATTCGCGTGGACGGGGCGCGGGTCAAGCCGGATACGCGCCTGACGGAGGGGGCGCAGGTGCGCGTGCCGCCCCTGCCCGAAGCGCCCGATCCGACCGAAAAGCGCCCCGGCCTGTCCGAGCGCGACATCGCCTACGCCAAGTCGCTGGTGCTGTACGAGGACGATGAGGTCCTGGCCCTGAACAAGCCCTGCGGCCTGGCGGTGCAGGGCGGCACCAAGACGGTCAAGCATGTGGACCGGCTGCTCAGCGCCTGGGGCGAGGGGCTGGAGCGCCCGCGTCTGGTGCACCGGCTGGACCGCGACACCTCCGGCGTGCTGCTGCTGGGCAAGAGCCCGGCGGCGGCGGCGCGCCTGTCCGGCGCCTTCGCCAAGCGCAAGGCCAAGAAGACCTATTGGGCGATCGTGGCGGGCAATCCGCATCCGCAGCAGGGCCTGATCGAACTGGCCCTGGTCAAGAAGGGCGTGGGCGACCGCGAACTGGTGGTGCCCGCCGAGCCCAAGGAGGCGGGGGCCGAGCCGGCCGACACCGAGTACGTCACCATCAGCCGCGCCGCCAAGCGCGCCGCCTGGATGGCGCTGCGCCCACTCACCGGCCGCACGCACCAATTGCGCGCCCACATGAAGGCCATCGGCCATCCGATCCTGGGCGATCCCAAATACGGCGACGAAGCCTCCGAGGCCTTGTCCGGAGGCCTGAAGCTGCAACTGCATGCGCGCCGCTTGACCCTGCCGCACCCCGGCGGCGGCATGCTGGTGATCGAAGCGCCGATCAGTCCGGAATTGAAGGCGGGCTTTGAGCGCTTCGGCTTCGACGAACACGAAGCCGATCCGGAGCCATTCCAGGCTGTGGGCCGCCGGCGGTGAAGCTGGCGGTGTGGGACGTGGACGGCACCCTGGTGGACAGCCGGGCGGTCATCTTGGAGTGCTGCCAATACGCCTTGACGCAATCGGGCCTGCCCGCGCCCGACTACGACGCCGTGCGCCAGATCGTAGGACTGAGCCTGGCCCATGCCCTGTCGGTTCTGGCGCCGGAGCTCGATCACGAGGGCGTCCGGCGCGCGGCGGCCAGCTACAAGGCCCGATTCCAGAAGCACAGGGACCGCCCTGGCTTCAAGGAGCCGCTGTATGAGGGTGCGGACGAGACCCTGCGCAGGCTCAAGGCCGAGGGCTGGCGTCTGGCCATCGCCACCGGCAAGAGCCGGCGCGGGGTGGACTCGATTGTACGGCTGAACGGCTGGGCGGACCTGTTCCATTCGACCCACTGCGCCGACGACGGTCCCGGCAAACCCGACCCGGCCATGCTGATCGCCGCCATGGCCGCCTCAGGCGCGCGCCCGGACCAGACGGTCATGATCGGCGATACGGTCCACGACATGCGCATGGCGCTGGCTTGCGGTGTGCGGGCCCAGGGCGTGTCGTGGGGGTTCAATACCGCCGAAGAACTCCAAGGCGCCAAAGCCCATCAGGTAGCAGCGGACTTCATCAGCTTGAACAAAATGCTGGATGCCTTTTCTCTGTCGCTGTCTCCGGTATAGGCGCTGGGAGGCGTAACCATGACCCAACCGACCGAGCCGCCCCGACGGTTCTATAAGGCCGTGAGGATCGAGGCGGGGGATGGGTACGCCATCCTGCTGGACGGCCGCAGGACGCGCACGCCCGCCGGCGCTCCCCTACGGCTCCCGACCGAACCCCTGGCCAAAATGCTGGCGGCTGAGTGGGAGCGTCAGGGCGAGCACATCCGCACCGCGGACATGCCGGCCGCACGCCTAGCGTTCACGGCGCTGGACCGGGTGAGTGAGACGCGCGAGGCGGTGTGCAAGGAAGTGGCCCGCTACGCCGGCTCGGACCTGCTGTGCTATTTCGCCGATCACCCGCGGGCGCTCGTAGCCCGGCAGCAGCAAGCCTGGGGTCCGTTGCTGGATTGGGCGCGCGACGAACTTGCCCTGCATCTGGTTCGCACGGTGGGCGTGTCTCCCGTCGAGCAGCCTGCGGAGAGCTTGCTGCGTGTCGCGCGATGGGCGGGCGCGCTGGATGACTTCGCCCTGGCGGGTCTGGCCCACGCCACGGCCTTGCTGGGGTCCGCCGTCCTGGCTTTCGCCCTACAGAGGGGCCGGCTCGACGGGGAGGGCGCGTTCAGCCTTTCCCAGATCGACGAGACCTTTCAGGCCGAGCAGTGGGGCGTGGACGCGGAAGCCGCGGCCCGCGCCAGGGCCTTGCACGCCGAGACCTTGATGCTGGACGCCTGGTTTCGAAGCTTGGGGGCCTAGGGGTCAACACCTGACATGTGAGTCCGGCGAGGGGATTGCCCGACCGCTGCCCCCCCGACGGCGACCTTCGGAACGTCTGCAAAGGGACATGGCCGCAGCGCCTGCACATGCCGGCAAGGACGGGCCTTTAGGGCGCCAACGCCGCCCCCTCCGGAGCGCCTCGGCCAAGCTTGTCAGGCAAGGGATCCGTCTCGGCGACGAATTCCAGAGAGACCGAATTGATGCAGTAGCGATGACCGGTGGGCTTGGGACCATCGGGGAACACATGCCCCTGGTGGCTGTCGCAGCGGGCGCAACGGGTTTCCACGCGGACCATACCATGGCTGGCGTCGCGCACCAGATTGACGTGGTCCTCGTCGAACGGCTCATAGAAGCTGGGCCAGCCGGTGCCGGATTCGAACTTCGTGCGCGAGCGAAACAGCGGCAGACCGCACAGTCTGCAGCAGTAGGCGCCGGGCGACTTGTTGCCCAGCAGGCCGCCACAGAAAGGCGCTTCGGTCCCGTGGCGGAGCAGCACCTCGCTTTCCTCCCGCGTCAGGCCCGCCTCCAACGCGGCGCGCTGGGAGGGCGATGGCGGCGCGAGGTCGAAGCTGCTACCTGAGCGGCTGTGTTCGGTGGGGTTCACGGGGAAGCCTCCTTGCGTTCGAAGACGGTTAAAGCGCACGCCCCAGGCGTGATGCAAGCCGGCTCATTTGGGGAATCGGCTGGATGGCCATGGCAAAGCGGGCCAAAACGCACGGAGCGGTCGCGGCGGCGGAGCATGACTTCAAACCCATGTCCTAAACTTATGGACTTACGGGTGTTTGAGCGGTGATGCTAAGCTGCTGGCGTGAACGGGAATTTTGCCCATGACCTTATGGCGGACACTGTTCGGGTTCGAGGGGCGGATCGGACGAAGCGTCTTTTGGCTATCGGCCCTGGCGGTTCTGCTGATCGATCTGTCGGTCGTCGCCGTGGTGTCGGATTGGATTCACACCGTGTACCTGTCCGCCGGCGCCCCCCATCGGCCGGGCGGCGCTTTTGTGGGGGCCGGCTTTGGGCTCCTGGCGGTGCTGGCGGTTTCGATCTGGATAGGCCTAGCCCTCAAGGTCAAACGCGCCCATGACCTCGACCACAGTGGCTGGTGGCTGGCGATCGGCCTGATCCCGATCTACGGCGTGGTCAGGTTGACGATCGACCTCGGTTTTCACAAAGGCTCGGCCCGTCGCAATCGCTTTGGCAATCCGCTGGGCTTCGTCGACGAGCCTGCGCACAAATCCACGCCTGAGCCGGAAATTGCGCCGCCCACCGCCTCAAATGTCGAAGGGCCTGCGCCCGAACCGTATGCGCCGCAGAAGCCGGAGCCGCCGGGGGGCCTGTGGACTGTCGTCCTGGAGCAAGATCACGTCGCGGCCGCCGATCAGCCGCTCCATGCTGAACCGACGGAGCCGCTCTCCGAAGGTCAAGCGGCCGAGTTGATCGATGGCGGAGGGCCGGCCGACGCGGCGGCTGGCGTCGCTCTGGCGGCGACGACCAAGGAGTACGTCGATAGCCCCAAGCCGGTCCATCCCCTCATGCTGTGGGGCGCGAACTACCGCGCTGACCCTGACTTGACCGAGTTCACCGCCTTCGCTCCGGCGCAAGAGACGTCGTCCAAACCGGAGGCCCAGGCGCCGCCGCCAGAACCAACCCCAGAGTCAGCCCCAGAGCCGCCAATGGAGTCTGTCGCGCGGCAGGAGCCGCCGCCCGCCGCCGAACCGGCGCCCTTGGAGCCCCCGCAGGCGGAGCACGAAGGCGGACCAATCGACCCGATCGAATCCGTCGCACCATCCGATCCGCCCGAAGCCGTTGAATCCGCCCCGCCCGCCTCGCCGCCGTCCCCGGTCGAGCCGCCGGAGGCCGAGCCGCCGCTCGCGGAACCAGCGCATCCTGAGCGGGGCCATGGGGACGCTCCGCAGCAAGAATCCAAGGTGGAGCCGCGTTCGGGGATTAAGCTTTCCGAGATGGCGTGGACGCCAGCGTCTTCGCGGGACTCTTTCACATACAAGGGCCCTGTCACGTCCAAGCCCGAGCACGATCCCTTCAAGCTGTCCTGAGGGGCTCCGCCTAAACCCATCGTACTCTAGGTGCGGGCTGGGATCGGAGGCTCTTTGTTCAGTGTTTCCTCGATCGCCCTGGCTTGGTCCAGGCGCGCCTGAACGGTTGGCGCAAAGCGGAGGGCCGTTGCCTTGAGCGTGGGGACGCCGCCGTTCTGGGCGTAGGCCGACAGCAGGCTGAGCGCGTCCTCCTGAGCTTCGATTTGCTGCTCGATATAGGTCTTGTCGAAGTCCAACGGCTGCCCCCGGTTTAGCTGGTCAAGCATGGATTGGAGTTTGTCGGACATGCCGGACGGGGCGGTGAGGTTTTGCCCCGACTGGGCGGTCGCATCTTTGAACGCAGCCATCGAGACGGTGTGATCCTTCTCCATGAGGATGGCGAATGCCTTTACGGACGGAGCCTTGGCCCGGGTCGCCGCGATTTGAGCCGTTCGAATTTCGAACAGGTCGTCGCCCACGGCGCCGTTTATAAACTGGAAGGCGGCTTGATTGGCGGGACTGGGCAGGGCCGCCTGCGTGGGGTTTTGAGGCGGGGGCGTGGCGGCTGCGATCCTGCCGCATGCGGCGAGCAGGCCGCCGGTCATGGCGATCATTGAAAGACGAATAGGCCAGACTCCTAAACTACCGAAAGCCCTTGCGGCTGCTGGCCTGCAAACGCCGGGCGAGCAGGGATTGATCCGCAAATCCTGCTGGCTTCGCTTCCAACCCCGGACATGTCTCGTTACGCCTACATCGACCACCATGGTGCGACCCACGCCCATTCAGGTTGGCGGCGCGGCGGATGCCGCGCCCGCCCTGTAGCCGTCAGTAGTAGTTGCGCCGGCCGTGGTTGAAGTAATAGTGGCGTTGGCCGTCCATATAGACGCGATGATGGTGGTAGTAGTGGAGGTTCGGGCCGCCAACGACGGCGCCGACGACGCCCCCGACGACCGCGCCGGGCGGGCCCGCGACGACAGCGCCGGTTCCGGCGCCGATAAGCGCGCCGGACACGGGTCCGGCAAGGGCGGCCGAGGCGACGGCGAGCGAACCGGCCGAAGCCAAGGCGATGAGAATTTTGTTCATAGGGGTGTGACCTTAATCCAGCGTCCCTGAGGCGCGCCGGGGGGAGGGGGGCGCGTTGAGAACCGCGTCATCACGTCAACGCGCTAGGGAGCGAAACGTTGCCGTGGAACTGAATTATCCATAAAATAATTGGCTCGTAATGTTTGAATATGACCTCAATAATCATGAGGTCCTACAAAGCGTACGCTCCATCGCATTGATACAATTCGCGCACGTCTTACACTTTAGAAGGCCAGGAATTGCCGGGAACGGTATGCCATAATATTCGTTCTTGTTACAGGCATGTGGTTGGCGTCCGAATTTACTGATCGGGGTTCATAGCGCCCCGACCTGGGAGAGCAGGATGAAACAAACGGCAAAAATTTTCTGCGCGGCTGTGCTCCTCGTGGCGCTGAGCGCATGCGTCGCGGGCAGCCAAGAGTCCCAGCACGCCGCCGCCGGCGGGTTGCTGTCACAACTGGCGCTCGGCTTCTGGCACGGCATCATTGCTCCGCTGACGCTGATCGTGGAGGTGGTCAACACCTTGGCGCCGCATGTCCTACCCTGGCCTGCGCGCCTGTATGAGGCGAAGGGAACCGGCGTCGCCTATGACGTCGGTTTCTATCTCGGTCTGGCGGGCAGCCCCATTGTGATCAGGACGGGTTGGAACGGACGCTCGCGCGTGCGGGGGTCTTAAGGCCCCGCGCGGAAAATCGGACGGTTTCAGGCCGCCAGCAGCAAGCCGGCGATCAGAGCCGCGGCGCCGTCCTGCCCGGCGTCGTCGGCAATCAGATCCTGCCTGACCTCCAGTTCCAGATAGTCCAGCCCGCGCGGGTCGGCATGCAGGGGTATAGTCGCGTCCGTTCCGTCCATGGCGTAGGGCTGGTTGTCGCCCGCCAGGTCGCCCATCGCCAGCCTCAGCCCGTCGAGTACGGATCGGGACAAAGCGGAATCATGACGATGCAGAACGCCGTAGCGCCAGGGGCGGGCGATCTCTTGCAGCACCGGTGTGAAGCTGTGCAAGGCCACCATCAAGGTTGCCTGTCCTGCGCGTCGGCGCGCCTCCAACAGCGATGAGATGCGGTCGTGATAAGGCTGGAAGATCTCGGCGCGCCGCTGCGCCTTCTGGTCGTCCGATAGGCCTCGATTGGCCGGGATGACCACGCCATCGCTCATTTCGGGAATGGAGTCCGGCGCGCCTGGCTGGCGGTTGCAATCGATCACCAGGCGCGAATAGGCCTGATGAACAAAGCACGCATTGAGGGCTTGCGAGAGCCTTTCGCCCAGGCCCCGAACGCCGATGTCGCTGGCGATGTGCCGATCCAATGCGCCTGGCGGCAGACCCATATCGCCCAGGCGCCCCGGGATGGACCGGCCCGCATGGTCGCCCAGCAACAGAAAGGGCGAAGCGGCGCCCTCATTCATGACAACCGCGGGCGCTGGATCGTCCGGACACAGCAAGAATTTCGACGGCGAGGATGAATCAGCGCAACGTTCCGCCATATGCCAGTCCTCTCGATCCGCCACCTGACTCGCTATCGATACCGTAACCCAGTGGCTCTGGGGGAGCATCGCATGATGTTCCGGCCGATCGAGAGCTACGATCAACGGCTGCTTTCGCACGAACTGACGATCTCGCCCACGCCAGCCAAGCTGCACTTCATGCATGACGTGTTCGGCAATTGCGTCGGCGTGGCCCGATTTGCCGGGCGCACGTCGGAGTTGCTGTTCGAAAGCGTCAGCCGCCTGAACCACATGCCCCTTCCGGCCTTTGCGGACATGGACGGCGAAATCGAGGTCTATCGCGGCGAAATGCCCGTCGACTACAGCGCCGAGGATCTGCCGGATCTGCTGCAATCCATGCAGAGGCGCTACGCCGATCCAGATGATCTGGTTCAATCCTGGGCTCGCCGCTTCCTGCGGTCGCGCGGCCGCACCAGCCTGCAGACTTTGCTCAGCGACATGACCCAGGCGATCCACGCCGGGTTCAAATACAACACCCGCCTGGAGATTGGCTCACAGACGCCATTGCAGACCCTGACGCTGGGCAGCGGAAGCTGCCGCGATTTCGCTGTCCTGATGATGGACGCCGTGCGCAGCCTGGGGCTCGCGGCCCAGTTTGTGTCCGGGTACATCTACAGCCCGTCCCGGTCCGCGATCGACCGGGATCGGGTCGGGGGCGGCCATACCCACGCCTGGGTCAGGGTCTATCTGCCCGCTTGCGGTTGGGTGGAGTTCGACCCGACTAATGGCATCGTGGGCAACGCCGACCTTGTGCGCGTGGCCATCGCCGGCGATCCGCGTCAGGCCCTCCCCCTGCATGGGGCCTGGAGCGGCTTGGCGAGCGATTACCTCGGTATGGACGTGGAGGTGGACGTTGTTGCCGAAAATGACGGCCTGGAGCAACCTTTGGCGGCGAGGGCCGTTGGGTTGGCCAGCTAGTGACATCATCAAAGGACCATCATGCGCGTACGCGCCGGATATGAGATAATCTACGACTGCCCCGCGCCTACGCCCATGATGCTGTGTCTGAGCGTACACCCCTCGCGGCGCGACGATCTTGAAACGGCCGACTGGGTGCGGACCGATCCCATGGTCGATGTCCACCAATATATCGACCGCTTCGGCAACATCTGCAGCCGCATCCTCGCGCCTCCGGGGCGCATAGCCATTTCCGCCGACTTCGTCATTCGCGACCCCGGACAGTTGGACGAGGTCGCGCCCTATGCCTTGCAGACGGCCGTGCCCGACCTGCCTGACGAGACGCTCGTTTACCTTCTGGGCAGCCGCTACTGCGAAACGGATCGGCTCAGCGACATTGCCTGGGCCCTGTTTGGCCAAACGCCCCAAGGCTGGTCACGCGTGCAGGCGGTTGTCGACTATGTGCACGAGCATATCACGTTCGGCTATGAGCACGCCCGACCCACCAAGGGCGCTTTTGAGGCCTATCAAGAGCGTCGGGGCGTGTGCCGTGATTACGCGCACCTGGCCATCGCCTTTTGCCGTTGCCTGAATATCCCGGCTCGCTACTGCACCGGCTATCTGGGCGATATCGGCGTGCCGGTGGTCGGGGTGATGGATTTCAGCGCCTGGTTCGAGGTCTACCTCGGCGGTCGCTGGTATATTTTCGATGCGCGCAATCACAGGCCGCGCATGGCGCGCGTGTTGATCGCTCGCGGACGCGACGCCGCCGACGTTCCCATCGCCCATACGTTTGGTCAGGCGAACCTGGTCAATTTCCAGGTCATCAGCGAGGAATTACCCGCGGCGGCCTGACTGGAGCCGGACGACGTCTCTCGACGCCTGAATCCGGCTCTAACCTTCCGATTTGGACGATAGATCAATCCGGCTGTTGGCGTTGCGCCTCTTTCGCCAGTCGGCGCAGGTGGGCGATGAGGGCAGGGGACGTAAGCTGGGGCTGAGCGTCATCGTAGCGTTCGGAGGCGAGTGCGCGCCTGATCTCTTTCAGGTCCTTGCCCCCGCGAGCCAGTTCAAAGGCGCGTTCCACGGTGCCGGGACGATCGCAGATCGAGCGGCGGTTCAGGGTTTCCAATTCCGTCATGCTCGGCGCCCGGCGCCAATAACGAGGCGGGTCGGCGCGCCGCCCGCGCCCGAAGCTGAAACGATCTTTTTCATGGGGATTGAAGCCTCTGTCCGAGGTCCAGAGACCTTCGGGGTACGCGCATCGAGAACAGCGTCCATACTTAAACGCGCCGCGAGGCCAAACGTTGCCGCAGACCGCGCCGGTTCCGGCGCTAACCCTTAGCGCCCCTGCGCGACAGCGCCGCGCGGACGCGCCTTGCCGCCCACAAAGACAAAGGCTCAGATCAACCCAGGACTCCGGTTACGGCTGGGTGAGAAACGGGGTCACCTCAAGCCCTGACAGTGCCCCTCGGCGACATCCGCTTGGGGGCCGCTTGCGGGACAGGCCGCGTCTTCGGCGGTCGGTGAAAGAAGAAACTCGGCGGTTATTGACCTGAATCAATGACCTCGGCTCAAGGCCACGACAGGTTGGGCTGGGTTACTCGACTAAAGTCGTCTTCAGGGCGGCCGCGAACGCCGAGTGCGGCGTAGACCGAAAAGGCCCTGTAATGTCCCAACGCAGCATCGGCGACCGCCTCAACTTCATGAAGTTCGATGCGAAGGGACTGGGCCATCTCAGAGACATCACGCCGGTTATCGGGCAGGAGATTTCGAGGGCGCTCGAGGGCTTCTACGGTCAGGTCAGGGCGACCCCAGAGACCCGCGCCTTTTTCTCCAGTGACAGGCACATCGCCGCCGCCAAGAGCGCCCAGGCCAGCCACTGGGAGATGATCTCCCGGGCACAGTTCGACGCCAAATATGTCGCCGCAGTGACCAAGATCGGCGAGGCCCACGCGCGCATTGGCCTGGAGCCCAGTTGGTACATCGGCGGCTACGCCCTGGTGCTGGAAACCCTGATCGGAAAGGTGCTGGAAGCCCGCTGGCCAAAGGGCATATTCCGCGGCGAGGGCGTCGAGACCGCCGTCGCCGAGGTGGGCGCCTTGGCGAAGGCGACGCTGCTGGACATGGACTTTGCGATCTCTGTCTATCTCGAAGCGCTAGAGACGGCCCGCAACAAGGCCGAGGTCGAACGGCAGAAGAACGAGGATGAGCAGAATCTGGTGGTGAAGGCCTTGGCCGACAGCCTGCGGCGGCTCGCCGATGGCGACTTGACCGCCCGGTTGGTCGCCGACGTCAGTCAGCGTTTCCAACCGATCAAGGACGACTTCAACAAAGCTATCGATAGCCTCCGCGAGGCGATGCTGGCGATTTCCGCCTCCACCAGCGCGGTGCGCCGCGGTTCCGAGGAGATCGCTCGCGCCGCTGACGACCTCTCGCGCCGGACCGAGCAGCAGGCTGCTAGCCTGGAGGAGACCGCCGCGGCGCTGGATGAGATCACCGTCACGGTGCGCACCACGGCCTCGGGGTCTAAGGCGGCTGCGGAGGTGGTGTTGGCCGCACGCGACGACGCCCGGAACAGTGGCGACGTCGTCGAGCAGGCGGTCGTAGCCATGGGAGAGATTGAAAGGTACTCCGCCCAGGTCGGCCAGATCGTTGGGGTGATCGACGAGATCGCCTTTCAGACCAATTTGCTGGCGCTGAACGCCGGCGTCGAAGCCGCCCGGGCCGGCGACGCCGGTCGGGGCTTTGCAGTGGTGGCATCCGAGGTGCGGGCCCTCGCCCAGCGCTCCGCTGACGCAGCGAAGGAGATCAAGACCTTGATCTCCGACTCCGCCCGACAGGTGGGTGCGGGCGTCGAGCTGGTCGGTCAGGCCGGTGGGGCTTTGCAGCGTATCGTCAGCCGCGTAGCCGAGATCGATAGTATGGTCGCAGACATAGCCGTCAGCGCTCAGGAGCAGTCCTCGGCTCTAGCCGAGGTCAATATCGCCATCAATCAGATGGACCAGATGACGCAACAAAACGCAGCCATGGTCGAGCAGACCACAGCGGCGACCGCCAATCTGAGTTCAGAAGCCGGTGATTTGGGCCGGTTGGTCAGCCAGTTCCGGACCGGAGCCGGCGCGGTGTCCAACCGCAACGACCGAAAGGCCGGCGGTCGCGCGGCCTGACTCGCGACATAGGTTAGCCGAGCAATGTTAAGGTCGAAGGGATCGCGAACGACCTCGTGGCGGGTGGCTCAGCCGCATTGTTTGTGAGGCGGACGAACAGTCCCAGCGGCGCTTCTAATGGGCGCCCGCGCTGCGGAGCCTCTGCCTTAGGCAGAGGGGCGCCTATCAAGCCTGACACACTTTCGCGACCTCGAGTCTGATGGCGGGCGTCAATCCGGCATACATCGCGCGCCAGTTGGGCCACGCCAACATGGGGATGCTGCTCAAGGTCTACGGAAAGTGGATCGACGGGGCCGACAAAGGCGCTGAAGCGGCCAAGGTGAGCACCGCTTTGGGGGTCTCGAATGTTTGAATGGGTCGCGAATTGGCCACGCCCAAAGGGCAGTGATTGATTTCATTGATAAAAGCTGGCGGTGACGGAGGGATTCGAACCCTCGGTACGGCTTTACACCGTACAACGGTTTAGCAAACCGCCGCCTTCAGCCACTCGGCCACGTCACCTGATGCTTTGTTGATCGGGGTGTCCCGAGCTTCAAGGCGGGGTCGTCATAACCGAACCGAACTGGCGGGGCAACGCGCTCGCGCAGGCCTTGTCGCCGTGCGATGCGATATCACGGCCTTGATGCTCTCCGCCGTGGTCAATTTTTGTTGCCGTCGCGTCGAAATCGCGCGAATTTTACAAATATAATTTCGTTTTCAATCGTCTTATTCGTAAATATTTTGGTTAATATCTGATTCATTTAAATCATTATCGCTGGATTTACTTGATACGGTGAACCCTTGCGCTACTCACGGGAGGGGTCAAATGAAAATCCTACTGAATGGTTGCGCCATCACAGCGCTCGTATTGGGCCTGATTGGTCAGGCTAATGCGCAGATCGATATCAAATCCGCGCCGATATACGCTGTTCCCTCCGATCCGGACGCGGGGCAGGGCGCCTTGGTCAGCAAGCCGGCTTCCGACCAGACTTCGGCTGCCACGGCGGAGCGCGCGGTGGCGGCGGTGGTTGATCCGCCCGCTACGTCCCAGCCCCTATTGAATCCGCACGAACGGGCGTTTTTCGCGGCGCTGGGCCACCGAATCACCGACTCGGCGACGGCGTACGAAGGCTACGTTCGCGCGGCCGGCGCCATCGACGCCCGGTTCACCGGAGCCAGGCAGGTCCAGTCCGCTTTGAGGGTCGCCGAGGCTTATAACGCCGCCCAGTTGCAGGAAGGCGCCATCGCCTACGCCGCCGTGCTCGCCCTGCGCAACCAGGCCTTCGTTGACGGGGTGCGGGCGCAGAACGTCCCCGGACTGGCCGATCGCTTGATCGCCGATCCGGACCAGGTGCTGAGCTTGTCCGGCGCCAACGACGCGGTGCAGGACGTGTCCTATGTCATGCGCGTTCAGGCTCAGGCCGTGGCCGACGCCGGCGCGGCGATCCACCAGGCGGCGTATACGGTGCAGAGACAGACATGGTCGCGTGGCGCGGTGGCCGATCCGGACAAGGTGCTGGCCTCGGCCAAGACGTCGGCCCTGCGGACGTTGACGGCGGATGAGGCAGCCGAGCGGCGGCTGCTCGACAGCATAGGGGCCGCACCCGTGGCGGCCGGCGAGCGCCTGGCGCCCACGCGCGAGGTTGTGCAGGGCTTGGCCCTGGCCGCGCTGGCCGTCCTCGGCCAGGCCGGCGACGCGCAGGAATCGCGCTTCGAGCCCCTGCTGCGCCAACTTGCCGATACCGACTGCCTGCAGATGGCCAAGATGAATCTCAACCAATGCCTGGCGGTGGCGGGACCCCATTACGAGGATGTGTTCTGCCTGGGCCAGCATGCGGTGCGGGAGACGGGCCAGTGCCTGGTGTCCGCCATCGGCGGCCCGCCGGGCAGTCCGGCGGTGCGAACGGCCGAGTTGGAGGGCTATGGCTTGGAGCGCGCCGAAGCCTATGCCGAGCCTGCCCCCCGCGCCTCGCCGGCCGGAAATTAGAGCCGGATGGCTTCTCTCAAAGTCTGAACCCGGCTCTACATATTTGAATCTAGAGCACGATTCAGCGTTTAGGCGATTCCGCCTAAACCCATCGTGCTCTAACTGTTGCGGAGCGCGGCGGGCGTGACGAGGTAGTGCACGCTGAACAACTGGTCCGGATCGGTCCAGACCGCCTCGGGCGCGAAGCCGGCGGCCACGGCCAGATCGCCGAACCCGGCCAGCGAATACTTGTAGGAATCCTCGATGTGGATGCGTTCGCCGGCCTTCAAGGCAATGGCCCTGCCCAAGACGTGCGCCGTTTGGTCCGCCAGGCTTTCCAGGTGGATTTCGATGCGTCCGTGCTCGACGTCGTAGCGGGCGCGGTGCGCGAAGAGGTCCAGGTTGAAATCGGCGCTCAGTTCGCTGTTGGCGCGGACGAGCACGTTCTTGCTGAAGGCGGCGGTGACGCCCTGAGCGTCGTCATAGGCCCGCTCGAGCACTGCGGTTGATTTGCGCAGATCCACGCCCACGACCATGGCGGCGCCCGGACCTAGCCGAGCCGCCCAGTCCGTCAGGAAGCTGACCGCCTCGTCCGGTTGAAGATTGCCGATGGTCGAGCCGGGAAAAAATCCCAGACGTCTGCCGCCGCCCTCAATGGGGGGCAGGGCGAATGGCTGGGCATAGTCGGCGCACACCGCGTGAATGGACAGGTCTGGCCGCCGCAGGTGCAGCCGGCGTGTGGCGCTGCGTAGATTATCGCGAGAAATGTCGATCGGCACATAGGCGCCAGGCCGCTCCAGGGCGTCGAGCAGGATTTCGGCCTTGAGGCTTGAGGCGCCGCCCAGCTCGATCAGCTGGGCGCCGGGGCCGACGCGGCGCGCGATATCGGGGGCGCAGCGGCGCAGAATGCCGATCTCCGTACGGGTCGGATAGTACTCTTCCAGCTCGCATATGCGGTCGAACAGGGCCGAGCCGCGCGCGTCGTAAATGAACCGGCACGGGATGGCCTTGTGCAGACCCGAAAGCCCGTTCAGCAGCGCCTGGCCGAACCCGGACAGGTCGAGCGCATAGTCGTGGAATGCAATCCGGGGATTGGGATCCACGGGGGCGAAATCGGTATCAAGCATCGTCCGTCAGCCTAAATCCATTGAAGGCCCAGCGGGCGCTTGGGGGGAAAAAGTTGCGATAGGTGTCCCGGATATGGCCCTGCGGCGTTGCGAAACAACCGCCGCGCAGGACCATCTGTCCGCTCATGAACTTGCCGTTGTATTCGCCGATGGCGCCGGCGGGCGGCCGATAACCGGGATAGGGGGCGTAGGGACTGCCGGTCCACTCCCACACCAGCCCGCCGTGGGCGAGCGCGCCTTGCGCGGCCGCGGTCTCCCACTCCGCCTCGGTGCATAGCCGTTTGCCGGCCCATCGGGCGAAGGCGTCGGCCTCGTAGAAACTGACATGGCGAACGGGCTGGGCCGGCTCCAGCGGGGCCAGGCCAGAAAGAGTAAACTCGTTCCAGACGCCGGCCGCAGTTTCGCGCCAGTAGAGCGGTGAGCGCCAGGCCTCCCGCTGGCGCGTGACCCAGCCGTCGGACAGCCAGAGTTCGGGGCGCTGGTAGCCGCCGTCCTGCACGAACGCCCGGTATTCACCGCATGAAACGGGGCGGTCGGCGATGAGGAACGGGTCGAGCCAGGCCTTATGCCTTGGCCCTTCGTTGTCGAAAGCAAAGCCCGGCGCGCCATGGCCCACTTCGACCAAGCCGCCGTCAATTCTTCGCCAAGCCTGATCGGCGGGCATCGCAGGCGCAGACGCCCAAGTCCGATCATAGGCCGGAGCCAGGGGATTGATGGACAGCACGTGCAGGATGTCCATCAGGATCAGCTCCTGATGCTGCTGCTCGTGGTGCAGGCCAAGGTCCACCAATGGCGCCACGGCCAGCCAAGCCTCTTGCGGGATGTCGACAATCAGCCGCGCCAGGGCCCGATCTACATGGGCGCGATAGTCGTGCACCGTTTCCAGTGATGGGCGCGACAGCAAGCCTCGCGCCGAACGGGCCCAGCGCTCGCCGACCGCCTCATAGTAGGAGTTGAAAAGATAGCCGAACCGCTCGTCGAACGGTCGGTAACCCGAGACGTGGGGTTGCAGAACAAAGGTCTCGAAAAACCAGGTCGTGTGCGCCAGATGCCATTTGGTCGGACTGACGTCCGGCATGGATTGGATCTGCTGGTCCTCGGCGCTGAGCGGCCCTGCAAGCGCCAAGCTTCGGGCGCGAACCGCGCCATAGCGATGGAGCGGGCGGGGTTCGGTGTCGACGGCGGCTGACGAGGGCATGGGCAGGAGTATGTCCTCGGTGGCGCAGGCGTTGCAGCATGGCGGTCGCGCTTTTTTGGGTCAACTGTTGCGCTTGCAACAAGCGCGCGCCGGACCCATAGGTTCCCGAGGCGGTCGTTGGCGTAAGCACCTGATCCCGCGGCCGACCGGCTGTGGCCAGGACGCTGGAAAACCCGTCTTTGCGGTGCGTCACAACACGCCTTCGATTTTTACTCCGGATCGTGTATCTTGCTTTGCAAATCACTTTCGAGTGAGCGATCCCGCCTCCCAACACCCTGTCGGACGAGGAGCTACGATGACTGCATCGGTTAAGACGCTTGAGCAACCGCGCCTGAAGGCTCCTGCCAATGACGGCGCGATCGAGCTGACAATCCTGATGCCGTGCCTCAACGAGGCCGAGACGCTGGCGGTGTGCGTGCAGAAGGCGAGGGGCTTTCTGGAGCGGTCAGGGATCGAGGGCGAGGTGTTGATCGCCGACAACGGCTCCACCGACGGTTCGCAGCTGATCGCCGAAGACAACGGCGCCCGCGTGGTCGCCATTCCCGAGCGCGGCTACGGAGCGGCGCTGATCGGCGGCATCGGCGCGGCCCGGGGCCGTTACGTGATCATGGGCGACGCCGACGACAGCTACGATTTCGAAAACCTGGACGCCATGGTCGATCGCCTGCGCGCCGGCGATGAATTGGTGATGGGCAATCGTTTTCGCGGCGGCATCAAGCCAGGCGCCATGCCCGTTCTGCACAGGTATCTGGGCAATCCGGTACTGTCGTTCCTGGGGCGACTGTTGTTCCGTATCCCGGTGGGCGATTTCCATTGCGGCCTGCGCGGATTCTCCCGCGAGGCGGCGCTTAAGCTGCGCCTGAAAAGCACGGGCATGGAGTTCGCCAGCGAAATGGTGGTGAAAGCCGCGTTCCACGGTCTGCGCATGGCCGAGGTGCCGACTGTGCTGTCTCCGGATGGCCGCTCGCGCCCGCCGCACCTGAAGACCTGGCGCGACGGGTGGCGCCACCTGAAGTTCCTTCTGCTGCACAGCCCGACCTGGCTATTCGTCTATCCGGGCATCGCCTTGATCCTGCTGGGCCTCCTCGGCGCAGCCATGTTGAGTGGAGGGTCGGTGCACATCGGCCGGGTCGAGCTCGACATCCACACCATGATCGTGTCGTGCTTTGCGGTGCTGATTGGCGCTCAGTTCGTATCCTTTGGGGCACTTGCCCGTCGATACGCTATGGTCGAGGGCTTTGTGCCGGGACCGGCCAAGTTCCAGGGCCTCATCCTGGGCATGACCCTCGAACCCCTGCTGCGAGTGGCTGGGGTAATCCTGCTGGGCGGGATTATCGGCTGCGTGTGGGCGGTCAGCAGTTGGGCCCACACCGGTTTCGGTCCGATCCTTTACTACAGCGTCCTGCGGGTGCTAGTGCCCTCGCTGAC